>VAPL010122360.1_pt1 | contig 11690 bp, 12 predicted proteins | sample 3395061 | NCBI WGS metagenome assembly VAPL01 (sample SAMN08290444, study PRJNA428436) | hydrothermal vent metagenome | isolation source: Deep-sea hydrothermal vent chimney 2 | place: Pacific Ocean: Juan De Fuca Ridge | depth 2182 m m
GGCGATCCGCCCCAGTGTATCGCCGCGTTTGACCATATAAACCGGTCGGCGCGGCAGCAGCAGCCGTCGTCCGACCCTAAGATAATAGGGCGGAATCAGTTGATTGGCCTCGATAATAGCGCGAACGGAAACCCGGTGGCGGCGAGAGATATCATAGACCGTATCTCCCTTGCCGACGATCACCGCATCGGCCCCGATAAAGGCGCTTGGCGCGTTGCGGCTAAGGACCGCCCGACTGGACCGGGACGGACCGCCTTCGCCCGGCGGCCATTCCAGGCCGCCGCAGGCGGCCACGGCCAAGACCGGCAACAAAATCAGGATATTGGTCAAGTTGCGAATCATCGGTGGATTATCGCCAAGGTGGCCGCTTACTTCAAATGAACTTACGGTTCAGGGCCGATCATCCTCGACCAGAGGAACGAATCTGGTACCCCCCAGTTCCTCGGTTTCGATGCCATCCCGGCGACGGACGACCCGCAACAACCGCTGGTCGTTTTCGCGCCGTCCGTCATCGACTGGCACCACCATGACCCCGTCAACAGCCAGTTGTTCGACCAGCAGCGGGGGAATATCGTGGGCGGCGGCGGTAACTATAATGCGTTCGAACGGCGCTTGTTCGGACCACCCCAGGCTGCCGTCGCCGCAGCGGGTTGTGATGTTGGTCAGGCGCAATCTGGCGAACCGTTCCTCGGCGCCCTGCAACAGATCCTTGAAGCGTTCGATAGTGTAAAGGCGGCGGCACAGCGGCGCCAGCACCGCCGATTGATAACCCGACCCGGTGCCTATTTCCAGCACCTTCATGCGGTCGCCTAAATCCAGCGCCTGGGTCATCAGGCCGACGGTCTGGGGTTGCGAAATGGTCTGGTGATGGCCGATCGGAAGGGCGACATTTTCATAGGCCTTGTCGCGGATCGCCGCAGGCACGAACATTTCCCTGGGGACCGATTCCATGGCGTTCATGACAATTTTGTCGATAGCCCCGCCGCGCCGCAATTCCAGGATCAGCCGCGCCCGTCCTTCTTCCAGCGACACCTAAAATACCCCTCGCAGTTTTTTCAGCATCCCCGCATCGGTCATATCGACGCAAAGCGGGGTAATCGAAACCTTGCCACGGGTCGCCGCTTCCAGATCGGTGCCCTTGCGGTAACGGTCTTCGATACGCAGCGGGCCGATCCAGAAATAAGGCTCGCCACGGGGATCGACACCCGGTGACAGATCGCCGCCCAGCTTGCGTTTGCCCTGACGGGTCACTTCGATGCCGTCTACGGCGGCGGCCGGGACGTCGGGGAAATTGACATTCACCATCACATTCGGCGGGAAAGACAGGCCGACCAGGCCGCTCAGGACTTTCTCGATCCATTGTTCGGCGGTAGACCATTTTATTGGATGCTGATCGCGTGTCACCTGGCTTAGGGCAATTGCCGGAAAGCCCAGCAAGGTCCCTTCCAAAGCCGCCGCCACGGTGCCGGAATAGATTACGTCTTCGCCCAGATTACCGCCCCGGTTGACGCCGGAAATCACCAGATCGGGCGGATTATCCTTCATCGCCTGACTGATCCCCAACAAGACACTGTCCGACGGAGTCCCATCGACCGCAAAGCGCCGCGCCGAAACCTTGCGAATACGCAGCGGCCGGCGCAGGGTCAGGGAATGGCTGGCGGCACTTTGTTCGGTTTCCGGGGCCACCACCCAGACTTCCCGGGCCAATTTACGCATGACGCCTTCGAGTATTTTCAACCCCGGCGCATTGATTCCGTCATCGTTCGACAGCAACACCCGGGCCCGCGATAAATCGGCTACCCGTTCACGCATTTTCTATGACTTCCGATCCACCCATGTACGGACGCAGGACATCGGGCACTATGATTGAACCGTCGGCCCGCTGATAATTTTCCATGATGGCGACCAGCGCCCGCCCGACGGCCAGGCCGGAACCGTTTAGCGTATGGACGAACCGGGTTGTCTTTTCGCCCTTTCCCCGGTATCTGGCCTTCATGCGGCGGGCCTGAAAATCGCCGCAACTGGAACAACTCGATATTTCCCGGTAGCGTCCCTGCCCCGGCAACCATACCTCCAGATCATAGGTCCGCAACGCGGCAAACCCCATATCGCCGGTGCACAGTTTGACCACCCGGTAGGGAAGTTCCAGCCGTTTCAGGACTTCTTCGGCACAGCCGGTCATGCGTTCCAGTTCGGCGTCGGAATCCCCGGCAGCCGTCACCGAAACCATTTCAACCTTGCTGAACTGGTGCTGCCGAATCATGCCGCGGGTATCCTTGCCTGCCGACCCGGCTTCCGAGCGGAAACACCAGGTCATCGCGGTATAACGCCTGGGCAGGGTGTGTTCGTCGATAATGTCGCCGGCGACCATATTTGTCAGCGGCACTTCGGCGGTCGGGATCATCCAGTATCCGTCGTCGGTCTTGAACAGATCATCGCCGAATTTCGGTAACTGGCCGGTGCCGTATAGCGCGGTATCGCGAACCAGCGCCGGCGGGTTGACCTCCGTCAGGCCGTGTTCGGTTGTATGCAAATCCAGCATAAACGACGCCAGCGCCCGTTCCATGCGGGCCAGCCCGCCGCTCAAAATAACGAAGCGGGCGCCGGACATTTTCGCCGCCGTCTCAAAATCCATCAGGCCCAGCGCCTCGCCCAGGTCGAAATGTTCCTGCGGCGCAAAATCAAAATCGCGTGGCGCACCCCATGTGCGGACTTCCCGGTTATCGTCTTCATCGTCGCCGTCCGGCACGTCTTCCGCCGGCAGGTTGGGAATCGACATCAGGGCGGCGGTCAGGTCTGCCGTCGCCTTGCGGGCATCTTCTTCCGCCACCGCCTGTCGTTGCTTGGAACGCGACACCAGTTCGATGGTCGCCGCGGCATCCTCGCCACGGGCCTTGGCCTGGCCTATTTGTTTCGACAGCCGGTTGCGTTCGGCCTGAATTTCCTGGGCCTGCGTTTCCGCCGCACGACGGGCCTTGTCCATGACGGCCAGCGCCGTCGCCATGGGCTCAAGCTTGCGGCGCGCCAGCCCCGCATCGAAAGCATCGGGATTATCGCGGATCCATTTAATATCGAACATGGTCGAATTCTCTTAAATTGGCCGATCAGGTTTCGCCGGTTTTTTCCGTCTCTTCCGCTTCTTCCGCTTTTTCCTTTTCACGTCCGCGTTCGATGAAGGCGACCGACAGAATTGAAATTTCGTAAAGCAGCATTGTCGGCAATGCCAGTCCAATCTGGCTTATAACGTCCGGCGGCGTCAGCACGGCGGCGGCGACGAAAGACAAGACGACGGCATAGCGTCGCTTTTTTCGCATCCCGTCGGCGGTAACCATACCGACCCGGCCCAGCAGCGTCATCAATACCGGTAATTCGAAGCACAGCCCGAAGGCGAAAATCAGGCGCATCACCAGCGACAGATATTCATCGACCTTGGGTTCAAGCTGGATCGGCAGGGAACCGGAACCGCCGACCGATTCAAAGCTGAGAAAAAATTTCCAGGCGAGCGGAAAAATATAGTAATAGACCAGTGAGCCACCGAGAAAAAACAGGATCGGCGTGGCCACCAGAAACGGCAGCATGGCGCGCTTTTCCTTTTTGTACAGGCCCGGGGCGACAAACAACCAGAACTGCATGGCGATAAACGGAAACGAGAAAAACAACGCGGTGAAAAAGGCGACCTTGACGTAAGTAAAAAAGGCCTCGTGCAGGGCCGTGAAAATAAGCCGGCGATTGCCGCCCATGGTGTACAGAACATCGGCCAGCGGCTGCACCAGAAAGTTATATATCGCCGGGGCAAAATAGTAAGAGATGAAAAACAACACCAGCACCGCAGCCAGGGAATAGCCCAGCCGGGACCGCAACTCGACCAGATGTTCAAGCAGCGGCGCCTTGGTTCCATTTATATCCGATTTATCCGACACGCCGCCCTACCCGTCCTTTTTTGCATCTGCGGCGATGGCGGTCGGCGGCGCCTGGACATCGGCATCATCGGCGTCTGTCTGTTCCGGCGCCGAACTTGCCGTCGCCATCTTGCCGATATCGTCCTGGATCTCCGTCATATCCAAGTCCTTGGCCAACTCACCGGTCGGGTCGATGGCATTTTCGACGGTTTGCGCCAAATCCCCGTCGGCGAGATTGCCGATCTGCTTTTTCATATCTTCCAGATCGGCCTCTCGGACCACTTCGTCCAGTCCGTCCTGAAAATCGCGCGCCATCATTCGGGCCTTGCGGACAACCCCCATTACGGTCCGCAGCACGCGCGGCAATTCCTTCGGTCCAACCACGATTACGGCCAGAATTGCGACGATAAACAGTTCCTGCCAGCCGATGTCGAACATGGCGATTAGCGATCCTGCAATGAAAAAAGAGACATTTTACGCATTACGCGGGGTCCAATAGATCGGCCCGCTGCACGGCTTACCCGTTGGCGGCTTTATCTTCCTTCTGCCCGGTCTGGCCGACCGTTTCCTGGTGGTCCGTCTTCAAAACCTTCGGAGTCTCCTCCGATTCGCTGTCTTGGTCGGCCCCGCTTTCATCCTTCATACCCTTTTTGAACGACTTGAGGCCCTTGCCGAAATCGCCCATAAGGGCGGAAATCTTGCCCTTGCCGCCAAACAGGACGAGAACGACTACCAAAACGATTAACCAATGCCAAATGCTTAATGCACCCATAGTCTCAAACTCACTTGTCTTTCAATAAATTAGGAGGGCGGATAATGGCAGAAACCCATAGCTAGGGCAATGCTATCCGTTCCATGCCGCAAAATCATCTATTCGCCGTTGGGATCCAGTGGTTGATCATCGATATTTTCATCGGGATCCAGCAGGTGAGAGGCTTCCACCAGGATGCCTTCTTCGCCGTCTTCCGTATTATCTTCCCGTTCGGCGGAAGCCGGCAGATTGCCATTCACCCGGTAAGCGTCGATCGCCGGTCTGGTATCCAGGAGTCCGGCCGCCTTCAACTCGTCCATGCCCGGCAAATCCTTGATACCGGCCAGCCCGAAATGATCCAGGAAGGCATCCGTAGTGCCCCATGTTACCGGGCGTCCGGGGGTTTTCCTGCGACCACGGGGATGTACCCAGCCCTGCTCGAACAGGATATCCAGGGTTCCCTTGCTCAAGGATACGCCCCTGATCTCCTCGATCTCGGCGCGGGTCATCGGTTGGTGGTAGGCGATGATCGCCAGGGTTTCGACGGTAGCCCGGCCAAGCTTGCGGGCGATCTCTATTTCCCGCTCCAGCACCGGTCGCAAGTCATCGGCCGTGCGAAAGGCCCAGGAGCCACCGGCCTGAACCAGATGGACGCCCCGATTGGCATAATCGCCCTTGAGCTTGTCCAGCAATGCCGCCAGATCGGCGTCTTCCGGCAGTCTTTGGGCCAGGGATTTTTGTGACAACGGTTCGGCGGAAGCGAACAGAATCGCCTCGAGCAATCTTAAATTATGGTCAGGTATATCGTTCATTGTGCACTATTCACCGGTCTTGCCGGTTGTCATTGTCGTTGCCGCCAACCGGCGCCGGTGCGGACCGGACCTTCGAATCGGCCATTGTGCTGCGAATATAAATCGGCGCGAAGGCTTCGTTCTGGCGCAATTTCAACTTACCGGCCCTGGCCATTTCCAGGGTCGCCGTGAAGGTCGAGGCGACGGCGGACCGATAGGTCAGGCCGTCTTCAATCCCGTCAGGCAGAAATTTCACCAGGGTTTGCCAATCCGGCAGGCGACCGATCACCCTGGCCAGTCGTTCCAGCGCGTCATCGACGCTGTAAAGATTCCATGGCTCGATGTGCAACACGCCATTTGTTTTCCTGCCCCTTTGTTCGCCGTAGCATTTAAGGAGTTCAAACAGGGATACCTCGTAGATCGTATGGGCGGTGACACGAAATTTCTCCGGCGTGCCGCGGGCGAAAAAATCGCGCCCCAGCCTGTTCCGCGATTGCAGACGCGCACCGGCCTGTTGCATGGCTTCCAGGCGACGTAACTGGAAGGCCAGCGCCGCCGCCATTTCCTCGCCGCTCGGCTCGTCCTCGCCTTCCAGATCGGGCAGCAGCAGCCGCGATTTCAGATAAGCCAGCCAGGCCGCCATGACCAGATAATCCGCCGCCAGTTCCAGATTGCCGCGCCTGGCCTCGGCGACGAAAGCCAGATACTGGTCGGCCAGCTGGACGATCGATATCTGGGTGATATCCACCTTCTGGTTCCGGGCCATGGTCAGCAGCACGTCGATGGGACCTTCAAAACCGTCTACATCGACCACGAACGCGGCCCCGTGCGGCCGCCTGGTTTCCCGGTCTTCCTCGAAATTCCCGGTATCTTCCATCGGCTTAGGCTACTCCGGTCAATAACATGATAAGCGACACAAGATAATCCGCCGGTTCGCCGATCAGCATCCTGAAAATATTCAAATCCATGCCGATTTTGCCGCCGATCCACGGCAACAGGAAAATGGCCCCAAGCACGATAAGAACACCATAACGTTCGGTCCGCGCCAACGGCAACGCCAAGCTGTCCGGCAACAAGCCGACGGCGACCCGACCGCCATCCAGCGGCGGTATCGGCAGCATGTTGAAAACCGCCAATATGACGTTTAGCCACACGGAATTATAAAGGTTGTTGAACAGCCAGGAATCGACCATCGGCGGCATGAACCGTACAACATGGAACAACAGCGCTGAAATAAACGCCAGCGCCAGATTGGTCCCCGGCCCGGCCAGGGCGACCAGCACCATATCCCCCCGGGGGTTGCGCAGACGGCGGAAATTAACCGGCACCGGTTTCGCGAATCCAAACATTACCCGCCCGCCCGATCCCAGCAACAGCAGTGCCGGCATCAACAGGGTCCCGAACGGATCGATATGGCGGATCGGGTTAAACGTCACCCGGCCCAGCCGATAGGCGGTATCGTCACCCAGTTTCCAGGCGGCATAGCCATGCGCGGCTTCGTGCAGGGTTATCGCCAGCAGCAATGGCAAAATCCAGACCGACACCTTGATTATCAGTTCCGTAACAGACAAATCTATCCCTTTCCTTCCAGCATCAAGTCCAGTCTCCGGGTCGCTTCCTCAATCGATTCACGCCAGGGCGTCATTTTTTCCAGGCGCCGTCCTTCCGCCCGTTCGACTTTGCCACGGGCGGCGGCGCCCAGTACCGAACAGGCTCCGGCTATATCCGTCATTTCATCCATTTTTCCGTTGCAGTGCAGGGCTATGTCACAACCGGCGGCCAACGCATCCCGCGCCCGCCCGGCCATGCCGCCTTCAAGCGCCCGCATGGACAGGTCATCGGACAGCAAGATACCAGTAAAACCGATTTCATGACGAATAACATTAATAACCTTGGCCGACATGGTCGCCGGATTTTCACTATCGATCCCGGTGTAGATCACATGGGCCGTCATCGCCCATGGCATATGGGCCAGTGCGGCAAAGGGCGCAAAATCGGTATCGCCAAGTTCCCGCCGTGTCGAGGTAACCACCGGCAACGCCGTATGGCTATCCACATCGGCCCGGCCATGGCCGGGAATATGCTTGATAACCGGCAGCACGCCGCCGTCAAGCAACCCTTTGCAAACGCCGCCGGCCAGGGCCGTAACCGTCGCCGGGTCGGTGCCATAGGCGCGATCCCCGATGACCGGATCGGCCCCTGCCTGCGGCACATCCAGAACCGGCCCGCAATCGACCGTAATGCCCATATCCATAAGCTCTGCGGCGATCAGCCTGGCGTTCAGGCGGGCCGCCGCGATCGCCCGGTTCAGATCAACGGCGGCCAGATCGGCGAAACGGCTGGCCGGCGGCGCATTCCGCCAGTGCGGTGGCCGCAGACGCTGGACCCTGCCGCCCTCCTGATCGATCAGCACCGGCGCATCGGCCCGCCCAACGCAACCTCGCAGGTCATCGACCAGCGCCCGCAACTGGTCGGGGTTCTCGCAATTGCGCTCGAACAAAATGAATCCCAGCGGATCGGCATCGGTGAAGAACCGTCGTTCCCGTGCATCTAGCAGTGGCCCCCGGCAGCCAAAAATCGCCGCCATCGGCGCCCCAGAGCCCACCCTATCCTCCGCTCGGCCTGACGATCAAACAGCCGATCTTGCGGCTCGACAGCCGCTCGCACAGCTTTTTCGCCGCCGCTTCACTGGCCAGCGGCCCGGCCCGCAATCGATAGAAGACACCCTTGCCGGCGCCCAGATCGACCCTGATGACGTTCAGGGTCAGGCCATCGAGCAGGTCGCCGTTTTTCTTTTTCAGGCGGATCCATTCGCTGCCGGCGGCATCTTCCGAACGCACGGCGGCAAGCTGGACCCGATAGACATTGCGTGGACCGGCCGGCACCGCGTTTGCCGCCGGCACCGGTGGCGGCGCCGGTGGTGGCGATGCAGTCTTCGCCACCGTTTCCATCTTGGGAATAGACGCCGGATTAAGGATCGGCTCGGCGACCGGCTTCTCGGCAATTGCCGGTTCCGGCGACTTGACGGTTTCGGCGGTCGGCGCCGGCGGCGCCAACGGTGCTTCCGGCCTTGGTAACAACCGTTCGACCCGATAATCCTCCTCGGCGCCCTTCAGGCGCTCGTAGATCAGTTTATCGCGGTCGGGTATGGCCATGCCGCCGGGATTTTCCGGCCGCACCTTGACCGGCCCGTCGGCGGCGCGAATGACCGGCACCTCGCCTTCCGTCCCGGCCAGCAGATTACCGCCGTACAGGTACCAACCGGCCCCGGCGCTGCCGCCGGCCAGAACAAGCAGGGTCAACACCAGCCCGATTCGCCGTTTCGGGCGGCTCCTGACAACCGGCTCGAATTCAAGCGCCTCCGAACGGTCGGGAACGATTTCGGTATCCTGGTCTGAAGGACTCATCAGCGCATTTCCTGCACGGGAACGACTCCGATAACCTGCAACCCCGATGCGATCACGAAAGCAGCCCCCTTGACAAGGGCCAATCTGGCCAAAGTCAGTTGCCGGTCATCGGGCAGGATAAAACGCAGCGCCGCATCTTCATTGCCCTTGTTCCACAAACCGTGCAATTCGGCGGCTAATTCACCAAGATAATATGCTATACGGTGCGGTTCATGGGCCAGGGCGGCGCTTTCGACCAGCCTGGGCCAGCCGGCCATCAGCTTGATCAGGGCCAGTTCCGCCGGCCCCACCAGTTTATCCAGCGGCGCTTCCGCCAGCTTCCCCGGCTGCAACTGTTCCGGTTCGAACATCCCGGCGGCGTGACGCAGCACCGAACACACCCGGGCATGGGCATATTGCACGTAAAATACCGGATTGTCGCGGGATTGTTCGGTCACTTTCGCCATGTCGAATTCAAGCTGGGCGTCGTTCTTGCGGGTCAGCATTATAAACCGCACGACATCCTTGCCGACCTGTTCGATGACGTCGCGCATGGTCACGAATGAGCCCGCCCGCTTGGACATCTTCACCGGCTTGCCGTCTTCCAGCAAATTGACCATCTGGCACAACTTGACATCCAGTTCACCGGCCCCATCCGTGAGCGCCCTGACCGCCGCCGTCATGCGTTTGACATAACCGCCATGATCGGCGCCCCAAACATCGATCATGATGTTGAAACCGCGCCGGTGTTTGTCCTGATGGTTGGCCATGTCGGTGGCGAAGTAGGTCCACGAGCCGTCCGACTTCTTGACCGGTCGGTCGGTGTCGTCACCGAATTTCGACGATTTGAACAGGGTTTGCAGGCGCGGCTCCCAGTCGTCCGGCGTGCGCCCCTTCGGCGGTTCCAGAACACCTTCATAGATCAGGCCCCGGCTGGTCAGGATCTCGATGGCCCGTTCGACACCGCCACCGGCGACCAGGTCGCGTTCGGAAGTGAAGACATCGTGTTCGACGCCAAGGGCGGCCAGATCGCCGCGGATCAGCGCCATCATCTCGTCGATGGCAAACCGGGACAACGGTTCCAGCCAGTCGGCTTCCGGCGCGTCCTTCCACTTGTCGCCATCGGCCTCGCGTAATTTTTCAGCCGTCGGAATCAGGTAATCGCCGGGATACAGGCCTTCGGGCATGTCGCCCGGCGCTTCGCCAAGGGCCTCCCGGTAGCGGAAATGCAGGGACCGCCCCAGGTTTTCCACCTGCGCCCCGGCGTCGTTGATATAATATTCCCGCGTCACGTCATATCCGGCCTTGGCCAGCAGCGCCGCCAGGGCGTCGCCGACCACCGCGCCGCGACCGTGGCCCACATGCAGGGGGCCGGTCGGGTTGGTCGAGACGTATTCCACGTTGACCTTTTCGGCCCCGCCCATGGATGAATCGCCATAAGCCGCGCCGGCCCGCAAAACCTCGCCCAGGCGGTCATGCCAGAATCCATCGTCGAGTCGCATATTGATAAATCCCGGCCCGGCGATTTCGGCGGAACTGACCGAGGGCAGGCGGACTATTCGTTCGAGCAGCCTGGCCGCCAGATCGCGCGGGCTGCAACCGGCCGGTTTGGCCAGCAGCATGGCGGCATTGGTGGTGATGTCGCCGTGCGTGGCGTCGCGCGGCGGTTCGACGCCGATGCGTGACGTGTCGATGCCTTCAGGCAGTACGCCGTCATCGACCAGAGACTGGACGACAGCGTCGATGGCGAGCGCAAAATGCGCAAACAAATTCATGAGATTCTAGCCTGTACATCAAACAGTTTCTTGTATTCATCCATGGCGTAGCGGTCGGTCATTCCGGCGATGTAATCGGCCACCGCCTGGGCCGTCAGCTCGCTGCCAGGGCCGGTTGTTTTCGCCCGCCATTCCCCCGGCAGACATTCCGGTTCTTGAACCAGTAACGTAAACAATTCCCGGACCACCCGCTTCGCCTTGGTCGACATCCGGTTGAGCTTGTAATGCCGATACATGTTTTCGAACAGGAATTTTTTCAAGGCCGCGTCATTGGCCCGCATTTTTTCGGAAAATCCGGCGATTGACCGATTGTGGGCACGGATATCGTCCGGTGTTTTGGCCGCCAGATCGGCCAGCCGCCCGCCGGTTTCGACCAGAATATCGTTGACCATGTCGCCGATCATGCGGCGCACGGCCTCGTGGATGGTCCGGGACATATCAAGATCGGGATAGTTTTTCCTGACCTCGGCGAACACCGGCCCGGCCAGCGGCACGTCGGCCAGGTCCTCGATGCTGAACAGGCCGCCGCGCAGGCCGTCGTCGATATCGTGATTGTTGTAGGCGACATCGTCCGACACGGCGGCAATTTGCGCCTCCGGCCCGGCGAAGCCGTCCAGATCGAGATTATCCTTGTCGATATATTCGGAAATGCCGCGCGGCAGGGTCTCGCCGCCCTGCCCCGGTCGCAATAGCGGCCCGTTATGCTTGACCACCCCTTCCAGGGTTTCCCAGGTCAGGTTCAGGCCCGGAAAATCCGCGTAGCGTTCTTCCAGCAGGGTAACCACCCGCAGCGACTGGGCGTTATGATCGAACCCGCCATATGGCGCCAGCAGCTCTTTCAGGGCATCTTCGCCGGCGTGTCCAAACGGCGGATGGCCCAGATCGTGGGCCAGCGCCAGGGCTTCCCCCAGATCCTCGTTCAGGCGCAGTTCCCGACACAGCGAACGGGTAATCTGCGAGACTTCCAGGCTATGGGTCAGGCGGGTGCGGAAAAAATCGCCTTCGTGATTGACAAATACCTGGGTCTTGTATTCCAGCCGCCGGAAAGCGCCGCAATGAATAATGCGATCCCGGTCCCGCTGGAAGCA
>VAPL010192438.1_pt1 | contig 11690 bp, 13 predicted proteins | sample 3395061 | NCBI WGS metagenome assembly VAPL01 (sample SAMN08290444, study PRJNA428436) | hydrothermal vent metagenome | isolation source: Deep-sea hydrothermal vent chimney 2 | place: Pacific Ocean: Juan De Fuca Ridge | depth 2182 m m
AAACTCGCTTAGAAGCGAGTTTTATTGTAATAATAACTACTTAAAATAGACTACTAGAAGATATTATTCAGTTTGTTTTTATCTAATTTATCATTTAATTTATTTAAAATGTTTTGTTTATTTAAAAAGATCTCATTTTTTATAATATGACTGGTTTTTATATACACTGAGTTGTTATTAATTTTAATATCAGCTTTTTCTATTTTTATATTTAAAATATCAAATATAATATCTGATACATATCCTCTTGTTGTATCATTAGGAGGTGTTATTTTTTTAAATTTTACAAGAAAATCCTCAATATTAAACATCTTTTTCATATAAAATTATTTATTTATAGGCATAACAAGATAAAGAAATGACCCATCACCAACACCTTTTATCACTACGGGTTTATTTTCACCATTAAATTGAAGTAAAAGACTATCTGTATTAATTGATTGAAAACAATCTATTATATATTTTGAATTAAAATATATATTTATATTATCCCCCGTAAGCGCTGCACTTATATTTGTTTTATTTTCACCTGAGTCATTTTTTGAATTTAATTCAAAAGTATTATTTTTTATATTTATCGCAAAATTAACCTTATTAAATTTATCTGTGAAGATATTAGTTATTTTTAATGTATTTACAAGATCTTGTTTCAGAACAACAACTTCTGTTGAAACTTCTTTTGGAATTATTTGTTTATAATCAGGGAATATTCCGTTTATTAACCTTGAAGTTAAATATATACTATTACAATAAAATGCTATTTGATTTTTATTAAATCTAACACTAATATCATCATCAATATCTTCAAAAACTCTTATTATTTCATTTGCATTCTTAAAGGGTATTATAATTCCATCAAAACTGTTTAAATCTTTAAATAGTACTTTTTTTTCAGCCAAACGGAATGAATCTGTTGATGTAAATATTAATGTATTATTATTATAATGTATAAAAACTGATGATATTTCAGGTTTTATATCTGACACAGAAGAACTATATAATACTGATTTTATTCCATTTATAAATTTCTTAGAGTTTATTTTAATAATATCACCATCTTCAATTTTTGGTATTGTTGGAAAATCTTCAGTTTGTTTACTTTTAATTGTAATAGAATTATTTTTTGTAGATAATTCAAGGTTATTATTTACTACCTCAAGAGAAATTGTTTTTTCTTGAGGTAGTGACGATAGTATATTATTCAAAATAAATCCAGGAACAGCTATTTTTCCTTCTTTTTCCATATTTATTAATGGAATCTCAAATTCAATACCAACATCAAGATTTGTTGATCTAATTTTTAATATTTTATTTTCAGCTATAAGTAAGATTGAATCAAGAATTGGTAATGTTGAATTTTTACTTGTTATCTTATCTGCTAATGAGACAAATTTTTTTAATTTTTCTTTTATACATTCTACTTTCATTTCTTTATATAGGTTATTTATATTTAATTATTTATTATTATACTTAGTAGTGTGTATATGTGGATAATAATAAAATAAACTTATATATAAACGTTATTTTTAATATAGTAACTGTGAATAATTGTGAATAACTTTTATTTTATGTGGATAATGATAAATATTTATGAGTTAATAACAAGTTATTGAATCATATCTACTGGTTGTTATACTTTTTTACATATATTTTACACATACTTATCCACATGTTTTTTTAAAAAATAGCACGTATTTGATCTATTTCTTGACCTAATAAATTATCTTTTTTTAAATCGTTTTTAATTTTTTCACAGGAATGTATAACTGTTGTATGATCTCTACCACCTAATTTCTGCCCTATTGAAGGGTATGAAATACTAAAATCTTTTCTTAAAATGTACATTATTATCTGTCTTGGCCTAACAACTTCTTTTCTTCTTGTTTTTTCGTATATTATTTGTTCATCTATTTCATAAAAATCAGCTACTATTTTAACTACATCTTTAACTGAAATAGATTTTTTTTGTCTAGTATTGTTTTTTATAATAGCCTTTAATTCATTAGGTGTAACACATCTATTTTTTAACTGTGATTGGCAAATAATAAGATTTAATAACCCCTCAAGCTCTCTTATATTACCTTGTGTTGTTGATGCTAAGTATTCAATAATTTCATCAGAAATATTAAAATTATCTGTCTTAGATCGCAATATCGCAAGTCTAGATTCGTATTCAGGATGTTGTACATCAACTATCATACCGGCACTAAATCTGGATTTTAATCTGTCTTCAAGATGTGGTATGTAATTTGGGTGTTGATCTGATGAAAAAATAATTTGTTTGTTTTTATCATAAAGAGTATTAAATAAATGAAATAATTCTTCTTGAGTTTTTTCTTTATTTGAAAGAAATTGTGTATCATCCATTATAAAAACATCATACTTTCTGTATTTTTCTTTAAAGTTATTTACTTTATTCGCTTGAACTGAATTTATATAGTCTATTGCAAATTTTTCAGACGTTACGTAGTATATTTTCTTTCTTGAATCGTTTTTTTTAATCTCATTTCCTATCGCTTGTATTAAATGTGTTTTTCCAAGTCCTGTTCCACCATATATAAATAATGGATTATAAGCAGAACCAGGATTTTTTATAATTGCTTGACCTGCGGCATGAGCCAACTCATTAAATGAACCAATAATAAATGAATTAAATGTGTATCTTGGGTTTAAATTATCATCTTTGTTTATATAGAGATCATTTAATGGAAGTTCATTATTTATAAAATTTTGTTTAATGTTATTTTTTTGTATACCATCTTGAGTCTCTTGTTTGTTTTTAGATATAGCATATTCTAAGCTTCTTATATTTTCTCCGTAATTTCGCAGTGCTTTAAGTATTGATTTATGATATTTACTAAATAACCAATCTTTAACAAATTCACTTGAAACACTTAAGTATATAATTCCATCTTCTTGTTTAAAAATATAAGTATTTTTAAACCATGTTGCAAAATTAGCCTTAGAAACATCTAACTCTATTTCAGTAAGCGCAGATTCCCAAAGTTGTTTGTTGTCTATCATAGTAAATTAAGTAAGTATTATTAAAATACTTTATTAAGGTTTAATTATTATATACCTAAATAAAGAATAAGGAACTTGATAAAAATTAAGTACTGTGTTGATAATATGTTAATAAAGTGTGGATAGTATATAAGTAAAGTAAAACTATTGATTTATTATTGTCTTTATTGTATACTCCCCCATTATGTCTCAAACATACAATCCTAAGAATAAAAAAAGAAAAAGAACCCACGGTTTTTTGGTAAGACAAGCAACTAAAAGTGGTAGTAATGTTGTAAAAAACAGAAGAAGAAAAGGAAGAACTAAGCTTTCTGTGTAAATAAGCTATAATTATATACATAATATAGTATTTTAAATATGCTGCCTAAAAATAAAAGGGTTAGTAAAGAAGTATTTTCTTGTATTTTAAAAAAAAGCAAACCACTTCATTCTGAGAATCTAACACTTAGGGTTTTAAAAAATATAGATAAAAAAGAAGAAACAAAATTTTCTTTCGTTGTTTCTCGTAAAGTATCTAATAAGGCACCAAAAAGAAACCTTTTAAAAAGAAGAGCAAGGTTTGCTGTTTCTAAATTGTATAAAAGTATGGTAAATGGGTTTATTTGTGTGTTTTTTGTTAAAAAAAGCGCAGTAGATGTTTCTTATAGTGATTTAGAAAAAGAAATATTTTATTTATTAAAAAAAGCAAATGTTATATTGTGAAATTTTTTATAATTAAAGTAATAAAATACTATCAAAGATTTTTATCTCCCGATAAGGGTATTTTAGTGAGAATAGGTGTTAAAAAACCAGGGGTTTGTGTTTTTTACCCAACATGTTCAGATTACACAATTCAATCAATAGAAAAATATGGTTCTATGAAAGGATTATATAAAGGCATAAAAAGAGTGATACGTTGTACTCCATGGCAAAAATCTCACATGGATCCTGTTGAATAAATAAAATATACTAAATTTGTTTTGTTAAATTATTAATAAATATAGTGGAATCCTTGATTTTACTATATTTTTATCCTATTATGTGATAATGATAACAGATTTATTTAATACAGTATTTTACCAACCCATATATAACGGGTTTGTTTTTTTAATATCTATTATACCTGGGGCTAATATTGGATTAGCTATTATTATACTTACAGTTATTGTAAAGTTTATAATATTTCCATTAACTCACAGGTCTGTCACTTCTCAGGCTAAAATGAGAAGCATTGAACCCCAAGTAAAAGAAGTAAAAGAAAAATACAATAAAGACAAACAAGAACAAGCAAAAAAAGTCATGGAGTTGTATAAAAAACACGGAGTGAATCCATTTACTGGATGCTTTCTTGTATTAGTGCAAATGCCTATAGTTATCGCATTATATTGGGTGTTTTTTAAGGGAATTGTTGATTTAAACCCAGAGATACTTTATAGCTTTGTTAAGATACCAGATAATATAAATACGATTTTTTTAGGAGTCTTTGATATGGGTGGAAAGAGTATTTTTCTTGCATTAATTGCGGGTATTTTACAGTATTTTCAAATGAAATTCTCGCTACCTCCTTTAATTAATAATGACAAAAAAAATACTACAGGAAAAATGTCATTTAAGGATGAATTTGCAAGAAATATGAGTATTCAAATGAGATATGTGTTGCCTGTTTTTGTTTTCTTTATTTCTTATTCAATATCAGCCGCCGTTGCTCTTTATTGGGCTACAAATAATTTATTTTCCGTGACACATGAACTTATAGTAAAAAAGAAAGCAGATAAAATAGTACACGGAAGTAAGATTAATACGTAAAATAGACAAAATGGAAATAGAATTTATAAAAAAAACATTAAGTGAAATTTTATCAAAGCTTGATATTTCATTTGAGTTGGAGATTTTAAACGATAGTGAAATAAACGCTACAAGATTTTTAATAAAAACAGATGAATCAAACCTTTTAATAGGCTATAAAGGGGTAAATTTATCAGCAATGAGTCACATTGTTAGAAGAATGGTTGATAAAAAGTTTAATATTAGGGACAATGGTATGTATTTTATTATTGATGTAAACAATTATCATGGTAAAAAGATAGAGGAGCTTAAGGTAAACGCTAGAATGCTTGCAGAGCGTGCAAAGTATTTTAAAAGTAGCGTAGAAATGAAACCACTTCCCCCTTACGAAAGGATGATAGTTCATGCGATCTTTACGAATTCAAAAGATTTTGAGACAAGTTCTTGTGGCGAGGGTGACAATAGAAGGGTCATTATAAAATACATCGCTGATTAGTTTTATTATTGTTCTTGTTATAACAAAACACCCCTATGTTAAAACATAGGGGTGTTTTGTTATAAACTATTATGCTAAATAACTCAGTGTCCAGCATCGGAATTTAATCAACAGGTAAGGTTTCTTTTTTTGGAAGTTTAACACTCCATAAACTTAAGTCTTTTTTGTTTGTAAAGGATATAAACCTATCCTCATCGTCTATTTGTAATTTTATAACATCAAATTCCTCTCTTGCTGTGTCTGTGAGGCTTAAAATGCGTTCTGTCGCGTACGTTTCAGTGTTTATTGCCCATATATCATCAGAGAAAGATATTAACCCTTGATACCACTGGTCAGGGTAAGAGCCCCTTGTTGGATTGTTTGGGATAGCACAATATATGATATTTTTATCCATCTTGCTCCACGTGCATTTTTCAGGAAGAGTTGAAAGTGGTAGTTCTTTTGATGAGTGTTTTTCTGTGTCGTAAATACTTAAAGAAATCCAACTATTTTTGCTTTCAGAGTATAATATCTTATTTCCATCTAGATTTGTCAGGGTTGTTAGTCCGTTTATCTCGCTTAATATTTTAGTAAATCTCTCTGTTTTTACGTCTAAAAAATACATAAAACCAGGCACCTTTTCTGATGGCTTTGTTGTTAATGTAATTGTATCTTTGCTTGGCCATTGTGGTAACCATTCAGTGAATGGAGATTGAAATATTTGCGCCATCTTACTATTTTCCAGATTATATATTGTTCCAACAGTAGAGTTGTTCAACTCAAATATGTAAAATATTTTTTTATCATTTTCTTCCGATAACGCAATTCCGCTTATGTTTTCAGGAAGAAATATTCCCTCCGTTTCTTGTTCTACTATTTCAATAGGGATTTCTTCTTCAAATTCAAGTAGTGGTGTTATTTCTGTGTCTCCGAGTGTTATAACGAAGCTTCTTATCGTTTCTTCATCTTTATCATCAAGGTATCGTATAATTACATTTTTACCACTATTCCCCCAAACTGCTTCATATATCTTTAATCTTGTTATATTTGAGATACGTTCTTCTTTTAGGTTATTCATCTCTGTCTCAAAAATATGCCCTACACCCCTTTCTATGTATCTTGCAATTGTTTTTTTGTCACCATCTTCATTACTGATGTCTTTTTTAAATAAATAAGACCCCGCAATAGCTTCTTTGTGTAATTGAAATAGTTTTGGTTTTGATATGCTTCCTACCCAACCACTAAGAATTTCTCCTTCGTCGACTATTGATTCTGTTGGTGTTACTTCTGTTGGTTCATATGGAGTACCTCCAAAAGGTAATGCGTTTTTTATAATATCAACACCACTATCCCCTTCTTTATTCTGATAGAAAAAAAGAAACCCAATTAACCCAAAGATTAAGATTACTAAGATGCTTATTGTTGTGATTTTAAGTGTTTTACTCATAGTTTATCTACTTATGCAATTATAAGGTATTATTTCTGTTCCAATGTTGCTTTTTTGCGTGACACATTCATCAATAGAAGAAAATGGTCCTGATTCCGATCTTATAAATTCATCGGGATCGGAAGTGTATCGCCAATTAAAGAACCAACTTTCTTCAACTTCTTGTGTTGATACCTCTTCAATAATTAGTCCTGTTTTTAGTAGATCAGGATTTATTGTGTTTAATATCAACCACGACGCCATCGCCAAAATAAGTCCAAATATTGCATTTGTTATTTTACTCTTTGCTTCACTTCTCGCTGATGGGTTTGATGCTCCTCCTATGTAGCTAATTCCTCCTATAACTATCATTAAAACAGCGAATACTCCGGCAAGACCTATTCCTATTTTGAATAAATCGGCAAGGTAGGTGCTAAGTGTAACACCGCTTGCAGCTGATTCTGTTAATGGTTCAAGGGGGATATACCCCTCAGCACTCACTAGTGTGGTGTTAAAAAAGTTAAATACAAATAATAATGTATATAGTAACTTGCTTTTTGTTTTTTTTATCACTAAATACATATTAATTTAATGATCCAGAATTATTAAAATCTAAAATAAATGAACTTTCTGCTTGTTGGAATTGTCTATATGTATTTTTTATTTTTATTTTTATCCTAGAAATACCTCTATTTAACCTGTCTTCTCTTCTAAATGTCGCTTTTCGGCTGGAATTATCTATTTTTTTATTATTAACATACCATTCATATATTAAATTACCTACATCTTTATCTTTTCTTGAAAAGAAGTAAGGTTCTATTTTTAAAGGCAACTCTTGTTCCATAAGATAGAATTTATCTTTTATTGCTTCCTCGTAAATTACACCTTTTATTGGATTTTCTTTGTAAAATAAAATACTTGGCTCGCTTATTTCTAGCTCTATTCTTTTACTGGATTTTATTGTGTCGTCAAGAGATGATACCTCAACTCTTACGATGTTGTTTCTATAAGGAAGAGATCCTTCAGTGTAAAGAACGTTTTTTCCGTATCCTGAATTATCATTAAATAATTTATTTCTTCCCTCTCCTTTCCATATGTATATAAGTTTATTTGCATCAATTCTCTTACCATTTTTCAGTTGTATGTTTGGTATTGCTATTACTTTTAATACACTGTTTGCCGATAAAAGAGCTTTCCCTTTATAAAAAGGAGGTGTATATGTGTCTGCTTGCCAAAGTAAAGTCATTTCTATTGGCATTATTTCAGTGTATTTTTCTATTCTTTCTGTTTTCCCATCTCTAATTACATCAGCAATAGCCCTTATCCTCGTGCTTTCTCCTGTGCTTCCGGAAGTTACCTCTATTTTTTTAACTCCCGTACCACTTTTATATAAAGAACCGTTTACATACCAAAATATTCTTGCTCTATTTAAATCAAAATAAGAGCTGTTCAAGTTTACTTCAATCTTTTGATGTGGTTCCGGGTATTGTGGGAATGTTTCTAGTTGAACATATTTTTTTTTAAATGAGAAAAGTTCTTGTTGTAACTGTTGCTTAAATTCTTCAATAGTTGGACCTTGAGTATTTGCAGTTTGGGCGTACAGAGAATACGGTAAAAATAGAAATAAGATAATAGATATTAAAATAGTGGTATTTTTTCTTGAAGGGTTCATAATGTTATTATAAAATTATAAAGTAAAAACACCATAATTACTAGTATTTATGTGGATTAATATTACTAGTTGTCCTCCTCGGCTTTCTTTAATTCCTCCTTGGCTTTTTTTATTGTGAGTATCTGTGATGGGTCTGATGTAATTATTTGATCTTCTGTATAGGATGCTATTATTTTTAATGCAACATGTTTCATTCCCGCAAAAAAGATTCCTTCCCCAACTCCTGATTCCAGTAGTAAGTATTTTTCCCCATCCGTTAAGTTGAAGGTTTTTTGTACTAAATCTATTGATGTTGGAGATTGCTTCAAGAGAAGTTGCATAGAAGAGTTTGTTATTATGGGTAATCCATAAGGAGAACGTAAAAAGTCTCCAACGTCTTGCGTTATTGTTGATATTCCAAGGAAGTATTTTCGTCCTCTTTTCGCTAAAGCAAATAGAAAAGATGCAGTATCTTCGGTTTTCATCATCCACCACGCTTCATCAACAACAAGTAGCCTTTTGCGCACATTTTTTCTAATAGCTGTCCATATGAAATTTGTAACAATATACATTGCAACAGGTTTAAGCTCATCCTCCATGTCTCTTATGGAGAAAACAACAAATTTTTTGTTTATATCTACATTTGTTGGTTTATTTAAAAACCCAGACCATGTGCCACGTGTGTATTTTGTTAGTTTTTGTACCAGCCCCTCCCCTCCCTCCATTCCTGAAAGAACAAGCTCAAAGTCTGATAAAAGTGGTGGTTCTATTTTTGTAAAATCTGAATCCGTTGTTATGTCTTTTAGTGCGTAAGTTTCAGCAAGTGCTCTGTCTATTATAGAGTCTTCTTCTGGTGTTAGTCCTCCGAGCATTACTCTCATAAGTCCAACAAGGGTTATGATCTGTGACCTTAGTACATCTGCAGGACTCTCGTCCTCTCCTGGAGGTGGTATGTCAAAAGGGTTTATGTGGTGTTCAGATGTAAGTGATATATTAAAATACCTTCCTCCTGTTGATTCTGCCATGTATTCATACTCTCTTTCAGGGTCAATAACGATAACATCAGCATCAAACATCAAACTACGTAATATTTCGAGCTTTATGGCATATGATTTACCAGATCCAGAACTTGCAAATGTTACAGAGTTGTAATTTGGGAGTGAAAATCTGTCAAATAAAACAAGCGAAGAGTTGTGTCTATTTATTCCATATAAAATACCTCTGTCTGATGTTAGATCAAATGACACGAATGGAAAAATACTTGAAAGAGGAGATGAATTTAATTTTTGGTGTACTTCAAGTACGTCAGTTCCTGTTGGAATAACGCTTCTTATCCCTTCTTCTTGCTGGAATAGAGCCGGTCTTATGTATATAAGACGTGATTCAAGCATTGATTTTATTTCTGATTCTGTTTTACGTAGCTCGGCTTCATCATCGGCGTATATTGAAACATAAAGTCCAACATCAAATATTTTTTCTTGTGCTTGTTGTAGTTTGTCACGTAAGTTTTCAAGATCGTTGTATGCAATATCAAGAGCAGGGTCGCGCACAAGACCCTTGTCCTCTCTTTCACTTATTTGGCTTTGTACCTCCGCAACACTTCTTTGAAATTTTTTAAGTATCATCCTTGTTTCAACAGGGTGTATAAAAATAGATATATCAAAAACTTTATCTAGGTTTATAAGAGGCGTTAACCAATTATCTGTAAGTGTGCTCGGATATGAAATAACAAAAAAAGTTCTTACGACTTTTTCTCCAAGCCATATTTCTTTGGAGTTTATTTTAACAGCAGAAGGAGCAAGTATATCTTTTAGTTCAAGCGCTCCTGATTCGCGTATTTCTTTCGGGAGCATTTGTGACGCGGAGGTATCTTTTTTTGTATTTTTGCCGAATAATGCCATGTTTATTGTGTTTTTATTGGTTTTTCTACTACTCCAGGATTTAATAATTTGTAATATAATTCAATTACCTCCTCTGTATCAAGAGGAACTGCTCGAACACCAGTACGTGCAAGTCCTTGTTTTATAACATTTACTCTTTGTTCTAACTGAGACTTAATTTCTTCAAATCTTTCTGTTTCTCTCACCTCTTTTGACGAGTCTGTTTTTTTCTTTGAGAAAAGTCCTGAAAATGGTGATGAACTTGATGTTGTACTTATTTTTGTACGAGTGTAGGGTATGACAATAAAAAAAGTTTTTGTCATAATATCTGCAGTTTCGGTAAAGCTTTTTATGAAATCAATATATTCTTCTATTTGTATCCGCATAAGATCAGTCAGTTGAACTTTTAAGCGATCTTTTAAAAGGGATAAATACGGGCGAATATCCAGCCTTCTTGATTGTATAAAGATTTGTGTTGAGAACTCTAGTGAATTTAGAAAATCTTGAAATTGAATAAGAATAGCAGCTTGCTCTTCCTCAGATTTTAAAGCAAAATTTACTGATGATGCCATAAGGATCATCCTTGTTGATCCATCTTTTAGCACAACAACCCCATCCCGAACTTCTTTTATGGGTACAAAGTCTTGTGTTGCTTTTGATTTAATTGCCACGATTGTTTTGTGAAATTAATGTAGGTTATTATCCTAGAATGATAACCTTATTCTAACATTATTTTAAAGTGTAGTGAATTATTTATTTACAGAAAGGTCTACATCTTTACTTTTTATTTGTTCGTCTTGTTGTGTTTCTATTTCATGTAGTTTGTTTGAAAGTTTACCCACCGTTACTTTTGGTATTGGAAGTAACGGGTCTTTTTGTACTTCAGGCTCGGTGTTCCGTATCTTTTTTGGAGTACGTTTCCATGTGTATAGTCGGGTTTTTGTAAAATAACTAAAAGCAGCTTCTGTTATTTCTATAAAAGGTTTTCCGTACTTCTCTCTGCTTGTAAAAGCAAGTGACCATGCAAACGCACCAATTACAACAATTGCGGGTATTGCAAGAAGAAAGGGTAATAATTTTAGTAAAATATATGACAACCCAATACCTCCTCCGATATATATAAATTGCTTGAAGGTAAATGGTCCAAATATCTTACTCTCCACGTCTATGAATTTTGGTACTTTAAATTGCATGATTGATTTTTACCACAAAGTGGAATCTCTATAGTTTTATTAGATAATTTTATATTACACCTGACATTAATCCCTCCTACTTCTATTCCAAGGGCTCTCTGTATGGATCTTGTTGTTTTTTTTGCGGTGGTGTATTAATTGCAGGTTTTCTTTCTGTCTCTTTTTCTTCCGGAGCTCCGAGAACACTACGAAGCTTTTTTTCAAATTGATGCTCTGGAGATGGGGTACTTATGCCAACTTTTTCACCCCCAACGATCGTTTTAATTTGTGTTGGTGG
>VAPL010174788.1_pt1 | contig 11689 bp, 15 predicted proteins | sample 3395061 | NCBI WGS metagenome assembly VAPL01 (sample SAMN08290444, study PRJNA428436) | hydrothermal vent metagenome | isolation source: Deep-sea hydrothermal vent chimney 2 | place: Pacific Ocean: Juan De Fuca Ridge | depth 2182 m m
GAATATGTGGCGGTGTACTACAATGCCATGCGCTTACATTCGACATTGGGTTACAAAACCCCAATGGATTATGAAAAGGGTCTTAACAAAGTGTCCGTTTTTTTGTTGACTACATCATTGATATCAATAATAATTAATGAAATCGTTGAGGGGGTTTCTTGTGAGTCGTCAAATAGAGTTGAGCGTTGGCCGCGCTAAGTTGTCTCTTTTTGTGCAATGTGGTGAAATCATTGGACAGCAAAAATGGAGCGAAACCGAAGTCTCGTCTACGGGTGGTGGTGGGCATATAGGCCCACAAGGTGGTAGCTTTAGTGCACCAAAAATTACCAGCACGACAAAAACAAAGCAGGAAATATGGATACGAGAAGAAGATGGACTTGAATCTTCCGTTGAATTAACCGATAAAGCTTTCCCAGTTCACCCGGGACAAAGAGTCTGGTTAGCCTATGGCGCTAATAGTAATAACCTAAATAGTTCAAAATACCTGTTTGCCTACAATCAAGCCTCAGATCGTTATTTTGATTTTCTGAATGACTGGCTGCCCTGGCTGTATAGTTCAGGTTTTATAAAAAAACCTTTAATTTATAGACTATTGACCTTCTGGCTGTCCCTTTTTTCCAGCATCATCGCTGTATGGATTATCATGCCTCTTTTTTCTACGTTAAGAGAATCAAATACTATCCCTGGCGGGATTTTTAAGGTTATCGATGGTATTAGTTTCCCTGAATCCTATAAACTTTGGCTAGCGGTTATGTCAAAAACATCAACGGGTGATTTTGTATTACTCGCTGTCTATATGCTGGCACTTTGGTTGATTGTAAATTTAATATTAAAATTTTTTGGAAGACTCCTCTTTCTTAAGTTCTGGGAAAGAAAACAGCTTGATAATATCCACAAAAAAGTGTTTATTGCCAGCAAAAAATTAGCCGGGGGTTACGCTGACGCAAGTGTGACTAAATCTAACTCTTCTGACTAATGTCTAAGAGAAAATAAACAAGACACCGATCTTAGTAAAAAGCATTAAATCATTGAATTTGATATATAATTTTTGATTTATTGTGATGGGTGTTTTGTTTGTTTTAGGGAATATTTAGAAGCACTACAAGGGATCAAGTATCATATTGACTGATTTAAGCAGAAGTCAGATAAACCATGAAAATGATACTTGACCCCTTATCTTCATCTTCGTTCAGAATGGGTGTTCATGAGGGGGCGGAATACGTAACCCTTTCAAAATGGCTTTTAATTTGAATTACACTCACAGGTATCCCCTTCGCAAGTATCACCAGAAGTATCTGCACTACATGCGCTGGTAAACATGTTGTTGCAGTCATCATCCCCACTACAAACGCAGGTGGATGGTCCGCAGGTATAGCCCACAGTACCGGTATTGACGACCAGACGGATTACTTGCTGGTTGGCACCTGTTGGGCGTGTTTTTTTAGTGCCAGCATCATAACCTAAAACTTGTTGTGAATTCATCATACGTAATTCGGCCGATTGATCAGCAATTGCAGCCTGACTACTAAAAATAATGGTAGATAATAATGCTGAATAAGCTAGTAAATTTTTCATGATTGTCTCCGTAGAATTATTGAATAATAAAGAAATATCACTCGACTAAATATAACTTTAGCGTTTTCGAATGATGGATTAACTGTATCGTAAATAAAATATAATTACCGGTGATAATTTTAAAAATCTCTGTGAGATATTTACTATGATACATAGGATATTTCTGATAAAGGGGCCGCTACAATCCTGTAAATAAGTCGTAAGTGCTAACTAAATAACCACCAGCTGAAGCTGGTGAAAAAACAGGACAGTCAGATTAAGGAATATCAAAACAACCCTACCATAGGTGTCTTGGTTAGCTTTAAAAGGCGCACCGGTAATGCAGTCGTTAGCATCATGTTTCCCCTGTTCAAAACTATAATTTTTAGTAATTAGAAGGAGAAAAGAGTAAATGCTATTTGAATGGGAAGACGAGAAAGATTGAATAGATCGTCGTAAACACGATATGCCGTTAAAAGCAGGAATTTTTGCTTTTGACGATATTAATGCTATTGAGTTTGAGGATAGTAGATACAATTACGATGAAGAACGCTGGATTTTCATTGGTCACGATAGTCGTACCAAATTACTGTACGTGGTATATACGATGAAAGAGAAAGGTCTAACGAGGCTTATATCTGTGCGTAAAGCAATCAAAAAAGAACGCGATTTATATTATAAAGGAGGATATTAAGCATGGGAAAAATAATCAGAACAGAGCATTCCAAGGAAAATCCTGCTGATAACAGCGATATTGATTTTACCAAAGTTGATCAGTTGACTGATGATGAAATGGAAGAAAGAGCAAAAAGTGATCCGGATTCTCTACCGTTTACGGACGAAGAATTAAAGCATGTAAAAATCAAAAGGAGGCATCAAAAAGATGAGTAAAATTATTAGAATTAATCATATAAAAGGTGCGAACACTGTGCCTGAGTTTAATGTTAGTAAAATTCGTTCCATGAGTGATGAAGATGCAGAAAAAAGGGCAAAAAGTGATTCGGATTCACCTATAATTACTACGAAAATGTTAAAAAATTTAAAAATCCGAGAAGTTTTAAAGGTTGATGTGTTCTAAAGTTTTCTTCGGAATCGATGCTAACAAGCGACTAAGGCAAACTAAACTGAATACCCACTTTAAGGTTCTTTAGGATGGGTGTCCGTTTTTTTGTTTTTTTATCATTAGGGCCCGGAGGTTTTAAAAAACCTCCTTTGTAGAGGCCGGATATATGTCTTCGTTACCGCCATTTTAAAAACGGTTGCCCAGAATGTGATGAGTGGGAAGGCAATTTTAGATCCCATTTTCGGGGTTAAGGCGTTGTACTGCTTGACATACCGGGAGCGTCCATATGTGTCTCGATTAGCTGCTGGTGGCGTATATCTTGGTGTTTTCAGGTGGCCAATTTCCTTAAATACTATTAAACTACTGATACTGATTGGCCGCTGACATTAAATGTGAGGTTGGTATGTTGTTTACTGTAATTCAGGAGATTTAATATGTATGACCTTCAAGCCGCTTTAGATGAACGATTAGCCTCCCTGAAGAGCAATAAATCGCCATCAAAACAATCACTTAATAAAAATACTTCTAAAGCCTATATTGAGCGATCCTTGAAGCAAGCAGGAATACTTAACCGTAAGGGAAAAATGGTCGATAAGGTGGCTTCTTAAATAGATGTATGTATCTCCAGGCGTAGTTGTTGGGTTTCATGGTTGTGATAGGACTGTTTTTGAGAAGGTCATTAAACAGGGCGAGCATCTATCTAGCAGTGAGAATGACTACGACTGGTTAGGTCATGGCATATATTTTTGGGAAGGTAGCCACGAAAGGGCTTTTGAGTGGGCGAAGAAAAGCCCAAAAGTAAAAACCCCTGCCGTAATTGGCGCTTTTATTAAGTTGGGAAATTGCATTGATCTGCTTGATTCAGAGCATTTAAAGAAAGTTAAATCTGCGTATGAAATTTTGAAATCAGAGTGTGAAAAACTGGGCCAAGATTTACCTCAAAACAAACATAATATTAGCGGCGTTAGTTTTGTGCGAGAGCTAGACTGTAAGGTCGTGTTGCGTCTGCAGCAATTAAATAATGAGTTAATAGCTGAAGATTTGGGACTTAGTGGCGTCACTGGGGCACATAAAAGAAAAATTCAAAACCACATTCAATTTATTGACTCGGTTAGAGGAATGTTTCCCGAAGGTGATGAGTTATATGAAGGGGCTGGGTTTAGAGCCAAAAATCATATTCAACTTTGTATAATAAATCCTAATTCTATAATGGGTTACTTTGACCCAATTCAACATAACAGTTGGTACAAAAAACTATAGCCTAAAACTAAACTGAACACCCACTTTAAGGGTCTTTAGGATGGGTGTCCGTTTTTTATTTTTATAACAAAAATCACTTGCAATCACCGGAGCGTCCATATATGTCTTGGTTAGCCTCCCCCGATGATCGCCTCCAGCTCTTGGCACAAAAAATTCTGGCCAATGCCGTATGGTTAAAAAGGTAAGGCTTGTTATTCCCACTTTTTTTGACTCGCCAATTGAGTATGGCGTTAGCCCCTCAAAGCATACTTGTCCAACATCTTGTACATAACATTAAAAAGTTCTATACTTGTGCAATATTAAGTACAAGTAGAGGTGTGAAATGCGAATTGTATCGTTTACCGAGGCAAGAAACGGTCTGAAGTCTGTTCTAGATCAAGTGGTTAATGATGCTGACTGTACCGTTATTACTCGCAGAGATAGTGAAGATGCAGTTGTAATGTCACTTGATTATTTCAATAGTTTGATGGAAACAGTCTATTTACTGAAATCTCCTGCAAATGCAGAGCATCTGCGGAAATCCATTGAGCAATATCGAGAAGGCAATGCTCAAGAAAAGGATTTGTTGGGTGAGTAGAAATTTAGCCTGGACCGAGGCTACTTGGTCAGATTATGTGTACTGGCAAAGTCAGGATAAAAAGACGTTAAAACGAATTAATAAGCTAATCACCAACGTGTTAAGAGTACCTTTTGAAGGTATAGGTAAACCGGAACCTTTAAAAGAAAACCTGTCTGGCTTTTGGTCTAGAAGAATAGATGATGCCCATAGATTGGTTTATGCAGTTTCAGATAGACACATAACGGTCATTTCATGTAGATATCACTATGAGTGAAAATGGGCTAATAAAAGCAATCTCGTGTCAAGTTAAATCCAGATCTTTGGGGTCTGCAAGGAAGCGGTGAAATTGGATTAAGTTACCCAGTGGGGTGTGTATAAATCATACGCAAATCCTACTCAGGCAGAGTAGCCACCTGTCTGGAAATGAACCTGTATGCATAGCTATGAAGGTGAGTATAAAGCCAATTGAGGTGATAAAAACAAATGAATACCCAGGAACTTCATTGTTATGACCAATTACATCACTAAATTAATAGACCGAGCTGTGCAGTGCTTTAAAAAAGGCGATTTACCAGGCGCAGAGAAGTTACTCAAGCGCGCCTTGAAGGCTCACCCTAATAATGCAGGTGCACTGCACATGCTCGGCGCGATCCTAGCCATTAGAAAGGATTGGAACGGTGCAATAAGAAACTTTAAAAAAGTGATCGCCATTGAACCTAACCATAGCCATGCTCAACTTAGCTTAGCAAAAGCTATCTCTATTGCCATGAATGATCTGGATGCTATCCCTTATTATCAAAAGGCAACAACATTAGCGCCCGGAAACAGTGAAGCCTGGTTTAGTTATGGCAGCGCATTGAATAATCTCAACCGTTACAACGATGCACTGGCCTGCTATGACAAAGCACTTCATATCAATCCGAAAAACTCAACCGTTTGGGCAAACCGGGCGATCACGCTCACCGCTATGCAACATTTTGACCAAGCTCTGGCTTCGCATAAAAATGCCATAGAGTTAGGCAACAGTAATGCACTTATTTGGGATAATTACGCGACAACCTTTAAACTGATGGCACGTTATGATGAGGCCTTGTCAGCCTATAAAAAAGCACTCGAAATTGACCCGCATATTACTTATACCTACGGCAACTGGCTGCATACCAAAATGATGCTTTGTGACTGGTCTGATCTCGACCAAGCATTTGAACACTTAGCTGACCAGATTGAAGGATCTAAAAATATCACTTTGCCCTTTATCGCCTTGAGCACACCGATATCTGCTCAAATACAGTTAAAATGTGCAGAGCTTTTTGTGAACGATACCGCACGGGATCAGCCTAATAGAGTGCTGTTTTCAAGAGAGAGCAACAGCGACAGAATAACGCTAGGTTACTTCTCCGCCGATTTCCATAATCACGCCACAACATCTCTGATGGCTGAACTGTTTGAAAAGCATGACAAGTCAAGGTTCAAATTGATCGCTCTCTCTTTTGGTCCTGACAGACAGGATGAGATGCGCCAACGCGTAGCGGCTGCATTTGACCTGTTTGTTGATGTAGGAAGCAAAACCGATATAGAAGTGGCGGCGCTCTCTCGATCCCTGCATGTTGATATTGCCATCGACCTCAAAGGTTTTACCGAAGAGAATAGAGTCGGGATATTTGCTCATCATGCCGCGCCAATCCAGGTGAGCTATTTAGGGTTTCCGGGCACGATGGGCGCCCCCTATATAGACTATCTGATAGCGGATCACACGCTAATTGATGACTCAACAAAGGACTCTTTTGCAGAGAAGATCATCTACCTGCCGCACTCCTACCAAGTAAATGACCGTTCAAGGAAGATCTCGGATAGACGACATACCCGAGCTGAGCATGGACTGCCTGAGAGTGGTTTTATTTTTTGCTGCTTTAATAACAGCTATAAAATAGTCCCTGAGGTTTTTGATATTTGGATGCGTTTACTCTTAAAAGTTCCTGGGAGTGTGCTCTGGCTCTTGGCTGGAAATGACACAGCGGTTATGCATCTAAAAATGGAGGCGGAAAAAAGGGGCGTCGCAGGGGTGCGGTTAATTTTTGCAGCGCGAACAGAGCTGCCCGAACATCTGGCCCGGCAGCGGCTAGCCGATCTGTTTCTCGATACCTTCTACTACAATGCCCATACATCTGCCAGTGATGCCTTGTGGACGGGCCTGCCTGTGTTAACACTTTCAGGAGAGACTTTTGCCAGTCGAGTCTGTGCCAGCCTGCTAACAGCCATTGGTTTGCCAGAGATGATTACAACAACCAGAGAGGAGTACGAGTCTCTAGCGTATGAACTGGCTCAACCTGATGAGCTCTCTAATATTCGATCAAAGTTGGCTGATAATTTATCTACCTTTCCACTTTTTAACACATCACTGTTCACTAAACATATAGAGAGCGCATACAGTCAAATATTTGAAAGACATCTACTTAAACTACCGCCAGACGATATTAAAATTCAGAGCTAAATCTATCCAGCTACAATCCACGCGCCAGATTCCGCCCATAAAAAATCTCCATCATCTCCCGCTGTAGGCGCTGCTTAATCAGCCGTATCTCTTTGACTGACAACGCCTCCGGGGAGACTTCAAACAGATAGTCCGTCAGATCAAACTTTTTCAACATCATTTTGGTGTGAAAAATATTCTCTTGATAGACGTTGACATCGATCATCTGATAACGCTCTTTGGTGTCTTTGGCGATATAGTTTTGAATCGAACTGATTTTATGGTCAATAAAGTGCTTTTTACCGCGGATGTCACGGGTAAAACCACGCACCCGGTAGTCCATGATGACGATGTCGGACTCAAAGCTGTGGATCAGGTAGTTCAATGCCTTCAGTGGCGAGACACGACCACAGGTAGCGACGTCGATATCGACACGGAAGGTACTGATGCCACTGTCAGGATGACTTTCGGGATAGGTGTGTACCGTGAGATGACTCTTATCCAGATGCCCTACCACCGCTTCAGGCAGTGGACCTGGTGCTGCGCTATTAGAGAACTCTTCGATACCCATTGGCTCTTCAGAGATCAGCATGGTGACACTGGCCCCCTGTGGATCATAATCCTGGTGGGCGATATTGAGGATGTTGGCACCAATGATCTCAGCAACATCACTGAGGGTCTGGGTCAACCGCTCCGCGTTGTAGACCTCATCAATGTACTCAATATAGGTACGGTGCTGGTCACGGCTTTTGGCGTAGCAGATGTCGTAGATATTAAAACTTAAGGTCTTGGTTAAGTTGTTAAAACCGTGGAGCTTGAGCTTTTTAAGCGCTTTAACCATAGAGGTGCCTCAGACTCAATCAGCGACGATTTCAAAATCGTGACTCATCTCAACCACCTTGCCCAACATGATCGAGGCCGAGCAGTACTTCTCTGCCGACAGCTCAACGGCTCGCGCTACAACATGCTCTTTCAAATTTTTGCCACTGACGACAAAGTGAATATGGATTTTAGTGAAGACCTGTGGCACCGTCTCCGCACGCTCCGCCTCCAGCTCTGCAACACAGTGACTGACAACATGGCGACCCTTGCGCAGGATATGGATCACATCGTAAGCACTGCACCCCCCAACCCCCATTAGTAGCATCTCCATCGGACGGACCCCAAGATTTCGCCCTCCCCCCTCAGGTGGGCCATCAATCACCACCGCATGACCACTACCCGATTCGGCGACAAACATTGCTCCGTCCGTCCACTTAATGCGTACCTTCATTACTATTCCCTTCTATCCTTGCCCATAAAGGGCTATCATTTAGCTTCTAGAGTCTATGATAACCCAAAGCTTTCGAGGTTAACGGCCGATAACTCTATCGGTATAGAAAGAAATCAGCGAGTTGAGTAGTATGGCTTTACCAAAGATAAAACCACAGGAAAACTCAGTGATAGAGCGCTTTATTTCACACTGTCACCGCCGCAGTTACCCCAATAAAAGCGTCATTATCTATGCGGGTGATATCCCTGACTCGCTCTACTACATCATCAGCGGTTCAGTCACCGTACTCTCTGAAGAGGATGATGGGCGCGAGATGATACTGGCCTACCTCAACGCAGGTGATTTTTTTGGTGAGATGGGCCTCTTCAATGATGAAAATGACGAAGGAGCACCACGCTCTGCCTGGATTCGTGCCCGCGGTGAGTGCGAAGTTGCTGAGATCAGTTACGAACGCTTCCGCCAGCTAAGCCAGTCAGAGCCGGATATTCTTTTTCAACTGGCCAGACAGATGGCTGTGCGCCTACGCCGCACCTCCGATATGGTGACCCGACTCGCCTTTATGGATACCAGTGGCCGCATCGCCCGTACCCTGCTCGACTTGACCCATCAACCTGATGCGATGACCCATCCTGACGGCATGCAGATCAAGATCACCCGGCAGGAGATAGGCCGCATTGTTGGCTGCTCGCGTGAGATGGTAGGACGCGTGCTGAAAAACCTCGAAGAGGAGGGGTTGATCACCGCCCGCGGGAAAACCATCGTGGTTTTTGGGGCACGCTAAGCAATTAGGTGGACTAACCAGACGCAGGGGCGTTCTCAAAAGCAGCATTGGCCAATGCCGCATAGGCATCCAACCCCAGTGTCTCTGCCCGTGCCGTAGGATCAATCCCCAACGCCTCTAGCGCTTCGGCACTAAAGCGTTTTTTCAGTGAGTTGCGGACGGTTTTACGGCGCTGACTGAAGGCCTGGGTAACAATTTGTGCAAACAGCTTTTGATCTTGTACCACCACAGGGGGCACAGCATGTGGCACCAGCCGCACGACCGCTGAGTTCACTTTGGGAGCGGGTGTAAAGGCTTCCGGTGCAACATCAAACAGCGGTACTACCTGACAAAAATAGTGAATCATCACACTGAGACGGCCATAATTTTTACTATTCGGCTCGGCTGCCAGTCGCTCCACAACCTCTTTTTGTAGCATGCAGTGAATGTCCTGCACCACATCGAGCTGTTGTAACAGATGAAACAGCAGCGGTGTTGAGATGTTATAGGGGAGATTGCCAACAATGCGCAGCCGTTCACCCTCTTTGACCAGGTGACGAAAGTTGAACTTCAAGGCATCACCCGTATGGATATGCAGCCCACTCTGCTCCCCAAACCGTTTTTGCAGACGCGCCACCAGATCACGATCCAGTTCGATTACATGCAGTTCACCCTGCCACTTTAGTAGCGGCTCAGTCAGGGCACCGAGGCCTGGACCAATCTCAACCAGACGCTCTCCCGGCTGTGCATAGATGGCATCAACAATGCGCTGAATGGTGTTGGGGTCATGCAGGAAGTTCTGACCAAAACGTCTGCGCGCACGATGCCCCTCATGAGTGGATGATGGTCGACCCATTACACGGCCATAGAGAGCGAGTCAGCCACGGCCAGTGCCGCCTGCAAACTTTCACTTCGCGCCCGACCTGTTCCAGCAAGCTCCAGCGCGGTGCCGTGATCGACCGAAGTGCGGATGATTGGCAACCCTAGCGTGAGGTTAACAGCGCGTCCAAAGCCGCGCTGTTTGAGTGCGGGTAACCCCTGGTCATGGTACATCGCCAAAACGACATCCACAGAGTGCAACTGCTCTGCGACAAACGCACTATCCGCTGCCAACGGCCCGATCAACTGCATCCCCTCCGCACGCAACTTCTTCAGAACAGGCGTGATCACCTCGATCTCTTCACGTCCCAAATGGCCATCTTCACCGGCGTGAGGGTTAAGGCCACAGACCAAAATATTTGGCTCAGCAATACTAAATTTTGTGGTTAGATCCCTGTGCAGGATGCGAATTGCCTGCTCCAGACGGGGCTGAGTGATCGCTTCACACACCTCACGCAGTGGCAGATGTGTCGTCACCAGAGCAACACGCAGACCCTCCGTCATTAACATCATCACCACCTGTGGCGTCCCGGTCAGCGCGGCGAGGTACTCTGTATGACCACTGAAAACATGGCCCGCCTCATTAATCACACCTTTGTGCAGCGGGCCGGTGACCAAGGCATCAAAAAGCGAGGTGTTACACCCCTCAACAGCAATGCGCAACGCCTGCAGAAGATGCTCTACATTAGCCACATCCAACACGCCACACTGGGCTGGACTGGCGAGTGCCAACGGTTTTATCGTCAGCACACCTGCAGGCTGACAAGTGGGATCGCGCTCAGGGGTGAACTCTCTAAGCTCCAAGGGCAGACCCAGCAGCTCGGCACGCTGCAGTAGTAGCGCAGGATCAGCAATCACCACCACCTCCGTCGTCAACGGCTGCTGCGCCAACTGCACTACGAGGTCAGGGCCGATACCTGCCGGCTCACCCGGAGTAACTGCTATGCGCTTAATTGGCCTGTTACCGAATTTCAACGTAGGCTTCGTCACGCAGACGACGTAACCACAGCTCCTGCTCCTCTGCCACTTTGCGCTCCATCAACAACATTCGCGCCTGGTTACGATTAAACTCTTCGGTATCATCATGATCACGACGCCCCTGTATTTGTACAATATGCCAACCAAAACGGCTCTTGAACGGCTCACTGATCGGCCCCGGCTGCAGACTGTCCATCACCGCCTCAAAAGCAGCGACCATACGACCTGGAGAGCTCCACCCAAGATCTCCCCCTTTGGCTGCCGTCCCGGCATCATCTGAGTGGCTACGTGCCAACTCGGAAAAGTCATCGCCCGACTCAATACGCTCTTTCAGTCGCCACAATTTCTGCTGCGCCTCACTGTCACTCGTCACCTCTGTCACTTTAATCAAAATATGCCGGGCGTTAGTCTGGGTCACGACGTGACGCTCTCCGCCGCGATGCTCTAGCAGTTTGATGATATGAAAACCGCTGGGACTACGAATCAGTTCACTGATATCGCCTACCTGCATGGTGATTGCAAGCGTCGCAAAGAGAGAGGGCAGCTGTCCCGCTTTGCGCCATCCAAGATCCCCCCCCTCCAGTGCATTACGCCCTTCAGAGGAGCTGATCGCCACATGATTGAAATCGGCACCCTCCCGTAGCTCATCAAGCAACAACTCCGCACGCTGTTTTGCCTTCTGAATCGCCGCAGCCGCTGCGGCCTCTGGCACAGTAATCAAAATATGGCCCAGGCGATACTCATCATCGGCCTGCCCCGACTCTTTCTGCTCGATCAGAAAGCGATCAATCTCACGGTCGCTAATAATAATACGGTTATCAACATGGCGCTGACGCAGACGAGTGGTAATAATTTCAGCACGAATATCCTCCCGAAACTGTCTGAAATCGTAC
>VAPL010071807.1_pt1 | contig 11685 bp, 11 predicted proteins | sample 3395061 | NCBI WGS metagenome assembly VAPL01 (sample SAMN08290444, study PRJNA428436) | hydrothermal vent metagenome | isolation source: Deep-sea hydrothermal vent chimney 2 | place: Pacific Ocean: Juan De Fuca Ridge | depth 2182 m m
AAGGGGTTTTACCCAAAAGGCTAAAAAATGATATTTGGCTAAACTTTACGCAATAAGTACAATAGCCCCCCCATATTTTTGAACCCAATTTACAGGTAGTTTGATTCATGTTTTATCAGCAACAATTTGATGTAATTATTGTTGGCGGCGGCCATGCCGGTACTGAAGCAGCCTTAGCTGCTGCGCGAATGGGTGCCTCCACTTTATTGCTGACACATAATATTGAAACATTAGGTCAAATGAGCTGCAATCCGGCAATTGGTGGCATAGGTAAAGGTCATTTAGTTAAAGAAATTGATGCTTTGGGTGGTTTGATGGCCCAGGCAATTGATAAATCGGGTATTCAGTTTCGTATTTTAAATGCCAGCAAAGGTCCTGCTGTGCGGGCAACTCGTGCTCAGGCTGATCGTATTTTATATAAACAGGCTGTACGTGAAGTACTGGAAAATACAAAAAATTTAACCCTGTTTCAGCAAGCTGTAGATGACCTTATTGTTAAAAATGATGAGGTTGTGGGTGTAGTAACCCAAATGGGTTTAAAGTTTAAAGCCAAAACGGTTGTTTTAACGGTTGGAACATTTTTAGGCGGCCTTATTCATATTGGTGAATCGAATTTTGAAGGTGGTCGCGCAGGTGATCCTCCTTCAAATGCCCTTTCCCGCCGATTACGTGCCTTGCCCTTTAATGTACAACGTCTCAAAACAGGTACACCGCCACGGATTGATGGAAAAACCATTGATTTTAGCCAGTTAGAAAAGCAGCCGGGCGATAACCCTGTTCCCGTTTTTTCTTTTTTAGGGAAAAAAGAGGATCATCCAGAGCAAGTTAGTTGTTACATCACGTATACCAATGAAAAAACACATGAGATTATTCGTGGTGGTTTGGATCGCTCGCCGATGTACAGCGGTGTAATTGAAGGGGTTGGTCCGCGCTATTGTCCTTCAATTGAAGATAAAGTGGTGCGGTTTGCTGATAAAATCTCCCATCAGATATTTGTTGAGCCAGAAGGCTTAACAACACATGAAATTTATCCCAATGGAATTTCAACCAGCCTACCGTTTGATGTGCAGCTTGATTTAGTGCGCTCAATAAAAGGCTTTGAAAACGCCTTTATTATGCGTCCTGGTTACGCTATTGAGTATGATTATTTTGATCCACAAGAATTATGGCCTTCTCTGGAAACAAAGTTTGTCAAAGGTTTGTTTTTTGCCGGCCAAATTAATGGTACCACTGGTTATGAAGAAGCTGCGGCACAAGGCCTTATTGCTGGAATGAATGCCGCGTTAAAAGTGCAAGGTAAAGAATCCTGGACTCCGCGTCGGGATGAAGCTTATATTGGTGTATTGATTGACGATTTAATCACGATGGGCACGCAAGAACCTTATCGTATGTTCACCTCAAGAGCAGAATATCGATTGATGTTACGAGAAGACAATGCAGATTTACGTTTAACCGAAAAGGGGCGTGAATTAGGCTTGGTAAATGATGAGCGTTGGCAACAGTTCGAAGCAAAACGAAACGCAATCGTAGCAGAACAACAACGTTTACACGAAAATTTTGTACGGCCAGATAAAATATCCATTGAAGAGCAAGAAAGAGTCTTTAAAAAACCTTTAATTCGTGAAGCGCGACTAGAAGATTTATTGCGTAGACCGGATGTTAGTTATGACTTACTTATGAGTTTATCAACTGATAATCCCAAAATTGATCCTGTCGTCGCGGAACAGGTTGAAATTCAAGCTAAATACTCAGGTTATATCGAACGCCAAATGGATGAAATTGAGCGACAACAACGAAATAATGAGAAATTAATTCCAGAATCTTTTAATTATTCAGTTATTTCAGGTTTGTCTAATGAAGTTCAGGAAAAGCTGATAAAAATAAAACCAATGACGATAGGCCATGCATCACGGATTCAGGGAGTTACGCCTGCTGCAATTTCATTGATTTTGGTTTTTTTGAAGAAACAAAAGCGTTCTGGCGGTAAAACTACAGATAAAAATGTAAAAGAAGCTTAACTCTTCATAAAAAAATATTTATGTGAATAAACAGGGAATAAAATAAAAGAAATAAAGTCATACTTATGGATATAACAATAAATAAACACACCAAGGAGAAGTTTATGAAGCGTCTATTAATATTAGTCAGTTTAATTGCATTAGTTCCAACGATGTCTTTCGCTGCAGATAAAGGCATGATTTCTAAAAAGAGCCATCACAGTGTAAAAGTGACTTTGGATCGTTTAGAAAATGTATTACGAAAAAAAGGCATTACGATTGTTACACGTTGGAGCCATCATGCGGGTGCTAAAAAAGCCGGTATTGCTTTGCGTCCGACAGAATTATTGATATTTGGTAACCCTAAAATGGGTAGTCATTTTTTCACCAGCAATCAAACAGCAGGCATTGATTTACCGATGAAAGCATTAGCCTGGAAAGATAAAAATGATCAGGTTTGGTTAACTTATAATGATCCAACGTATATTGCGAATCGTCATGGTATTAATGACCGCCCAGCAATTGTTAAAAAAATGACTGGTGCGTTAAATAAGCTCACTAATGTTGCGACCGGAAATAAATAAAGGCATAAACAGTTTGTGAGTCAGTTAGATTTAAATGAAATATTGTCAAAGGGGCTGCGCCAATTAAATTTGGCACAGCCGCTTGATGACAAGCAGCAAAACACATTAATAAAGTACGTTGAATTATTAAATAAGTGGAATAAAACCTATAATCTCACCGCAGTGCGTAAATCAGAACAAATGGTGACGCGTCATTTGCTCGATAGTTTGTCGATTTGTCCCTATATTCGGGGAAAACATATCTTAGATGTTGGAACGGGCGCAGGTTTGCCCGGTATTCCTCTTGCCGTCATTTTTTCTGATCGTCAATTTACCCTACTGGATAGCAATAATAAAAAGACAAGATTTGTTATTCAGGCTGTGTCAGAACTCGAGTTACCCAACGTAGATGTGGTACAGTCAAGAGTCGAAGAATTTGAATCAGAAGTGCTTTTTGATACTATTATTTCCCGCGCTTATTCTGCAATTGGGGATATGGTGAAGCAAACATCGCATTTATTAGCGAGTGATGGAGTATTTTTAGCCATGAAAGGCGCGAATCCGATTGCTGAAATTGATGAATTATCTTCAAATTACACTATTGAAGAAAGCCATGTGATTAAAGTGCCTGGGTTAGAAGAAGAACGGCACTTACTAGAAATTAAAATGAAGAAATAAATACTACTTATTAGGGAGAGATTTAGATGAGCAAGGTTATTGCCATTGCAAATCAAAAAGGCGGTGTGGGTAAAACAACCACCTGTATTAATCTTGCGGCATCGTTAGCGGCAACGCACCGTAACGTTTTATTGATTGATTTAGATCCACAAGGCAACGCTACCATGGGTAGCGGCATGGATAAAAACTCCTCTGAATTTACCACCTGTGATTTATTATTAGGCGACGTTTCATTGTCTGATTTAGTGGTGAAAAGAAAAACAAATGAAAGTATCGAATATGATCTTTTACCCGGTAACGCAGATTTAACCGCTGCCGAAGTCGCGTTAATGGGAATGCCTAATCGCGAACGTCAATTACGTAATGCGTTAGCTGATGTGCGTGATCAGTATGACTATATATTAATAGACTGCCCGCCTTCGCTAAATATGCTGACTTTAAATGCATTAGTGGCAGCAAATTCCGTCATGATTCCAATGCAGTGTGAATATTATGCATTAGAAGGTTTATCTGCATTAATGGAAACAATTGAAAGTATTCGCAGTACCGTTAATCCAGATTTACACATTGAAGGTTTGCTTCGTACTATGTACGATCCACGTAATAATTTATCGAATGATGTGTCTGGTCAGTTATTACTGCATTTTCCAAAAAAAGTTTATCGCACCGTTATTCCGCGTAATGTTCGTTTGGCTGAAGCGCCAAGTCATGGTATTCCAGTGATCAGTTATGATAAATCTTCACGCGGTGCCCTCGCCTATTTGGCGTTAGCGGGTGAAATTTTACGTAATGATGAAAATACCACGCTTGTGGGTGCTAGCGCTTAAATTGCGCATTGTGTAAAAGGTTAAGTATCAAAAATGGCTAAAAAGCGTGGTTTAGGTAAAGGTCTGGAAGCATTATTAGGTTCTGGTGTTTCTCATTTAAAAGATGATGTTGCTACCGCTGTTAGTTCAACAGCAGAACAAATGTCTTCAACATCTGAATTTCAACATTTAGCTATTGATGTTATTCAGCGTGGTCGTTATCAACCCCGAACAAATTTTAATCTTGATGCCCTTCAAGAATTAGCAGATTCAATAAAAGCGCAAGGTGTTGTGCAACCGATAGTGGTTCGTCCTTTATCTGCAACGCCTGGTCAATATGAGTTAGTTGCAGGTGAGCGTCGCTGGCGTGCCGCACAATTAGCCGAGTTGCATGAAATTCCCGCTATTGTCCGTGATATTTCTGATCAAGAAACCATGGCGATTGCTTTAATTGAAAATATCCAGCGTCAGGATCTCAACCCCATTGAAGAAGCAAAAGCACTCGTGCGTTTAGTGGAAGAATTTGGACTAACCCATCAGGAAGCCGCCGATGCCGTCGGTCGATCACGTGTTTCAGTTTCTAATCTTTTGCGTTTGTTAACCTTAGAAACAGATGTACGCCATATGCTTGAAGATGGTCAGATTGAAATGGGTCATGCCCGAGCTATTTTAGGTTTAGAGGCAGCAAAACAAATGCAAGCTGCACGAGAAGTCGCTAAAAAAGGATTATCCGTTCGTGAAACGGAACAACTCGTTCGCCGCCTAAATAAACCTGAAAGTGAAAAAACAGAAAAAGCAGGTTTAGATCCTGATACTCGTAAATTACAAGAAGATTTATCTGAAAAATTGGGTGCAAAAGTTGTCTTCCAGCGCGGTGCCAATGGAAAAGGCAAAATGCTGATTCATTATAATAGTCTTGATGAGTTGGATGGTATTTTAGAACACATAAAATAATTGCTAATAATTTTAAGTTAATTTAAAAAGCCTGGATGTTTTTACATCCAGGCTTTTTAGGTTTAATGATTTAAGAAAATAATCAGAATGTTTAACTTACTTTAAATCGAGATATTGCTTCTTGTAAATTCGCTGACAGTGAACCAACTTGTTCTGCTGCTGTACTCGTTTCTAAAGTATTCTTTAAAGCAGATTCTGACTCTGTACTGATTTGAACTATATTTCGATTCATTTCTTCAGCTACGGTGCTTTGTTCTTCTGCTGCAGTAGCAATTTGAATATTCATTTCATTAATCGAAGTAACCGCCTGGGTGATGTCATTAATGGAATCACTGACATTTTTAGCTTGTTCAACACTATGTTGTGCTTGTTGATGGCCATCTTCCATTGCGGTTACCGCATCATTAGCGCCAGCTTTCAGCTTATCTAACATTGTACGTATTTCTTCCGTTGATTCCTGGGTGCGTCCAGCTAAAGTGCGCACTTCATCGGCAACAACCGCAAAGCCACGACCTTGCTCGCCTGCGCGCGCAGCTTCAATGGCTGCATTAAGTGCTAACAAGTTGGTTTGTTCTGCAATGTCACTAATTACTTCAACAATTTTGTCGACACTGTTGGTATCATCGCCCAGTTTATTAATGGTGCTTGAAGCATGATCGATACTTGAGGCGAGCTTGTTAATGCTATCCATATTTTGTGAAACGAGAGCAAGTCCTTGTGATGCTGCGGTATCTGCTTCATTTGCTGCCGATGCAGCTAAACTGGCATTTTGTGCAACCTCTTGTACCGTGGCAGACATTTCATTCATTGCGGTTGCGACTTGTTCTGTTTCTGAGCGTTGGCTTTCCATGCCCTGATTGGTTAGTGTTGCTGTGCTTTGTAGTCGACCAGATGCGGCTGATAGCTCAGAGGCTGAAGTTGAAACTCGTTGAACAATATCTTGCAAGTTTGTGCTCATTTCATTAATGGTAACAGTGAGTTTGGTTAGTTCATCATTACCTGTAACCGCAAGTGTGTTACCGGTTAAGTCGCCGGAAGAAATTTCTTTGGCGCGCCCCATAACGCGTTGTAGGGGTATGGTGATTGCGCGGCTAATAAATGTTGCCACAGCTATGCCGATGATTAAGCCAATAATGGTACCAACCAACATGATTAGTTTTACAGAATGTACTTCTTTTTCTAGCAATTTTTTATCGGCCTCTTTCAGTTTATTTTGGTTTATACGCATATCATGCAAAATGCCCATAATTGCTTTGGCTTTTGGTGCTGCTTTGGTGTCTAGCCAATAGTTTGCAATGTTCCAGTCTTTAGCGCTGCGTTGTTTGAACATAAGCGGAGGAAAAGTAGCAAATTCTGCACGTGTGTTTGAATATGTTTCCCATGCATTACGTTGTGAAGCGGTCATGATGCTGGTTAAAGATGATATTTGTTTAAAGCGAGTTTCATTTAAGTTCCATTTGGCTGTGAAGTTATCGCGGAATTGAGTATCACCTGATAATAAATAAGCTCGAATATTTGCCAGGCCAACCGCAAATGAACCTCGACTATCTGCCATTAATTTAAGAAGTTTTTTACGCTGGAGGCTGGCTTCCAGTGTTGCTTCTTCATCAATCATTGCGCTGATAGCTTTAAGGATTTTACCTGCACGTGGGGCGGTTTCAGTTAATAGTGTTTTAAAAGCGGGAACTTCATCTACTGTGTGGGCGATAGCCTCCACTTCTTCTTGTGCTTTGCGGAACCCTTCCACATAAGCTTCCATCTCTTTCAGTTTTTCAATATTTTTAGGGTTGGTCCAGCTTTTAGAAAAATCTTTCATTTGCCTCATGGCGTTATCAATTTTTTCCAAGCCCGCTTGTCGCACACTTCTCATTGCGGCAGCTTTTTTTGGGTCTTTGCCTAAAATCATATAACCACGTAACCCAGCGAGCGAGAGGTTAACCCCGTTTTCTAGCTCAGCACCGGCCAAAACGGTGGGAAAACGAAGGTTTAATAGACTGTTTTCTGTGTTTTCAATTTCTTTAATGCTGAAAAAAGTATTTATGGAGATGACGGCCATGATGAGCAAAATGCCACCAAAGCCTAGTAATAGCTTGTTTTTAACTGTTATATTTATTTTAAGTTTCATAGTGAAAATATCCCGTGTATTAAATATTGCCTCAAAAAAATAGTGTATTAAATTGGTGGGGTATATTTATTAGCGGCATGAAATTTTAGAACTTTAAGAGCTTTCATCATTTGTTTCGTATTGAAGGTTTTATTTCATAAGCTCTTATTTTTATTAAGTTATTAATTTATTGGGTTATTAAACTAAGTTATTGACCCATAATGTCGCCTCGATTATAATTCGCGCGCCTTGAACCTGTAGAGCACATATTTGGAAAATGTTGATGATGCAATCTGTAGTAAATAACGCATTTTCCCATACTCTACGTAAGATTTTTCTGGTTCAAACTGGTCTGGTTGTTATCACCGCGGTGGTTCTTACCCTGGTCAAAGGTCACGAATTTTTTATGGCAACGCTGTATGGCGGGGCCGTTATCATAATTAGTACAGTTTATTTTGGCTGGCGGCTAAAGATTGCTACACAAGCTGTCGATAATAGGCCTTCTGTTAACTCAGTTGAGCTATTTAAAGGCATTTTTATTCGCTTTGTGATGGTAATTGGTTTATTGGCTTTGGGTTTGGGTTGGTTAAAATTACAACCTGCGGGCGTTTTGTCTGGTTTTATTGTTGCCCAGTTAGCATTTTGGTTTAGCCGTAGTAGCTATGGGGTCACAAGACGCAAATAAGCGCTTGTTTACAAACAAAATTTTCAAAATTTTTAGGTTATAGAATCACATGTCAAGTGAAGCACTTTCTTCTGCAGATTATATTAAGCATCATTTAACCAATTGGACTTATGGCCAATCACCTGGCACGGGTGAATGGGGTTTCGCACATACAGCAGCTGAAGCAAAGTCTATGGGGTTCATGGCAATCCACGTTGATACCATGTTGTGGTCAATGATTACTGGTTTTATCTTTTTGTACTTTTTTGCTCGTGCAGCAAAATTAGCAACTACCGATGTACCGACAGGCGTTCAAAACTTCATTGAAATGATTATCGAGTTTATCGATACTAGTGTTCGTGGTTCGTTTACTTCTAAAAACGATATGGTCGCACCTTTAGCACTAACCGTATTTGTTTGGATCTTCTTAATGAACGCGATGGATTTAGTCCCTGTTGATTGGATTCCTTCACTTTCAGCCTGGGTCGGTTCTACTTTCTTTGGCATGGATCCACACCATGTATTTATGAAGGTTGTGCCTTCAACAGATCCTAATGCCACAATTGGCATGGCGTTCTCTATTTTCTTCCTGGTTCTATTCTATAGTATCAAGATCAAAGGCATCGGTGGCTTTACAGCTGAATTAACCATGATGCCTTTTCAGTCAAGCAATAAAGTTGTTCAGGCTTTATTTATTCCCGTTAACTTCTTACTCGAATTTGTCTCATTGATCGCAAAGCCTATTTCATTGGCTTTACGTCTATTCGGTAACATGTACGCGGGCGAAATGATTTTCATCCTGATTGCTATTATGTTTAGCACGGGATGGGTAATGGCGACGTTAGGTGGCTTCCTCCAACTTGGTTGGGCGATTTTCCATATTTTGATTATCACGTTACAAGCGTTTATTTTTATGACGTTAACGATTGTGTATCTCGATATGGCACACAACGACCACTAAATAGTTTTTAAACAATTTAAATTTTAGGTATTTATTAGGAGAATAATATGACTGAAGCAACAGCAATGCTATATATCGCAGGCGCTTTAATGATGGGTTTAGGTGCATTAGGTGCTGCAGTAGGTATCGGTATCTTAGGTGGTCGTTTCTTAGAAGGCGCAGCACGTCAACCAGAATTAATTCCAATGTTACGTACACAATTCTTCATCGTTATGGGTCTTGTTGATGCGGTACCTATGATTGCAGTTGGTATTTCAATGTACATCTTATTTGCAGTTGCGGCTGTATAAGAAACATTAAATTACTGAAACGAAATATTAAAGTAAGGCTTTTATAAATGAATATAAACCTCACTCTGATCGGACAAACTATTACGTTTATCTTCTTCGTACTTTTTTGTATGAAGTTTATCTGGCCGCCATTGGTTGCGGCTTTAGAAGAACGTAAAAAGATGATTGCCGATGGACTCGCGGCTGCTGAAAAAGGCAAGCACGATGGTGAACTTGCAAAGCAAAGAGTTTTAGATACGTTGAAAGGTGCTAAAGCTCAAGCACAAGATATTATTAATCTTGCTGAAAAACGCGCTAGTGAAATCGTTGAAGAGTCAAAAGATACTGCACGTGTAGAAGGCGAACGTATTATCGCTGCTGCAAATGCAGAACTTGAACAAGAAGTTAATCGAGCTCGTGAACAGTTGCGTGGACAAGTTGTTTCTCTCGCAGTTGCTGGTGCTAGTAAAGTGCTTAAGCGCGAAGTCGATGAAAAAGCAAACGAAGATCTGTTGAAAGATCTGGTTGCTCAACTGTAATTTAGAGGGCGCTGACAATGGCAGAAAAAAGCACAATTGCTCGTCCCTATGCTCAGGCAGCTTTTGATCTCGCTTTAGATAAAGGCGATTTAAAATTTTGGTCTGACATGCTGCAGTTAATTGCAGCGGTTGCATCTGATGATGTTATGAGCGATATGATTAGCAACCCTTCTATCGAAAGAGAAAAGGTTGTTGAAATTATTGTTGATGTTTGTGGCGACAATATAGATGGTACAGCAATAAACTTTATCAAAGTTTTAGCTGAAAATGGTCGTTTAAATGTTGCGACAGAGATTGCTCAAGGTTATGAAGAGCATCGCGCAGAAGCAGAAAAAACAGTTGAAGCAGAAGTGACTTCTGCATTTCCATTAAGTGATACACAAATTACTTCAGTAAAAGACGCGTTGAAAAAACGTTTAGGTCGCGAAGTTAATTTGGTGACTAAAATCGACGAAACAATCGTAGGCGGCGCAATTATTCGCGCAGGTGATTTAGTGATTGATGGTTCTGTCAGTGGTCAGCTTGAAAAGTTAAGCAACTCATTAATGGGTCAAGCTTAATTTTATATTAAGTAAACAGTTTCTAAATATTTTATAAATTTTAAGGATTACAACTATGCAATTGAATCCATCTGAAATCAGCGAACTGATTAAGAAACGGGTCGAAGGCTTTGATGCGGGCACTGAAGCACGTAACGAAGGTACCGTTGTTAGTGTGGCTGATGGTGTTGTACAAATACACGGCTTAAACGATGTTATGTCTGGTGAAATGATTGAATTTCCAGGTAATACATACGGTATGGCACTTAACTTGGAAACCGACTCTGTTGGTGCTGTAATCTTAGGTGATTATGAGCAAATTTCTGAAGGCGACAAAGTTAAATGTACAGGTCGAATTTTAGAAGTGCCAACAGGCGAAGCAATGCGTGGTCGTGTTGTTGATGCGCTTGGTATGCCTATCGATGGTAAAGGTCCGATTAAAGCGGAATCTTCTTCTCCAATTGAAAAAGTAGCGCCAGGCGTTATGGCTCGTAAATCAGTTGATCAACCTGTTCAGTTAGGTTTGAAATCAGTTGATGCAATGGTGCCAATCGGTCGTGGTCAACGTGAATTGATTATTGGCGATCGTCAGACGGGCAAAACTGCTATCGCTATCGATGCAATCATCAACCAAAAAGATACAGGCGTTACTTGTATCTATGTTGCGATTGGTCAAAAAGCCTCTTCAGTTGCGAACGTTGTTCGTAAGTTAGAAGAACATGGCGCGATGGAACATACAATCATTGTTGCGGCTAACGCATCTGATTCAGCAGCGATGCAATTTATTGCACCTTACGCTGGTTGCTCAATGGGTGAATACTTCCGCGACAAAGGCGAAGACGCTTTAATCATTTATGATGATTTAACCAAGCAAGCTTGGGCTTATCGTCAAGTATCATTATTATTACGTCGTCCTCCAGGTCGTGAAGCATATCCTGGTGATGTTTTCTATTTACACTCACGTTTATTAGAGCGTTCAGCACGTATCAATGCTGAAGAAGTAGAAAAGAACACAAACGGTAAAGTAAAAGGTAAAACAGGTTCATTAACTGCGTTGCCAATTATCGAAACACAAGCGGGTGACGTATCTGCATTCGTACCAACTAACGTAATTTCGATTACTGATGGACAAATCTTCTTAGAAACTGATTTGTTTAACGCAGGTATTCGTCCAGCGATTAATGCTGGTCTTTCAGTATCTCGTGTTGGTGGTGCTGCTCAAACTAAAATCATCAAGAAGTTAGGTGGTGGTACTCGTTTAGCGCTCGCTCAATATCGTGAATTAGCGGCATTCGCTCAGTTTGCTTCAGATTTAGATGAAGCGACGCGTAACCAAATTGAACGTGGTCAACGTGTAATGGAATTAATGAAGCAGAAGCAATACTCACCAATGAAAGTTGCTGAGCAAGCATTCTCTTTATATGCTGCGAACGAAGGTTATTTAGATGATGTTGAAGTGGCTAAAATCGTAGATTTTGAAGCCGCTATGCAAGCATATATGAAGTCTAACAATGCTGAGCTTCTCGCAACAATTAACGACACTGGCGATTTTAATGACGAAATCGAAGGCGCAATGAAAGCGGCTCTTGATAAGTTCAAAGAAAGCGCGAC
>VAPL010088552.1_pt1 | contig 11683 bp, 10 predicted proteins | sample 3395061 | NCBI WGS metagenome assembly VAPL01 (sample SAMN08290444, study PRJNA428436) | hydrothermal vent metagenome | isolation source: Deep-sea hydrothermal vent chimney 2 | place: Pacific Ocean: Juan De Fuca Ridge | depth 2182 m m
CGCCCCAAGGGGCGGGGTATTTAGAGGAGTTCGCTCGCTACGCATTGCTTAGCGTTTATGCGCCGCAAGCGGCGGGGAATAGAACCCTCAGAGATTCAAAATGCTTGGAGCGACGTACATTCTGGATTTCCCACCTTCGCGGGAATGACGGTATGCCAAGTCTCTCAAGCCTAAGAAGTAAGTGCCATTCGGCTCTGCCCCTTTAACCCTTCGCGTTATGTGTTTTATGGCCTAAAGGCTTTGAGCTGCAATTCATTCACAGCCTTAAAATGCTTTACGTTACTAGAAACGAGCATCATATTATTTTCAACCGCTGTAGCAGCTATAATGGCATCACCCGCCCTCATATTTGACGAAAGAGCATACTCTTCCACATATATCAGCGCCCGGTGTCCTATGTTCTCGGTGAAGGGTAAAATCGAGAACTCAAATTCACTGATAAAGTCTTTCACATATTTGTGGTGAGTTTTATTCTTAGCCCCTTGGAGAAGCTCCATATAGCTCTGAATGGAAAGGTGCCTCTCTTCATCCTTATCAATGAGTTTGGCTGCTTTCTCATTCCCTCTTTGAACCCATATCAGAATATCGGTATCAAAGATCATGGCGAGGCTTTCTCAAGTTTTCTAGCTCTTCTAGTACCGTTGTCTCCGATTCACTTCGCATTCCAAAAAATGGGTGGTCTTTGACTTTCAGTTCCGACCTTTCTCTAGCAGGTTTTATTATACCTTTTACTTTACCGTGATAAAGAACTGTAACACTCTCGTTCCTGTCAAGAGCTTTCAGAATATCATTTGTCTTATACCTCAGGTCTACTATAGACGCTTTCATAACCACCTCAGAAACAATGCATAATATGACTACCTATTCTAGTCATTTTATCTATCACTTCAAGGGTTGTGTTTTCTCTAATAGATTCAGAAGGTTATGGCTGCGATAGATATTTGTGAACACATAACATATAAGCATTTATCCGCTGTGCGCAGTTCAGCATGGCGGATAAATGTCTGTTGGGCGATGCTGCTTCCTGCGCCGTGGCATTGTTTGTCTTAAAAGGGCTTTGACCCCTTAAGCCGACCCCTTAAGCCCCCCTTAAGCCTAATTACTTTTTCGTTTCTGGGGCACAAAGACACTCAATTAATTGCTGTATCTGTCTTTTGCAACAGCCGATTCCATCTGTAGCGTAGGTTTGTTTTTGGACTTCTTCCACTGTTTTAGCCCCATTTACGATAGCATTGATAATATCAATCTTAAGAACATCATTACATGTACATAGATTTTCGTTTAAATCTTTTTTAAGGATAGGTGGAAGTCTATCCAGGGGATTATTATCAGGATCAATATTCATAAAAATAGTTCATGTTCGTTTTACACATAACTTATTAGTAGTAAGCATAATTGCCCTGTTTCCTCGCAATATTCAATCAAGAATCGGGCAATAACACTCGATAATCACCTAAAATCAGACCTATTTTCCTTGATATCTTGATAACGCCATCTAATTCAGGCATGCGAGCGGGGTCAGAGCGTGCAATCAAGTATGCAAAAGAACCATAACTTGACTCATGTCGACCAGTCATCGCGGGCATGGTCCGCTCCTACCCAGCCCGTGAACTCATGGGCCCTTATTTGATCCCAGTCTCTTCTTCAGCAACTGGATCTTCTTGTCCATTTCCAGTGAGATTTTCACCAGTTTGAACTTGTGACACCGCTCTGCGGTGTCACACATCTCGTGGCGCTCAGTGCCACCGCCGCCTCGGCAGATTATTCTGGCTTCTTTGCGTCACACCGCAGAGCGGTGTGACGAGACAAGGTATGGCTGGTCTTTGGCAATGTGGCTGAAGCCACTCCCACAAAATTCAATAAATGATCATTATCGTGGGCTTGGCCCGTTGTTACGATTCCTGATTCTCCATCGCATTCAGCGCCACCAGGCGCGGCTCGCGGGCACCGTTGAGGTGCAGGGCAGCGAAGTCACGGCTGGTAATCATGCGCTGTACTTCTCGCACGTAGTCTTCGCCGCGCTGTGAGTAGCGTTGCAGGTGGGCGGCCAGTTGCAGCGGGCCCGGTTTCTGGCCGGCGGCGCGCAGGCGGGCGCGGGTGTCGCGCAGGTCTTCGTAGGCGTGACCGATGTTGAGGTTGTGCAGGTAGGCGCGCACCGAGGCTTGCAGGTTGGGGAAGGCCTTGACCGAATGGGTGGCGTCTTCGGCGCGGTTTTCCGGGGTCAGGCCGCCGGTCTTTTTGTAGGTCCACTGGCCGAACAGGCTGTTGCCTTCCAAGGCAAAGCGGGAGGTGCCCCAGCCGGATTCGAGGGCGGCCTGGGCGAGGACCAGGGCGGTGGGGATTTCGTCCAGTCTCTTCAGTAGTTCGATACGGTTCTCTGCCGTGCGCAGGTCGCCGCGGATGCGGTATTTTTGGGCCGTTTCGGTCAGCCATTTCTCCAATTTTCCATTCGCCAGCGGTGGATTGTCCAGTAGCAGCAGCACCAGCTGGCGCTGTTCACGCAGGCGGCGGTTCTCCGCCAATACGATGGGCAGCAGGGTGCGCAGGAACAGGTGCTTGCGGTCGGTGCTGCTGTGGATGTCGGCGAAGTCCGGCGGCAGGCGCTGCAGGGCGATGGCGGGAACCTGGTCGCTAGGCGGCCAGCGGTAGCCCAGCCGGTTGAAGAATTCTTCCAGTTCGGCGGCGCTGTCGACGGTGAGGGGCTGCAGGCTTTCACTTTCACTGTAAAACAGCGGTTCGGCCTGGACCGGCAGGCTGCGGGTGGCCATGCCGGTGGCGAACAGCAGGGTAAGGATCAGCAGGCCGAAGCCGGTCAGGGCGTTGGGGTTAATACGCATTCCGATCTTTGTTCATTGCCGGGTGGGTGGGTAGTTTACCTTGTTTTCAGGCCATTACAGCAGCAGGCCGGACCACAGCGGCAGGGTGAGCAGGCTGAGGGCGGTGCCGAGGGTGACGGTGACGGCGTAGAGGCCGGTGTCGAGGCCGAAGCGGTCGCACAATACCAGCCCCAGCACCATGCTGGGCATGGCGGCCTCCAATACCACGCCGGCGAGGATGTCGCCTTCCAGGCCGATGGCCCCGCCCAGCCCCCACACCAGCAGCGGCGCCAGGGCCAGCTGGATCAGCAGTACCGGTGCCACCGTCGGCAGGCGGCGTGCCGCTTTGGGATCCCAGCGCAGGCTGAGGCCGAGGGCGAACAGCATCAAGGGGATCACCGCGCTGCCGGTCATTTCCAGCAGGCCGCCCAGCCACTCGGGGCGTGGTACCTCGCCCAGATTGAGGGCGATGGCCGCCAGTGCTGCCCACAGTGGCGGTACTTTCAGCAGGGTCTGCCATACCGGGCCGGTTTCCTCATGATTGCCATAGTTGCGTGCCAGCAGGATGCCAACGCTGAGCAGCAGCGGGGTGCAGGCGAACAGGTCGTACTGGATGGCGATGCTGCGTGCCCAGGGGCCGAAGGTGTGCTCCAGCACCGGCAGTCCGAGATAGGTGGCATTGGGGAAGCCGGCGGCGAGGATCAGGGCACCGGCGCGGTGGCGTGGGGTGCTGCGCCAAGCGTACCACAGGCCGGCCAGCAGCAGGCCGGCGAGCACACCCACCGCGGCGGCGCCGGCGATGCGCAGGCTGTCCAGCCCCAGCGGTGCCGACCACAGCACTGATAGCACCAGCGCCGGTAGCAGCAGGAAGTAGACCAGATCGCCGATGGCGCGGCGCACCAACTGTGGATCCTGTCCGCCGATGCGGAAGGCGTTCCACAGGGTGCCGGCGAGGATCAGTAGCGCGGCCTGGGTGAGGATTTCGGTCATGGGATATCCGGCTGGAATGGGCGGGGGATTATAGCTTAGTTGAGGCTTGAGGCTGCAGGCATGAGGGGTGGTCGTAGTGGTGGCGTGCTGGCGTCATGCTCTGTAAGCCCCCAGCCCCCAGCGTGACGTATGTCACACTTTTCTTCCTGGTTATTTCTCACCGACATGAAAACACCGCTTTCGCAAACTATGCTTAATCGAAAGGCGGATTGTTGTTATATATGGATAAGTAACTATGATGGCGAAGACTTGATGGTAAAAACTGAATATTGGCGTGAATCCGTTTAGCTGGCTAGGCAGGAAGATCATCGACTGGCTCATCCGTGAGGATGGGCCATTAGGCGTGCCGCAATGTGATTTTGAGCGTCTGGGTTTTGAGATCCGTCCCTGTGATGTGCTGCTGGTGGAGGGGCGGGCGCGTGTCAGTGAGGTGATCAAGACCATTACCCAGAGCCAGTGGACGCACTCGGCGTTGTATCTGGGCCGTCTGCACGACATCGAAGACGAGAGCGTGCGCGAGCATGTGAGCTGGTTGTACGATGGCGACCCCTCGGATCAGCTCATTATCGAGCCGCTGCTGGGCGAGGGTACGGTCATTTCCCCGCTGAAGAAGTATGCCGGAGATCATGTGCGAATCTGCCGCCCGGCAGGCCTGTCGCGCACGGATGCGGGACGGGTGCTGGCCTTTGCGGCAAAGCACCTGGGGCAAGAATACGATGTGCGCCAGTTGCTGGATCTGGCGCGCTTTCTACTTCCCTACGGTATCATTCCGCGCCGCTGGCGCTCCAGCCTGTTCGAGCACAACATCGGCCTGTCGACCCGCACCGTGTGTTCGACCATGATCGCCTCGGCCTTTTCCTCGGTGCAGTTCCCCATCCTGCCGGTAATCCACCGTGAGGAGAACGGCACCATCAAGCTCTACAAGCGCAACACCCGCCTCTATGTGCCACGCGACTTCGATACATCACCCTATTTCGAAATTATTAAATACCCGTTGCTGGGGCTGAACGATCTGGCCGTTTATCGCCAGTTGCCCTGGGATACCGAGGGCGTGGTGTGCAATGGCGAAAATGAATGCTTTATCCCCGGCGAAGACGGCATGATTCCCGTGCAGGTCGGGACCACCCCGCAGGAGGATCGGCTGGATAGCGATAAAAGCCCCGAGGATGATGCACCTGCTTCCCCACTTGATTCGCCGGAAACGGTTAAACGATAAGTGATGGCGCCCGCCATGAATGACATTGAACGTTCGGACGTCGCAGAAGTATTCAATGGCTATCCGGCGTCCGTGCAAAAGAAGCTGATGCGACTGCGACAGTTGGTGCTGGAAGTGGCATCAGAAACAGAAGGCGTGGAAGGTTTGCAGGAAACACTTAAATGGGGCGAGCCGAGCTATCTGACCAAGGGCGGGAGTACTGTCCGAATGGGATGGAAGAAATCAAGGCCCGATCAATATGCGCTCTATTTCCACTGCAAGACCACGTTGGTTGATACCTTCAGAGTGCTTTATAGCGATATATTCCGGTTTGAGGGTAACCGGGCCATCATCTTTGCGGCGGGTGATGAAATTCCCGTGGATGAAGTGAAACACTGTATTTATTTGTCGCTGACTTACCATCGAAAAAAACACCTTCCGTTGTTAGGTGAGTGAATATTAGGTGAGTGAATAAATCAGAGGTTTTCCAATAATCCGTCAGGCGCGAGATAAGCAGGAGAAATTATGGGTATTGTCTGGACCGGTTTGTTCGTTGCCACCCTGGGGTTGGTGTTTTACCTGCGCCTGTCGCTGTTGTCCGGCTCGCTGCTGCTGGCGGCGCTGCTGATCGTCTGGGGCCTGTGGGGTGGCGCTGGGCCCGGGTCGCAGGCACTGGCCTGGGTTGTGTTCCTTGCCGTTGCGGTGCCGCTCAATGTGCCCTCCCTGCGCCGCGCCTGGCTGACGGATTCCCTGTTCGGGCGCTTCCGCAAGATCATGCCCGCCATGTCCGACACCGAGCGTGAGGCATTGGAGGCTGGCAGTGTATGGTGGGATGGTGAATTGTTTTCCGGCATGCCGAAATGGTCGCGGCTGATGGAGACCCCACCACCAAAACTGACACCCGACGAGCGTGCCTTTCTCGATGGCCCGGTGGAAACCCTGTGCGGCATGATCGACGACTGGCAGATTACCCAGGTCGACCGTGATCTGCCGCCGGAGGTCTGGGACTATCTCAAGGCCGAGGGCTTCTTCGGCATGATTATTCCGCGTCACTTCGGCGGCCTCGAGTTCTCCGCCTTGGCCCATTCCGCGGTGGTGATGAAGGTGGCCAGCCGCTCTATCACCGCGGCGGTGACGGTAATGGTACCCAACTCCCTGGGTCCCGCCGAGCTGCTGTTGCGCTACGGTACCGATGAGCAGAAAAACCATTATCTGCCACGCCTGGCGACGGGTGAGGAGATCCCCTGTTTTGCCCTCACCTCGTCCGAAGCCGGTTCCGATGCGGCCGCCATGACCGACGCGGGTGTGGTCTGTCGGGCCGACTTCAACGGTGAGTCCGGCGTGCTGGGCATCCGCCTCAACTGGGACAAGCGCTATATCACCCTCAGCCCGGTGGCCACGGTGCTGGGTCTGGCCTTCAAGTTGTTCGATCCCGACGGTTTGCTGGGCGATGAGTTTAGCGGAAAGAAAGCCCTCGGAATTACCTGTGCCCTAATCCCCACCGACACCCCGGGTGTGGAGGTCGGTGACCGCCACTTTCCCCTCAATCAGGCCTTCATGAACGGGCCGACCCGTGGCCGCGATGTATTTATTCCCATGGACTGGGTCATCGGCGGACAGTCACGCGCCGGGCAGGGCTGGCGCATGTTGATGGAATGCCTGGCCGCCGGGCGCTCCATCTCGCTGCCTGCCCTGTCCACCGGTGCCGGCAAGCTCATGAGCCGTGCGACCGGTGCCTATGCCCGCGTGCGCAAGCAGTTCAAGACCCCTATCGGCCGCTTCGAGGGCGTGGAGGAGGCACTGGCGCGCATCGCCGGGCTGACCTACATGATGGATGCCGCGCGCACTCTCACCGCCGTCGCCGTGGATCAGGGCGAGAGCCCGTCGGTCATCTCCGCGGTGGTGAAATATCAGCTCACCGAGGCCATGCGCACGGTGGTCAATGATGCCATGGACGTGCAGGGCGGCAAGGGCATCTGCATGGGGCCGCGTAACTTCGCCGGGCGGGTCTACCAGGCCATTCCCATCAGCATCACCGTGGAGGGGGCGAACATCCTCACCCGCAGCCTGATCATCTTCGGCCAGGGCGCGGTGCGCTGTCACCCCTTCGTGCTGCGTGAGATGCAGGCCGTGGCGGCGGAAGATGCCGAGGCCTTCGACCGCGCCTTCACCGGCCACGTCGGCTTTGCCATCTCCAATGCCGTGCGCAGCCTGTTCCTCGGCCTTACCGGTGCGCAGTTCGCCCGTACGCCCCTGCATGGCGCCCTGCGCAACCCGTCACGGCGCTACTTCCAGCAGCTGACGCGTATGAGCGCCGCCTTCGCCTTTGTCTCGGATGTCTCCATGCTGGTGCTGGGCGGCAGTCTCAAGCGGCGTGAAAAACTCTCCGGCCGTCTCGCGGATGTGCTGAGCTGGCTGTACCTTGCCTCTGCCGCGCTCAAGCGTTACGAGGATCAGGGCCGCCCGGTGCAGGATCTGCCGTTACTGCAATGGGTGTGCGAACACGCCCTGCACGAAATTCAACAGGGTCTCAGCGGCCTGTTTAAAAACTTTCCCAGCCGCCCGGCGGCCTGGTTGATGCGGGTCGTGGTATTCCCATTGGGTCGCTCTTTCCACGGTCCCTCGGATCGCCTTGGCCACCAGTGCGCCGACCTGCTGCTGACACCCTCAGAGGCGCGTGACCGCCTCACCCGGGGTCTGTTTGCCCCACAGGACACGCACCATGCCATTGGCGTCCTGGAGCATGCGCTGGCGGCGATAGTGGCCGTGGCGCCACTGGAAAAACGTGTCCGTACGGCGGTGCGCAACGGCGAGCTGGCGAGCGCACCGGAGGCCGAGCTGATGGCCGATGCGCATCGCCTGCGGGTTATCAATGACGTGGAGTACGAACAATGGCAGGCTGCCGATAATGCCCGCCGTGAGGCCATCGCCGTGGACGAATTCGAGAAAGAGGCACTGGTGTGCCGCACAGAAAAATCGTAGGAGCGGGCCATGCCCGTGATTGGTTTGCTAAATGTCGCCGAGGGTGTTGCTTTAATATTGTGGGAGCGGCTTCAGCCGCGAATACTGGCTAGCTTTATTCGCGGCTGAAGCCGCTCCCACAGATAGCTCTCTCAAATAGCAATCGCGGGCAGATGTTTCGCAACGGGTTAGAAATAATCAATAAACGCTTTGTATGCAGTGAGAGGAAGCAGGCATGACGGACGACGAGAAAAAAAGCAAACACCCCTCCCAGTCACGCCGGGTGGTACACACGGTGTATGTAGTGGATGGCGCACGCACGCCCTTTCTCAAGGCGCGTGGCAAACCCGGCCCGTTCAGTGCCGCCAATCTGGCGGTGAGCGCAGGGCGCAGTCTGCTGGCGCGGCAGTCTTTCGAGCCGGGCCATATCGATGAGGTCATCCTCGGCTGCGTGATGCCCGGGCCGGACGAGGCCAATATTGCCCGTATCGCCGCGCTGCGCCTCGGCGTCAGCCAGGAAACACCGGCCTGGACCGTGCAGCGCAACTGCGCCTCCGGCATGCAGGCACTGGATAGCGCCGCACAGAGCATCGCTCACGGCCGCGCCAATCTGGTGCTGGCGGGTGGCGTGGAGGCCATGAGCCATGCCCCGGTGCTGCTGGCGGAGCCGATGGTGGTCTGGCTGGCGGAGTGGTACAAGGCGAAGGGCCTGGGTGCCCGGGCCAAGGCCCTGCGTAGCCTGCGCCCGGCCTACCTGAAACCGGTCATCGCCCTGCTGCGCGGTTTGACCGACCCGGTGGTGGGCCTGTCCATGGGGCAAACGGCGGAGATCATCGCCCATCGTTTCGGTATCACCCGTGAGCAGATGGACGCCTATGCCATGCGCTCCCACCAGCGTCTCGCGGCGGCGCAGGATGCCGGATATTTAAGCGAAATCGAAACCCTTTACGATACCACCGGGCACTATTTTGATGCCGACAATGGCCTGCGCCGCGACACCAGTATGGCCAGTCTCAATAAATTAAAGCCGGTCTTCGATCGCCACTTCGGCAACGTCACCGCCGGTAACAGCGCGCAGATCACCGACGGCGCGGCGATGCTGCTGCTGGCCTCTGAACAGGCGGTAAAAAAATGGCATCTGCCGGTGCTGGGGCGCATCGTCGACAGCCGGTGGGCGGGGCTGGATCCGGCGCAGATGGGCCTTGGCCCGGTGCATGCCATGACGCCCTTGCTCAAGCAGCACAAGTTAAAACTTGACGACATCGACGCCTGGGAGATCAACGAGGCCTTCGCCGGGCAGGTGCTGGCCAACATCGAGGCGTGGAAGGATTACCACTACTGCCGCAACGAGCTGCACACGGCCGCAGCGGTGGGCGAACTGGATCAGGAGCGTCTCAACGTGGATGGTGGCGGCGTGAGCCTGGGGCATCCGGTGGGCGCCAGCGGGGCGCGCATTGTGTTGCATCTCTTGCGGGTGCTGGAGCGCACGGGGGCGCGGCGCGGTATGGCCAGTCTGTGTATCGGCGGTGGCCAGGGCGGCGCCATGCTATTGGAACGGGAGTAAGACGATGACAAATAATAGCAACAACTGGCAACGGGAAACGGATGCCGAGGGCATCGTCTGGCTGACCATCGATCAGGCCGGAGCGGGTGCGAACACCCTCGGCCGGGAGCTTGTGGAGGAGTTGGATGACATCCTCGGCGAGCTGGAGGCCCAGCGGCCGACGGGGCTGGTGATCCAGTCGGCCAAGTCGAATTTTATCGTCGGTGCGGATATCAAGGAATTCACCCACATCGAAACCCCGGAGCAGGCACGTGAACTGATCCGTCGTGGGCAGGCGGTGGTCAATCGCCTCGAAGGCCTGCGCTGTCCGACGGTGGTGCTGATTAACGGTTTCTGTCTCGGCGGTGGGCTGGAGCTGGCGCTGGGTTGCGACTACCGCGTCGCCGACGATGCCGACAGTACGCGCATGGGTCTGCCCGAAGTACGCCTCGGCATCCATCCCGGTTTCGGTGGCGTAGCGCGCTTGCCGCGGCTGGTGGGTGCCACTGCCGCCATGGACATGATGCTCACCGGCCGCAGCCTCAGCGCCCGTGCGGCGAAAAAGATCGGCCTGGTGGATCACGCCGTGCCGCAGCGCCACCTGCAACGCGCTGCGCGTGAACTGATCCGTACCCGGCCGGAAAAGAAACAGGCCGGCGGTCTGTCGGCATTGGGTAACCATGCTCTGGTGCGACCGCTGTTGGCGCGGGTGCTGCGCAAGAAGGTCGCCGCCAAGGCGCGTCCGGAACACTATCCCGCCCCCTATGCGCTGATCGACCTGTGGCGCAAGCACGGTACTGATAAACCCGCCGTGCTGCGTGCCGAGGAGTTGTCCATCGCCCGTCTGGTGACCGGCGACACGGCGCGCAACCTGGTGCGGGTGTTTTTTCTGCAGGAACGGCTCAAGTCACAGGGTGATAAAAAGGTCTTCACGCCACAACGTATTCATGTCATCGGCGGTGGCGTGATGGGGGGTGATATTGCCGCCTGGTGTGCCCTGCGCGGCCTGCAGGTTACGGTGCAGGATCGCAACGATGGACATCTGGCGCAGGTCGTGAAACGCGCCGCCAGACTGTATAAAAAGAAACTCAAAAAGCCGCGCCTGATCCAGCAGGCGCTGGATCGGTTGATGCCGGACAAGCAGGGCCAGGGGCTGGCGCAGGCCGATGTAGTGATCGAGGCCATTTTCGAGGACATCGAGGCGAAGCAAAACCTCTATCGGGAAATAGAGCCCCGCATGAAGGACGGCGCGCTGCTGGCCACCAACACCTCCAGCATTCCGCTACAGATACTGGGCGAGGCGCTGAGCGACCCCAACCGGCTGGTGGGCCTGCATTTCTTCAACCCGGTGGCGCAGATGCAACTGGTGGAAATCGTCACTACGCCGGACACTCATCCCGATGCAGCAAAAAAGGCCGCGGCCTTCACCCGTCACATCGACCGTCTGCCGCTGCCGGTCAAGTCCAGCCCCGGCTTCCTCGTCAATCGCGTGTTGATGCCCTACCTGCTGGAGGCGGTAACACTGGAGGCCGAGGGACTGGCCCCCAAGGTGATCGACGCCGAGGCGCTGAAGTTCGGCATGCCCATGGGGCCGATCCTGTTGGCGGATACGGTGGGGCTGGATATCTGCCTGTCGGTGGCGGAAATCCTGTCGAAAGAACTGGGTGTGGAGGTGCCGAGTCGCCTGCGTGAGCTGGTGAAAGCCGGTCGCCTGGGCAAAAAGAGCGGGCATGGGTTTTATCGTTACGACAAACAGGGCAAGCCCCTGGGTGCGAAGGCAGGGCGCGGTGAATATTGCCCGCCCGATACGCAGGATCGCCTGATTGCCCGTCTGCTGAATGAAGTCCTCGCCTGCCTGCGCGAAGGGGTGGTCAGCGATGCGGATCTACTCGATGCGGGGATTATCTTCGGCACCGGTTTCGCACCTTTCCGCGGCGGGCCGATGAAATATATTGAACAGGTTGGGCGTGATAAGTTGGCAGCGAAAATTACTGATTTGCACAAGACGTATGGCGACCGCTTTCAAGTGGATGAAAGTTGGTTGACATCGGAAGAGGTGAACTGAATGACTTTGTGTCTATAACCGCCTGTAGGGGTGGCCCCCTCAAGCCTTAATCAGTGCTGATCGCGGTCTGAGGGGCCGCTCCTACAATGCAGCCGGTTTGGTTGTCGTTTTAA
>VAPL011200553.1_pt1 | contig 11682 bp, 11 predicted proteins | sample 3395061 | NCBI WGS metagenome assembly VAPL01 (sample SAMN08290444, study PRJNA428436) | hydrothermal vent metagenome | isolation source: Deep-sea hydrothermal vent chimney 2 | place: Pacific Ocean: Juan De Fuca Ridge | depth 2182 m m
ACTCAAAGTCAACCCGTGAGTAAGAATTAGATCAGCAGTAAAAAGTTGATGCTAATTAACAGAAAAGAAATTAAGCAAAATTCAATTTGAAACTAGTGTATTGTCTTTATTTTACTTTGAAAAAGCAACTACTTAGTTGGTTGTTATGTTCCTTTGGCATTGCCCATTTTTTGAGATCTATTAGGTTTTTAAAACTTGACAGGCCTTAGGGTTGGATTATAATCTTGTTGTTCATTGCCCCTTTTTTGGGTTTCCGAAAGCCACCTTTGTAGAAGATGTGGTTTTTACATAAAAAACCATTCCCATTTTTTGAACAATAAACTATATATTTTCCGGTTTTATTATTTATATAGAAGTTTATTGTTATTAAAAAAACAATTTCTAAAAAAGTATTATGAGGTATTATTACATTTTTCTATTATTAAGTTTTTCAAGCCTTTATGCAACCGATTACCATGTTGGGCCAAATCAAGCATTACAAACAATTTCAGAAGTACCCTGGGCAACATTGAATGCAGGGGACCGAATATATATTCACTGGAGATCAACTCCTTATAAAGAGAAGTGGGTGATAAATAGACAAGGAACAGCTGCAAATCGAATTGAAATAATAGGTGTAAACGGTCCACAAGGTCAGCAACCAATAATTGATGGAAATGGAGCAGTCACGGTTAATGGAGTTAATTTTTGGAATGAAAAACGCGGTGTAATTAAAATTGGCGGATCCAATACACCAGCAGATGGCCTCCCTGCTTATATCACTCTGGAAAATCTTGAAGTAAGATCGGGTCGACCACCATATCAATTCACTAACGACAGCAATCAAAACGAAACCTATGCGAACAATGCAGCTGCCATATATGTTGAAAAAGCAGCAAACCTCATCATTAGAAACTGCACCTTACACGATTCGGGAAATGGTTTGTTTATTGGTGCGAATGGTGGACAAACAAAAGATATCCTAATTGAAAAAAATTACATTTATAATAATGGCATTGTTGGAAGAATTTATGAGCATAATACCTATACAGCTGCCATTAATATTACTTATCAATTTAATCGTTTTGGACCTTTGAGAACTGGTGCAGATGGTAATAACCTTAAAGACAGGTCGGCTGGTTTAGTGGTGCGATATAATTGGATTGAAAGTGGTAACAGACAATTGGACTTGGTAGATGCTGAAGATTCACAGGTGTTGGTTAATGATCCGAGTTACAATACTACACACGTTTATGGAAATGTACTAATCGAACCTGACGGTGCGGGCAATTCACAAATGGTTCACTATGGAGGAGATAGTGGAACAATTTCAGATTACAGAAAGGGTACACTATATTTTTATAATAATACTGTAATCTCTACACGTACAGGAAATACCACTTTGATTAGACTTTCGACCAACGAAGAAACCGCACTAGTTTTTAATAATATTCTATACACAACTGCTTCAGGAAATCGATTTGCAATGATTGGTGGTAATGGTACGTTTAACATGCATCACAATTGGTTAAAAACAGGTTGGCGTAATTGTCATTGTACACCAAGTGGAGTGGTGAATGATCAAGGTAACAATTTAACAGGTTCGGATCCGTCATTTATAGATTTTTCAAATCAAATATTTAATTTACAAGATAATTCACTTTTAATTGATAAAGGAGATATAGTTCCAGCAGTTTTATTACCCGATTATAATCTATCAATGGAATACCTTAAGCATCAAGATTCTGAAATGAGACTTGTATCAGGAAATTTGGATATTGGAGCCTTTGAAAATACTTCGGTTTTATCAATCGATGATTTCGAACCCGGCAATTATATTTTAATCGTACCAAATCCGGCAACCAATAAAATTAATATAGATTCAAAAGGAGAAGTTTTAGAAAATGCAATTATCTATAACAACTTGGGTCAACAAATAAAGAGAATTACCACTAATCAGGTAGATATTTCAAATTTATCAAAAGGCATCTATTTTATAAAAATAATTTTTCAAAGCGGGAACGAATCAATCAAAAAAATGATAAAAATATAGATCAATTACCTGTCATTTTAATTGCAAATTGTTTCATCAACATACTTTTTGAAAATAACTTAAAAAATAAAAAACTACCTTAAAAAATATAAGATAGTTTTTCGGAACAAAACTTAAAAGGGAGGGGTTTATATTTTTTCTAATATAAGTTTTTGGGTTCTATGATCACCACTAAATATAACTAACTCAATTTTATTGTTATTAAAATCTACAATTTTCCATCTGTTATTTAATTCGTCAAAAGGAGGTTCCAAACCAAAATTCATGGCTAATCTAAGAGTTTCATCATGACGAAATACTAACCATGAACCATCGATTAAATGTCCATTTCCCTCAGCAAGTACAGCTCCCGATTCAAGAAAATCTACTACAAAACCATGATAATTTTCTGTTTTGTTACTATCACCTTCTAAATATAAAGCTACTTCCCAATTTCCATTATTAAGTACAGCATTGATATTTCTTACCGTATCATTATCATCTTGACATGATCTCTTAATTACCATTTCACTATTCTGATTTTCAAGCTTCAACTTATTGAACTCCAATTGGGTAATCAACCAATATAAATTTAGATCCGGACGATTATTAAAGCTCATCTGTAGTACAAAACCTGCATCAGCTTCTAAAATATCCCAGGTACCATTTACTAACTCACCTTGGATTCGTAATTTTACCGTACCATCATTATTGAATTTTAATGGTGTTCCAATATATTGACTTTCTTTATCGAAATTATTGATTCTTAATCTTGCAATTCTCCAAAAACATTCTTGAAGAATATTTTTTATTCTTTCTTTGCTGTGATCAAAAACTATGTCACATTTCTTTTCTAATATAATATGGTTTCCACCTTGAGTGAATAATTTAATTTTACCTCTATCTATATCATAAACAATCCATTCTAATGTAAAATCAACGAAACTATCAAACTCAAGTTTAATCAATGCACCACGGTCTGTCATTCGGGTTTTCCATGATCCGGTTATTAGATCTCCATTTCTGGCGCGTACTTTAACGGTTCCATCTTCTTTAAATAACATTGCATACTCTCTGTAGTTATCGCTTAAATTCGTGTTATTTCTACGAATATTATTTACGATCCAAGGGCACATAACAAGTAATTTATTCAATCGCTCTAATGTGAAATCGTCGTCACCATAATCATTGTCATCATCTTCATCACAAGAATTAATTGCATTTTTAAGAGCTTCTTCTAATTCAGACAAATTGTTAATAGTTAAAATAGATTCATCTAAAAAAGTTAATACTATTGGAAAATTAATTCCAATTACATCATTTTCTGTAATTCTATTGATATAATTATACATCTCTCTATCGTTGAGAACTCTAATAGTATTTAATAGGTTATTATCTTGATTAAAAACAGAAAACACTATAGGATATCGAAAATCTACACATTCAATATCATCATCATCTTCATTTTCTCCTTTGCACATTTCCCTATATCGTTGTAATTCTGTCTTATTTTGAATAGTAATTTCTTCATAATCATTCAAAACTATAGTAATTGGAAAAATGATGTCCAACAAATCATCATCATCTTCAAATTCATCGAAAATACTTTCAATTACTTTGAAATCTTCTTTAGTATCGATTATTACCTCAAGTCCATTAACATTTACCGTAACCGGAAGAACAATATTGAAACAATTTGATCTATCGATAATATTATCTATTGAACCGTCATTAGTAGCAGTTTGTTTCATTAATTCTGATACATCAGATTTTGCAACTAAGATTTCTTCTTGAGCAGCTTGAGTTAACTCTAACGTTTCCTCTTGACAAGATGTGAAAAGTAATATTCCCATTACCAAGGATAGATATAGGAATTTTTTCATAGTAGTTTTCATAATAAAGATTTTTAATTTAGAATGTCACATTTTATGAATAAAACAATTTAGTATGAAAAATTCCTACCTTTGGATTAAAAAAAAATTAAATTTAGTTTCAAGATACTTTATAAATGGTTAAAAAATTATATGATAATATTTGCAATGAAAGTATATTTTCGGCAATATTTATAAAGTATTCTAAATCTTTACATGATTTTCTGTACTATAAATACGGTGAGGATCTTTATCCTAAAGATAAAGTGCAGGAGGCTTTTATTAAATTGTGGGATAATTGTAAAGATGTTCCATTTGAAAAAGCTAAAAGTTATTTGTTCACCGTGGCAAACAATAGTATTTTGAATGATATTAAACATAGAAAAGTTGTGCTTAATTATCAAAAAAGTAAACCTAAAAAGTATTCTGTTGAGAGTCCGGAGTTTTTAATGGAAGAGCAAGAATACATGCAAAAGTATCAAAAAGCTTTATCCAATTTAACAGAAGGACAGCGTGAAGTATTTTTGTTAAACAGGATAGAGGGAAAGAAACATAAAGAAATTGCAGAGCTGCTGGATATTTCAACCAAAGCGGTAGAAAAACGTTTATACGGTGCCTTAAAAAAACTAAGAAAACAAATTGAAGGAATTAGGTAGGGATTTTTAAAGTTGAATTGTTCTATAATTAGGGAAAATAAAATGAAAAAAGAAGAATTAATAAAAAAATGGTTGGATAACGAATTAACACCCAATGAGCTCTTGGCTTTTCAGGAGTTGGAAGAGTATGATTCTTATTTAAAATTATCTGAAAGAGCAAAATATTTTAAAGCCCCCGGATATAATAGTGAAGAAGCCTGTAAGAAAATAATGCCTATTATTAATCAAAAAAGAAATAATAAAACGCTAATAAAAAGATTTAGACCCTTTATTCAAATTGCCGCTGTTTTAATTGTGGGGATTATTATTTATTCTGTATTTTTTATAAGCAATATTATAGAGGTAGATACCTTAGCAAGTCAAAAAACTACTATTTCACTGCCGGATGCTTCTGTTGTAGAATTAAATTCGTTATCACATTTAAGTTATAAAAAAAATTCGTGGGAGGAGAAACGGGAAGTGAAATTAGACGGTGAAGCGTTTTTTAAAGTAGCCAAAGGATCTAAATTCGACGTTCAGACTTCATCGGGGGTGATAAGTGTTTTAGGTACACAATTTAATGTGAAAAATTACAATAATTATTTTGAAGTAGTATGCTATGAAGGATTGGTAGGAGTACTGTATAAAAACAAACTCACAAAAATTAAAGCAGGAAGTAGCTTTCGAGTTATAAATAATTCCGTTTCAAACGATAATACAAATTTGCAACACCCAACTTGGCTTGACAATATTAGTAGCTTTAAAAGCGTTCCTTATACACAAGTTATAAATGAATTTGAAAGGCAATACAATGTCGAAATTATTACTGATGTTGATACGAGTATTTTATTTACCGGAACCTTTTCTACTGAAAATAAAATAAAAGCCTTACGATCTATTACTTTGCCAATGGGCCTCGATTTTGAAATAGAAAAAAGCTTAATAACTCTTAAAAAAGTTGAATAAAAGAAATTTTTTTCAAATAATCATTTTACTTCTTTTTTGTCATGTAACAATTGCTCAAATAAAAAAAGATGCACAACCACTTATTGTTTTACTCCACGATTTAGAACAGCAATATCAATGTAATTTTTCTTATGTAGATAAAAATATTGAAAACATCTATGTATCCGTTCCAAAAAATCTTAATAATATAAAGGAAATAAGTCGGTATTTACAAGAAAATACAACTTTGAACTTTAATTTTTTAGACGAATTAACCATAGCGATAAGTCCTAAAAATAAGCTACTATCTATTTGTGGTATTTTTGTAGATCCAGAAACAAATACATTTATTCCAAACGTAACAATTCAAACAAATAACAATGCTACTGTTAGTAATGAACAAGGATATTTTGAATTAATAAATATTTCTAATGATTCAAGTATTTTTGTAGATCATATTAAATACCAATCTGTAGAATACTCAGTTAATGATTTTATTGACGAAAATTGCGGGAAATATTTTTTAGTTTTGAATATTGAAGAAATTCAAGAAATTGTTATTTATAATATCTTAACCAAAGGTATTCGCAAAGTAACTGATGGTAGTTATAATATTGATTACAATAATTTTGGAATTCTTCCCGGTCTAATCGAACCCGATGTGTTGCAAACTATTCTTGCACTACCGGGTATATTAAGTGTTGACGAAACCGTATCTAATATCAATATTCGTGGTGGATCAAATGATGAAAACCTGATACTTTGGGATGGAATTAAGATGTATCAATCTGGGCATTTTTTCGGATTGATATCTGCGTTTAACCCCTATTTAACTAAGAGTGCTATATTAATGAAAAATGGTACTCACGCAAATTTTACTGATGGAGTCTCGGGAACGGTTTTAATGTATACGGATGATAAATTAACACAAAAATTTAAGGCTGAATTTGGAATTAATTTGATAAATGCCGATATATATTTTGACATTCCAATTGGGAAAAAATCTTCAGTTCAGGTTTCGGCTAGAAAATCAATAAATGATTTGGTAGAGACATCGACCTACAACAATTACTTTGAAAAGGCTTTTCAAAATACAGATGTAATTAGTAATTCAGATCGAGTGATAATTTCAAATGATGAATTTTCTTTTAATGATGTGAATATCAGGTGGCTTTATCAATTATCAGAAAAAGATAGAATACGAATTAATTTATTAACCTTTAATAATAACTTGTTCTTTACAGAAAATACATTTTTAAGAGATGAAGAGATATCACGTGAGAATAGTTTGTCTCAAAATAATTTGGCTGCAAGTGCTTTTTATTATAGAAATTGGAGTAAAAAATTCTCTTCAGAGCTGCAATTATATACAACAAAATATAATTTAGAATCTACCAATTTTAACAAATTGGGTCAACAGCGTTTGATACAAGAGAATGAGGTTTTAGAAGGATCAATTAAATTGGATACAGAATACAAGTTTAATACTGAATTTTCATTTTATAATGGTTATCAATTTGTTGAAACGGGAGTGACAAATATTCAAGATGTTGATAACCCGATATTTAGAAATAAAATTAAAGAAGTAATTCGTTTACATGGACTTTCTTCTCAACTAGAATATCAATCTAAAAATAATAAAACAAATGCCAGAATTGGTATGCGTTTCAATTATCTAGAAAAATTTGAAGCTTTTATAATTGAGCCACGATTGAGTCTTAATCAGCGATTTTTAGATTATTTTACTTTAGAAATTCTGGGGGAATTTAAGCACCAGACAACAACTCAGATCATAAATTTCCAACAAGATTTTTTAGGAATTGAAAATAGGCGATGGATATTAGTAAACGATGATAAAATTCCTATTATAATGAGCAAACAAGTTTCGTTGGGCGTTAATTTTAACAAGAAAGGATGGTTGATTAGTGCCGAAGGTTATTATAAATTTGTTGATGGAATTACCAGTCAGAGTCAGGGTTTTCAAAACCAATATCAGTTTGTAAAAACCACAGGGAGTTATACTGTATATGGCGCGGATTTTTTAATCAATAAAAAATTCAAAAACTTAAGTGCATGGCTGAGTTATAGTTATGCAGATAATAATTATACGTTTGAAGAATTAGAAGAAATAAATTTTCCAAATAACCTCGATATCCGACATGCAGTTTCATTGGCAACAACCTATTCCTTCAACAAACTAAAAGTATCGACAGGTCTTAACTGGCGAACCGGAAAACCCACTACAAAGCCCGCGGGTGTAAATGATATTTTCGGCGATAAAATTGATTATGAACCGGCTAATAGTAGTCGCCTTGATGATTATATGCGGATAGATATTTCAGCTCAATACGATTTTAATATTAGTAAAAAAGTAAAGGCACATGCAGGGTTTTCTATTTGGAATGTTTTGAACAAAGAAAATGTGATTAATAATTACTATATACAAACAAATAGCGGTATTGATGAAATAGTTAAAAATTCATTGGCAATAACACCTAATGTTAGTTTTAGGGTTGTTTTTTAGATAACTTTCCGGCTATTAGTCCGCCAAACCAGGCCATGGGAATATAGGCAACAACAATATCTACGACTGCAAACCAAGTTGGTCCGGGTAATAGGTAGTTGACCATAATTCCGCCAAGTAAAAATAAACCACCAATACTCAATGAAAATTTCATTTTGTTATTTGCAGCTATCAAACCTGCAATGGCTGCACCCACCAGAGTACCTAAGGCGTGAGCCAAAAAAGGGAAAATAAAATATTTGAATTCTAAAGTTGGCATGACCTCTGCTAATGCGTTCATATCATTGAGATCGATACCCTCGATCGGAAATAACCCATGGCCAATTTTGATAAGCCCCATATTGATGATACTACCGCCAATCCATCCGAAGATAACTGCTAATATATTTTTAATTATTGGATTCATAATTTTTTATGTTAGTTAATGTTCGTTTAGATACCCAGTTTACAACATCATATTCACTTAGACTTAATTAATGTCTAATGATTTTCACATTTTGATATATACCAAATATTATAATTCATTTGTCATTTTTCCCAAGTTAATCTTTTCTGCTTTTGTGAAATTAATTTCTCTAATAAATTCCATCTTTCCCCATAAATAGCTGTTTCCTCTTAGTCCTTTAGTAGTTTTCATTCTCCTGTTTAGTCTATCTATTTCTTTTTCCGTTGCCTGTCTTATTTCTCCTAATTCACCATACAATTTGATCGCAGGATAATTCTCAAATTTTCCTTTAAATAGTGATTTTAACCAAAATAGAGTGCCACTGTTAACACCTAAAGCGCAAATATTTTTGTTTGATTTGACGTGAATAGGCAATTTAGACGGAAATTTTTCAAAATAAAACCCTGTTTGGTTGTCATTCAAAAAAAGGGAACCAATGGGTGTCACAGTTGGATTATTTTCAAAGTCTACAGAAGCAATTGAAACATAAAAGTTTGACCGAAAACTTATATTGAAATGCTTTCTTATTTTATTCCATTCAGTTTCAATATTCATTTTACATTTTTTAATTTTTGATTCTTGTTTTAGCTTAATATAACAGGTTGGTATTATTTTGGTGAAAACAGTACGCAAGTTTTTCAGTTATAGACCAAAGATAATTAATTGCTTTGGATTTTCGTTTAAGGAATTGTGTAGCAATAAATTATTCCAATTGCTGTAGCATGTATATATTATTTCATTCGTTCATCTATTAAGCTTACATACCTATCGGTATTTTCCAATTCAGGGAAATGCCCACAATTATCGAATTCAATTATTTCACAATTTGGAAGATGTTCCATTATAGATTCTTTGTTTGTATTCCTATGAGTAAAGTCTTTACTGCCCCATATAAGTGTTGATGGTACTTCTGAGGCTTTAAGAGATGAGTTTATTTCCTTTGACAATCCTTGTATCAAACTAGATAAACAGAAACACCCTCCATTCTTTAAAGAATGTAAGGCTTCTTTTTGATACTTTGATGTATCAGTTTCTTTTGGAAGGGCATATTTATACCAAATTTTTGCAAACTTTTTCTCAGAGAATATATTTGCAATTTGTCCGATAACAGGGAACTTTAAAATTTTCGGAATTGCATTTTCTGTCCACTTACTCATTGCATGAATTGAAGGTGTTTGGGAAAGAAATAATCTATTAATTCTTTGAGGAAATAATTCTGTTGTTTTAATAGCATAAAACCCATTTGAACAAGAAAAAGCAAGTGCTGCTTTTTCTATTTTTAAAATATCCATTAGGTTAATTATCAACTAAGATGCATTAGGAAAAGTGTAATCATAATTTGAATTCGGATATGAAAAACCAATCCCCGGAAGTTCAAAGCAAATAACTCTAAAATTTTTAGATAATTTTGTAATTAGTTCTTGATGATGTTCAATAACATTTGGTCCATCGGGTACATTTAAAATTACAGGTTTCTCACCTCGTGTATCTAACATCCTAATTTCGCCAAATTCAGTTGTAACCATACAGGTACTATTGCTCCAGTTTTCCCGAATACTTTTTAGCCGATATCGATATGTATCAATAAAGTTTCCTGTCATTTATTTAATATTAACTAATACCAAATTTTGTTGTGTTAAGTGTTCTTTTTCCTGCTAAATAGATCATCCCACCTTTTACAGTTTTTTCGTTTATTGATATTCCATTATTTTCGACAATCTCTATAATTTCTGATGATGTAAGAGGTTTTGCAACGTGTCCTTTTTGATATAATAAATTAAGATATTTCCCGCTTATTTTTCTATCTGTACAAAGACTGGAAAGAAACAATTGGCCATCTGGTTTTAATATTCTAACTATTTCTTTAATTAATTTTGATGGGTTTTCAAAAATGTGAAAAACACCAAAATTCAAAACAGTCTGAACCATACTATCTTTAAATGGCATATTGTTCGCATCAGAACGTAGAAAGGATATTGTTGAAATATCTTTGGACACGCTTTTCAATTTATTCTTTCCAATTTTCAACATTTCATATGAAAGGTCACAAAGAAATAAGTTTTCAATTTTATTTTCAGCATAAGCTTTGTATGTAAAACCTAATGTTCCGCAACCAATATCTGTTATGATTCCGTTTTTGTTCTCTAATCCTTTTTTACAAAAATCAGCATAATCTTTTGGTGAATTACCCCACATTATTTTGTTGTAAAGACCATTGCTTATCAATTTGTCATATTGAATGGCTTGGGAATCATATTCACCCTTTTGAAGTCCTTTAACTTCATAAATACGATTCTCTATTTCTATTATTTCATCAATAAATAATTCTCTATTCATTTCCTTGTTTTTACTTATGGACCATTTTTATGCTTTCATTACTATATAGTTTTAATCAATAATTGTTATTTATTTGTTCTATTAGATGAGTTGTTTGTTCCTTTACATTTTCTATCGCAGTTATAAACCTATAGTGTGAATAACCTTTGATATCTGCAACACTAATAAAGTTTGAAGCAAATTTTTGTTCATTTATATTGGTCCAGATCAAATTAACAACATTCGAATTTTGATGTCCAGAGACGGGATAATTATCTGAATACCTTGATATTTTAGTTGAGTATATTTCTGTATAATAATTCGAGTTTTCTCTTTCTAAGTCTTGTAGTGAAATTAAAGTCATTAACATCTCATTAAGGTCTTTATCGAAAAGATCGATGTTTCCGGTTGCAATTAAAGTATTAAAGGTATTCCTGTTATACTGGAAACGTGTATTTAATTCAGGATTAAATTCAGTTCTTGCAATTTTTATAAGGGTGTCGATAGGTGTTTCTTTACCTAAAAACCTCTTTTGTTGGTTATTTAGAGTTTCCAATTCACTATAATTTTTTGCAATCAACTCATTCAACTTTAGAATATCTAATGAGAGGTCATTTACTAAAGAAATTTTATAAGAAACTTTTAATTTTTCTTTTTTTTGAATCTCATTCCAATTGTTTATTTGCAATGCAATTAAAATTCCTATGACAACAAGAATAATTTCGCCAATAGCGTATTTAAGATACTTTCCAGTTTTGTTTTCCATAAGCAAATTTTGACGAGTTTTTCTAAAGAATTTTATCATTGGTTATTGGTTGGTTATAATGAAGGCTAATGTTTTGCTTATGGTTTGTTGTGGATAAATTTAGCTATTATTTTCCTTATTTAAATCAATTTATAAAATTCAACAACTTTGATAAAGCTCTAAATCACAA
>VAPL010647765.1_pt1 | contig 11679 bp, 11 predicted proteins | sample 3395061 | NCBI WGS metagenome assembly VAPL01 (sample SAMN08290444, study PRJNA428436) | hydrothermal vent metagenome | isolation source: Deep-sea hydrothermal vent chimney 2 | place: Pacific Ocean: Juan De Fuca Ridge | depth 2182 m m
CCAGGGCGGCGATCAGCCTAAATATCCCCTATATCCATTTCAGCTCCTCCGCCACCATGCCCAACGGTATGGATCTGACCGAAGAAGACTGCCTGACCTTAAAGCCCGCCTTAAATAATTACGCCAAATCCAAACTCATGGCCGAATTCACCCTCCGCCATCTATGGGAAAATGAGGGCTTAGATTGTACAATTATCCGCCTCGGGGTGGTATATGGCAAGCACGATCATAAAATCCAGGGCTTTCACCGCCTGCTGTTTTCCATTGTCGACCAGGCCATGCCTGTTTTAATGACCAAGCCGGGAATCATGCATTCCTATACCAACGCCAAAAAAATAGCCCCCTTTGTCCACTACATCTTAGATCATCGACCAGAGTTCTCAAAACAGATTTATAATTTTGCCGATCATAATCCGGTGAATTTAAGCACCCTGATTATGACCATCAAATCATATCTGCAGCTCAACTTGCCCAAGGAAATTTATATTCCCTCTTCCTTGGCGCAAATTGGCCGTACTATGCTGAACTGGCTGGTAAAAAAATTAAGCATTATCAGCATCGAGACCCGCTTACCGGCGGAATTAATGTTTATGGAAAATTTTTACCAGTCACAAACCCTTTCAGTGGACAAATTAAAAAATTCCAGTTATGGACTCCCACTAACAGAAAAAACGGTTTTTACTGAATTACCGGCCATGATTGAATATTATCTGACCCGCTGGGAACACTTGAATCTCATTTCATCTTATAATGAGTCGTTTTGCAATCCCAGAAGGTTGGGAGAAACCTTCACGACCAACCCGGAGAAGATCCTGCGGGAGGCCCACAACCATAACCTGGAGGAGATCGACTCCTTTGATGAACTAAAGCAAAACTCAAAGTAACACTTCGGTGGCTATTGTTACTTTTAGACATTACGCTGAATAGTTACAATTCAAAATAAAACTCCCGCCTTTTTGAGTCATCAACGTTGATACAACAAAGGAACGACAAGTGGACAAAAAAGAATTCGCGCACATCAGAAAGATCCTCGGTAAAACCCAAAAAGAATTAGCTGAACTTTTGGGTATCTCCATCAAGACCCTGCATAGCTATGAACAGGGCTGGCGGCGAATCCCCGCCCATGCCGAGCGCCAGATAATATTCCTGCTCTCCAAGATCAGTGAAATATCCGGCGGCCTCAGCACCTGCTGGATTATCAAAAAATGCCCCGCTAAACGCAAAAACGTCTGCCCGGCCTGGGAGTTTCAGGCCGGTAAACTATGCTGGTTTATCAATGGCACTATCTGTGAGTGCAATGCCCGGCATGATTGGCATAAAAAGATGGAAGTCTGTCGTAAATGCCCGGTTCTTAAATCCTTTATGCCGCCGTTGGATGATTAATCCACCAAAACAGACCGGTAACTATTCAGCAGCACCCCATCTTCGCCCATTTAGGCCTTCTCGAATACCAAAGTATGCTTCGAAATCCTAAATGAACGAGGTAAGCGCAGACTCCGAGCTGGAGCACTGCTGAACAGTTACGCTCTGGGGTTATTGTTATTTTAGGCATCACGCTGAATAGTTACACAGACCGTTTAAATAATCTCTAAGGCCTCGCTCAGCTTATTAACCCCGTCAATCCGCATCCCGGCAATAACCTTATTGGCTGGCACATTCGCCTGAGGGATTAGAGCCCGTTTAAAACCATGTTTTGCCGCTTCACGGAGCCGCTCCTGCCCGTTGGCCACCGGCCTGATCTCTCCGGCCAGTCCCACTTCGCCAAAGATTATCAGGCCTTCGGGCAGGGGGCTGTCCTTCATACTGGAGACAATGGCGAGAAGCAGGGCCAAATCGGCGCTGGTCTCCACCACCTTAACCCCACCCACCACATTAACAAAAACGTCCTTGTCGAAACTCACTAAGCCGCCGTGTTTGTGCAGAACGGCGAGCAGCATGGTCAGACGATTGGCCTCCAGCCCCACGGTCAGACGGCGGGGATGCTCGGCATAGGAGGTATCCACCAGGGCCTGAATCTCCACCAGCAGCGGCCTGCTGCCCTCCCAAATTACCATAACCGCGCTGCCGGACATCCGCTCCTGCCGGCGGGAAAGGAAGATGGCCGAAGGATTACTGATCTCCTTCATACCACCTTCGGTCATGGCGAAGACCCCCAGTTCATTCACCGCCCCGTAACGATTCTTAATGGCCCGCATGATCCTGAAACGCGACTTGGTGTCCTCAAGATAGACGACCACGTCAATTATATGTTCCAGCACCCTGGGCCCGGCCAGGCCGCCGGTCTTGGTAACATGCCCCACCAGGAAGATGGCAATGCCGCTTTTTTTGGCAAAACGGGTGAGGTAAGCGGCGCTCTCCCGTACCTGGCTGACACTGCCTGGTGACGATGAAACCCCGGCCACCTGCATGGTCTGGATGGAGTCAATAACCAGTACCTGGGGGGCCGCCCGGCCGGCTGCGGCGCATATACTCTCAATTTCGGTATCGGAGATCAAGAGGACATCATCGGCGGGCAGCCCCAGCCGCATGGCCCGCATGGCGATCTGGGCCAGGGACTCCTCACCGCTGACATAGATTGATTTAATACCATGCAAATTGCAGCAGACCTGCAGCAGGGCTGTACTCTTGCCGACCCCTGGATCTCCACCAATCAGAACCACGGAGCCGGGTACCAGGCCGCCGCCCAAGACCCGGTCAAACTCCTTCATGCCGGTGGAGATACGTTCGATGCCGCGCGTTTTAACCTCGGCCATGGGACAGATCTCAGCCACGGCCCCGGCATAGCCGCCGCCGGCAGGGCTTGGGGCGGCCGGTGCCTCTTCAATGCAGTTCCACTTCCGGCATTCCGGGCAGCGGCCCTCCCAGCGCCCAAACACAGCCCCACAATTCCGGCAGACATATGATGTTTTTATCTTGGCCATTGTTTTGTTCCTGTTTAAACCAGTTCCGCTAAAATTTGATTGGCCACCGGCAGGGCCCGGGCACTCAAACGCATATAAGTATCATCCATGACAATGAGCCCCCGCTTCATTAAACCGTGAAGGGCGGGGCCGTAATAGTCCAGGGGGTGAAGGGCGTAACGAAACCGCAAGTCAATAAGCGATACACCTTGCAGCAGACGCAGACCCATAATAACCGATTCTCTGAAAGATGCCTCTCTTGACAATGCCTCTCCTTCAGCCAGCGGGGTCAGCCCCTGACGCACCATCTTGATATAGGCTGCCGTTTTTTCCACATTACGCAACCTTAAACCGGACAGGCAGGATACTGCCGCCGCCCCCAAACCAAGATAGGAACCGTTCCGCCAGTAATTAAGATTATGACAGCATTGACGGCCGGGGCGGGCAAAATTTGAGATTTCATAGCGCTCAAAGCCCTCGCGCTTGAGGAGAGAACAGGTTAGATTTTCCTGCTCAATAACCTCCTCCTCGGCCGGTAAAGTGATTTTTAGGCTCTCCCTGAGTTCGGCAAAGGGCGTACCCGGTTCAACACTTAACTCGTATATCGAGAGATGCTCCGGGGCCAGGGCCGCAGCCTGATTCAGGGTCTCCCGCCAATCATCCAGGCTTTGTCCCGGCAAACCGTACATCAAATCGAGATTAATATTCTCAAAACCGGCCGCCCTCACCATACGAAAGGCCTGGCGGGCCTCATTACGGTTATGACTGCGGCCCAGAACCTTGAGCAGACGATCATTAAAGCTCTGAACCCCGATGCTGAGACGATTCAGCCCCGCTTCCCGGCAGAGAGAAAGCTGAGCCAGAGAGAGGCTGTTGGGATTGCTCTCCATGCTTATTTCCAACCCCGGCTGACAGTTAAAATTATCCCGGCAGGCAGAGATCAGACGAGCCAGAGATTTGCCGTCATAAAGACTCGGGGTGCCGCCGCCAATAAATATACTGGTTATCTCCCGGCCCTTAAGCCAGTCCAAACTGGCGTACAGCCTGATATGGTTCAGCAGGGCTTCAAGATAAGCGGCCGGCGGCGATCCGGCGCAGGGTTGGGAAATAAAGGAACAATAGCGGCATTTACGGCGGCAAAAAGGGATATGGATATAAAGTCCGTTCATGGGATAATAAGCGGCGGCCGCTTGTATTTACGCCGCAGCCAGTTAATTGCCTTATAGACCCGCGGCTGACGAATGAGACGAAGTTCCAGGCCCCGCTTGCCGGGAAAATCAAGCAGTGACAGGGCCAAGACAATTGTCAGCAATCCCTGGCCGGGCAGAAAAAGCATTAATATCCCGGCCCCGAGCAGGATAAGCCCCAATATGTTTTTGATGATCCGGCCCAATAGTGCCAAGCCGGAGAGCCGGGATGAGCGGCCCGTTTCAGCGGCAAAATAATCCACCGGTATCCGCACCAAAAGAACTGGAACAATAATCAAACTGCCGATAAAGGACACTATGGAAAAAACCGCCAGCCACAATAAATATTTATAGGCAAACAAAGACAAAATAATCAGGTTTACAGGCCCTTGACGGCCGTACCCCGCAGAATATTAAGACCGGCGGCCATATAATAGAGGCCGGACCACAGGGTTAGCACAACGGTTATGGTCACCAGGAATGGCTGCCAGCTAATAAAGAGACGGGTGACCGGCACCTCAAAAAATAGTCCCACGGTGATAATCTGGAACAGGGTAGTGGCCTTGCCCACCAGGGCTGGTTTGACCTGCCAGCGGCGGCCCTTGAGATGCAGACCCGCGGCCCCGAGGACAATTATCAAATCCCGCAGCCAGACCACGGCGGCCAGCCACATGGGCAGTCCACCGTCCAAGGCCAGCACCGTGTAAGTCGCGTTCAGGAGTAATTTATCGGCCAGGGGATCAAGGAAGGTGCCAAGGGGGCTGATAATCCCGCCGAGACGGGCAATGAGGCCGTCTAAAGTATCGGTTAAGGCGGCAATAATAAAGACAACAAGCGCTTGAGAATGCTGGCCGCTGCGCAGGAGATGGATAATGAGCGGAATCAGGGCGATCCTGATCCCGGTGAGAATATTAGGAATTTGAACAAATATAGCGCGCATATTTCTTTTCCCGGCCAACCTTAAAATTTGTGGGTGAAATATGGCGCCAGCACCTCTGGAATAGTAACCGTGCCGTCCTCTTGCTGATAATTTTCAAAAATGGCGGCCAGGGTGCGGCCCACGGCCAGACCGCTGCCGTTTAAGGTATGCACCAGAGCGCTCTTCTTCTGCCCCGGCGGCCGGTAACGAATCCCGCCCCGCCGGGCCTGAAAATCTAAAAAATTACTACACGAAGAAATCTCCCGGTATTTATTCTGACCCGGCATCCAGACCTCAATATCATAGGTCTTACTGGAGGAAAAACCCAGATCACCGCTACAGAGAATCACCACCCGATAGGGCAGGCCGAGGAGCTGCAAGACCTCTTCGGCATCGGCCAGCAGGCTGTCCAGCTCGGCCTCAGAGGTCTCCGGAGTAGTGAATTTAACCAGTTCGACCTTATCAAATTGATGCTGACGAATCAGGCCCTTGGTATCCCGGCCGTAAGAACCGGCTTCGGAGCGAAAGCAGGGGGTGTAGGCGGCGTATTTAATCGGCAGGTCAGCGGCAGTGAGGGTTTCGTCCCGGTGGAGATTGGTGATGGGTACCTCTGCGGTGGGAATGAGATAGAGATCCCAGTCCTGAGCCTTAAATAGATCAGCTGAGAATTTAGGCAGCTGGCCGGTGGCGGTCATGGCGGCGGTATTAACCAGAAAAGGCGGTAGCACTTCCTCATAGCCATGTTTCTCGGTGTGAAGATCAAGCATGAAATTAATCAAAGCCCGTTCCAGACGGGAGGCCATGCCCTTTAAGACGGCAAAACGCGCCCCGGATAATTTGGCGGCCCGCTCAAAATCAAGCACACCCAGGGCCTCGCCAATCTCCCAATGCTCCTTCGGGGTGAAGGAGAACTGCCGCTCCCGCCCCCAGCGCCGCAGTTCCACGTTCTCATTATCGTCTTTACCGTGCGGTACCGTGTCCTGGCAGAGGTTGGGAATCTCCATGACTATCCGGCGTAATTCCTCATCAACCCCGGACAACCGGCCCTCTAATTCCTTGATCCGCCCCCCCACCTGGCGCATATCCGTCATCAGGTCGGCGGCATCCTCCTTTTTGGCCTTGAGCCCGGCAATCTGCCGGGAGACAGTTTTACGTTTATTACGCAGGCCCTCCACCTCGGTCAGCAGCTCCCGGCGCTCCCTGTCCAGCTCCACAAAACTGTCGATCCTGGCGCTGTCCATACCACGATAGGCCATTTTCTCTTTTACAAGCCCGATATTTTCTCTTATAAAACGCAATTCAAGCATTATTTATTTCCTTATTTGATTACAAAAATCCCCACCGGCTGTCCGGCTCGCAACAGACGGCGGCGGGCTGGGATTACAATCACCACCTCAACTTCTTCCATGGGGCGGGCCTCCCTTACCATGAGACGGCCTCCCTTATTGCTGAGGACACCCCCTTTAAGATGAGTAAATTCCGCATTCCTGATCTTGATTTCCGTGCTGAGCACAGCCGTCATCCTGGGCGGCCAGGCCTTTTTAAGCCCCTGAGCCTGACGGAGAGCCGGGCTGACGAGAAGCGGAAAAACCGTATTCACCGCCGCCGGCGGCCCTGGCAGGGCAAAATAAAGCAGATTATCCAACCGGCCGCAGAGAGTACCTTTGCCTGGCCGCAGACTTAGGCGATCGAATATAACCTCGCCGCCCATCTCCTTAAATATTGCCGTGGTGAGATCGTATTTCCCCGGCCCCATGCCGCCGGTACTGATTAACACACTCGGCTGGCTTCCGGCTCCCCCCCTCAGGGCGGCCCGCAGGGTCTCGGGAGTATCGGCAGCCAGCCCCAGATCAAGAGGAACGGCCCCGACCCGCCGGATAAGGGCCGCCAGCAGGAGATTGTTTGAATTGCGTCTCTTACCGGCCGCCGGCCTTGATTCGGTGGTCAACTCGCTGCCGGTGCAGAAAAAAGCCGCCCGCGGGGCCTTGTATACCAGGATATTTTCCTGACCATCAGCGCTGAGATAGATGAGGTGCGAGGTGTTTACCTGTTCACCACGTCTGATAATAACCCGCCCCCGGCCCAGCTCCCATCCCCGGCGCTGAATAAATTTCCTGCGGGGCAGGAGCCCGGCAAGAAGCTCATTGCCTTTCTCTGTAGTTAATTCAAAGGGTAAAACCCGCTCCGTAGCAGCAGGGAGGAGAGCGCCGGTCATAATTCTCACCGCCTCTCCAGCCCGCAAAGAGCGGCAGACGGTATCCCCGGCCGCCGTCTCGGCCTTAATTATATAACGTCCGTCCTTACCCTTAAGCGCCCCTAAGGCAAAACCATCCATGGCGGCGGCACTGAAATGCGGGATGGGACGGCGGCAGAGGACACTGGCGGCACTGACTCGATCCAGAGCCTCACTCAGGGCGGCGCTCTCCGTACCGCAGGTGGTAATCCGGGCTCGAACCGCCGCCTGAGCGGCACTGAGACTAAACATCAGCCTGGCGGCCAATCCATAGCCCTGCCCCCCAGGACATGCAGATGGAAATGGAAAACTGTTTGACCGGCAGAAGCGCCATTATTGACCACAAAGCGATAATCATCCAGGCCGTTTTCTCTCGCCAGGCGGGCTCCAGTCCGCACAATACTGCCGATCAGGGATTCATCTCCCTCACTAACCGCGCCGGAGTCCCGCAGATGTGACTTGGGGATCACTAAAAAATGCTTCGGGGCCTGAGGGTCAAGATCCCAGAAGGCAACAACCTCATCATCCTCATACAATTTATCAGCGGGAATTTCCCCGGCCGCTATCTTACAAAAAATACAATCAGACATGGCACTCTCCTTTTCTACTTAATACCCGGTAATGTCCGGTTAAGAACCTGCATTGATCTCCATAAGCTCACGGAACCCAGGGGACTGATTTTATTTTTCCGGCTTCCAATTCAGTCCCCTGGGCGCAGGGAAAAAATTTAATCTGTCTCCCGGCATAAAACCACCAACCGTCCTTAACGCAAAAACCTAACCGCACACAACTGGTTTGAGAAAAGTTACGCTATACATCCGGATGCAAAACAGCATTATCGCTCCGCGAACCACTCCTCCACCGCCCCCAGGTCACGAATTATGGGGCTCGCCGGCAGGCTCTCCCGGAATATACGGCCATAAGGCTTACTGTAAAGGCGGATATCCAGCACCGCCAGCAGGCCGCCGTCACTGCCGGAGCGCATCAGGCGGCCCAGTCCCTGGCGCAGGGTAAGAATAGCCCTGGGAATCTGCAAATCAAAAAACGGCCGACCGCCCTCCTCGTTAATTCGGTTCACCCTGGCCATTATTACCGGATCGCTTGGCACCTCAAAGGGTAATTTATCTATAATCACACAACTTAACGATTCACCAGGCACATTTACCCCCTCCCAGAAACTGGCCACCGCGAGGAGAACGGATGTGGTAAGGCGTTGAAATTTATCCAGAAGCACGGCCTTGGGGGCCTCACCCTGCATCAGGAGTTCATAGGGCAGCACAGCGCTTAAAAATTCCCGCGCCTCCCGCATGGCACTTAAACTGGTAAAGAGCAGCAGAGCCCGGCCGCCGGCGGCCTTTATCAACTTCAGGGAATGCTCCCGGGCCGCCGGACCATAAGCCGCCTCCCGCGGTTCAGGAAAGCCGGATGCCGGGATATAGAGCCGGGTTCGCAGAGCGTAATTAAAGGGCGAAGCGAGCCGCATGGTTTCTATTTCTTCATCCAAGCCGAGACGTTTAAACATATAAGCAAATTTACCGCCGGTCGTCAATGTGGCAGATGTAAAGATAAGGCCGCTGACCTGCGAATAGAGATGTTCCCGCAGCTCGGCAGCCACCTCAATGGGGGAGGCGGTAAGAATTAAATTCCTCTTCCGCCGTTCATACCAGTAAACCGAGGTGGACTCCATGTCCATGCAGATCCTGGCAAGACTGTTGCTCAATTCCAGACAGCGCCGTTGGTGGCCCTCCCAGGCCGGGTTCTGGATAATTAAACTCTCAAGTTGACGGCCCAGACTGTCGAAGGCGCCAAGGAGCGAATTTAATTCCCCGGCCCAGGATTTGTGGCGAGTAATTTCCTCCAAGGGATAACGCCCCGTCCGGGCCGGAAAAATTGCCGCGAATTCCACGGCCTGAGCCATCAGAGCCCGGCTGATCTGCGTAGTCTTCAAGCGGCTGGTTTTCGGCAATTCGGCGCTCAATTCCTCTATATCATGATCCAGCTCCTTTATCTGATAAAGGCTGATTGAGGTGCCGAAATAATTGGTGGCCACATTCTCAAGGTGATGAGCCTCATCAAAGATCACTGTCTGATAACGGGGCAGAACCTCGGCGTGGCCAAAACGGCGAATAGCGAGATCCGAAAAAAACAGATGATGGTTGACAATAATGATCTGGGCCTGAGCCGCCGCCTTGCGTAATCGGCCGATGAAACAGGCGGCATTATCCGGACAGCGGCCGCCGAGGCATTTAGCAGTACTGGAGCATATATGCTCCCAGAGGGGGGAATCATCCCCAAGCCAGGTCAATTCCGCCCGTTCGCCAAGACGGGTATGGGCCAGCCAGTCACTGAGTAATTCCAACTCCTCACTGCGCTTAAAGAGCAGCAATTGCGGGCTGGCCAGAAACTGCTTGGCCCGAAAGAGACAGGCGTAATTGCGGCGGCCCTTGACACAGACAACCTTTAAATCCGTCTTTATATGACGCTTAATGAGCGGAATTTCCTTATTAATAATCTGCTCCTGGAGATTCAGGGTGCCGGTGGAAATCACAATTTTCCGCCCCCTGACAACAGCCGGTATCAGATAGGCCAGGGTCTTGCCGATTCCGGTCTCAGCCTCCACCACCAGCATCTCGGCCCGTTCCGGCAAGGAATCGTCGGGGCTGTCTAAGATCCGGGCCACGGCACGCGCCATGGTTAGCTGCCCAGGGCGTGATTCATACTCGGGCAGGGCCTGGGCCAGCAGCCCCTGGGGCTGAAATATATGTTCAATGCTCTCTATAAAATTATGCACGGAATTAAGTAATCAACTAATCAATTTTTGCCGTAACTATTTATCTTAAAACGCGGGAATAGATACCGATGGTATGCGGCGGCACCGTTATTTGGGCCATCATAAATATTTAGTAAGTCCTTGACAATAAAAAAGCGTTGGTTATAAAATTTCAGTAGTGTCCGGTTAGCACTTGCATTGATATCAAAACTTACGGTACTAAGGGGGAAAATTTTAATCTGTCTCCCGGCATAAAGCCACCCGACAACCTCAAATAAAAAAAAGGGGGAGTAATTATGATGAAAAATGTCAAAACCATCCTGGTGCCCATTGATTTTTCTGATAACTCCAAAAAAATTCTACGGGAGGCGGTGAGCGTAGCGGAAAATTTCGGCGCTAAATTAGAAACGCTCTTTGTGGTACAGAGTTTCGAAGATTATTCCGGTTTTTTTGTCCCCCATATTCCAATAGACCAGTTCCAGTCCGATATGTTTGAAAGCGCCACCATAAAAATGGACAATTTTCTGGAGGATAATCTGAAAAATCCTGATGCCTGCGGTCGCCATACGGCCACTGGTGATGTGGGTGAAGAGATTATTAAATATGCCAAAGAGATTGACGCCGGGATGATTGTCATGGGCACCCACGGCTATAAAGGTATTGAACGAGTCCTCTTCGGCAGCGTCGCGGAGCAGGTGGTCAAAAACGCCCCCTGCCCGGTATTGACCATTAACCCCTATCAAAAGAAGGGGTAAGTTAACTGACATCTTGCTCAACAGAAAAAGGCGCCGGAATTAACCGGCGCCATTTTCTCTGATCATTTCACTAATTCAAACAGGCTGAATTGTGATGCTTTTTTGTCGAAAGTTATAATAGTATCACACCCTTTACACTTGGCGGAATGAGCAATTAAAATATCCGAAAGGTCATACTTATTTCCATCGCAAGAACGGATAACTTGTCGTATAAGCGATTGTTTTTCAAGATTCAGGATTGGCATAAGAAGCAGATTGCTCAGCGAATTCAAAATTTCATCTCTGGAAATTTTATAAACCGATTCTAAAACCAAGGTTAATTCCAACACAACCGGGAAGAGCAGATCGTCGGAAGAGAAAACTGACAACCGTATAAGAAAGGCGGATTTTAAGCTATTAAACTAACTCCGTCCCCTCCGCCCAGAACGCAAATTTCTTGCGCCAAATAATCAGAAAAAAAAGCATCGGACCAAAGGCTTAACTCACCCCTTTGCCCTGAATTTTTTAAAAATGGTTCAACGTCACTTTTGGCCAGGTCAAAATCAATCTCTTTTATTTTTCTGGATATAAATTCAACAAGCCTTTCTTTGGTCAATTCTTCAGATAAGTCAATAGGCCGGTTTGTACCATTTTATTTTTGAGATAATGTAAGTCACACGGAATATTATTCTTCACAAACCAAATCAAATCATACCAGTCCCGCCCCTTAATATTGGTTCTTCTTGACCGACACAGCAAGGCATGCATTTTACCGGCAAACAAACTGGGCAAAGCCATCGTTTTAATGGTAAACGGTATTGGATGGAGATGACATTTGAGGTCAATGTTAAACCCAGGGGCCGGATCCCGATCAATTTCCAATTTGATCTTCATCACAGCATTTTTATGGGTTTTCAAATTCAAATCAATTTTTAA
>VAPL010233593.1_pt1 | contig 11668 bp, 14 predicted proteins | sample 3395061 | NCBI WGS metagenome assembly VAPL01 (sample SAMN08290444, study PRJNA428436) | hydrothermal vent metagenome | isolation source: Deep-sea hydrothermal vent chimney 2 | place: Pacific Ocean: Juan De Fuca Ridge | depth 2182 m m
GCTTGCTTATGTTTTAACTTAGCTTCTGTTAAAAGCTTAGAAAATTTGAATGTAAAATACCAATACAAATCAACTGCTTATCTTAAATATATTGAATATAATTTCCTATGTAGGAGGCGTATGAATTACCGAATTTGGCAGATCATAGTTGAGATTAAAGAGAAGTTTATATTTTAAAGGCCTCAACTACCGAATTCGGTAATTGAGCATGTTTTTTCTCTTACAAGCCACTTTTGTTGTGAGAGTGTTTTAGGAGTACGTTTTGTTAATTTATTTATCTGGATAAATCTAAGAGGCTCAGCTGTTGAGCCTCTACAAGGCTAAAGGATTATTATAATCAGGCTGCTTTATTTTCTTCAGCTTTAATTTCATCCAGAATATTATTGCCGTGTTTTCTAAGAACTTTTAACAATTGATCTAGGGACTTGGAATGCATTGTTTCACCGCGCTCATAACGGCTAAATGCATTTACGCCACCACCAAAAAGTTCAGATGCTTCCTGTTGAGTTAGATCTAAGCTCTTGCGAATTGTTTTAATTTCATCAGACACAAGTAGACCATCTACACGAGCATGTAAGTCGTGTATCTCCTTTTCAGTTGCTTTGTGATCTGCTCTAGATAAGATACCTTCTTCGCAAGAATCACAATACATACCAGGTTGATCGACCTCAATAGACTGATCTCTATATTCAAAAGTTGTTTTGATGGTCTTTTGTTCCATTGTTCCACCACAGAACGGACATTGTTTACTCATCGTCTAAGCCCTCGTTTATTGGCTTGCGCCAGATCTACCCTTTATTACTATTTTATAGTTTTTATAGTTCTTTGAATGAAACGACTAAATAACCTTCATCATCCACCATGATTTTTACATACAGGTCATGTCCCAAATAACTTGCGTGATACACATCCTGCCAAACTCTATGGTCTTTATGTGTTGTCATGGATTTGTAAAAACTACTTCTATCAAGCATTAATATACAGCTTTCTACATCTGCTAAATTAATTCGTAATTTAGTCATACTCCTCTTTGCGGAGAGGGTAGTACGCGCTCCGTTATTTCTAACTGAGTCCTTGATCGCTTCTAAATCATAGGTGGGAGTGCGTTTGTCCATACAATCTAAGTATTAACCAAATAGGTTAATTTGTCTACTTGATTGTGAAATACTATATAAAACTTTGTTACCAAGAGTATCCATATCCACCAAAGCAATGGCGCAAGGTCATACATTAAAAGGAATATCGGCTGAAACAGAAGGGCTGTGGGGCATAGTGCTTCTCGGCATAGTCATTACGCTGTTTAGTGTTTTATGAGGCTGAGAACAGGTCGTATGTTCTCTAAAGGTTCTCCTTAAGGATAGAGCAGTTAAATAGTCTGCGCAAGGAAGAAAATAGATGAATAAATGGCCAGTTTACGAAGTAAATGAGCTAAAGCCTTGCTGGTATTAGAGTTTCTAATATCGTACGATTGTCGCTGAAAATAATAAGAATAATTTTATGAATTCCCCTTTCATAATGACTTAACTGGTTAATAAATAAGCATAAATCTGTTGTTTGATGAAAGAATAGGAGCGCTCACAATGGTGTTTGTTGAAACAAAATTTGAAGTTTGTGGTTGCTTTATTCAAGATAAAGAACAGATTAACTTATACATAAAGTTTGGCACTGTTGTGCGTGGGATGGTTATTGGTAGCGTGGTCAAATGACAACAAAAGAAAAACAAATCGAAGATGGCCTGATAGCCAAGCTAAAAGATCTCAAATACATCTATCGCGAAGATATACGTGATCGCAATACGCTTGAGCAAAACTTCCGCGAGAAGTTTGAGGCACTTAATCGCGCCAATCTAACCGATTCAGAATTTGCCCGTCTACGCGATGAAATCGTCAATGCCGATGTCTTCACTGCCGCTAAAACACTGCGCGAACAAAATTATTTCCAACGTGAAGATGGCACACCGTTGTACTACTCATTGGTTAATATTGATGACTGGTGCAAAAATGATTTTGAAGTCATCAATCAGCTATGTATCAACACCGACAACAGCCATCATCGTTATGATGTGATTTTGCTTATCAACGGTGTACCGTAGTGCAAATCGAACTCAAAACCCTTGGCCTCACGCCACGTCGCGCCATGGAACAAATTGTCGAATACAAAAACGATCCCGGCAATGGTTACACCAATACCTTAATGTGTTTTATGCAGCTGTTTATTGTCAGTAACCGCGATGACACGCTCTACTTTTCCAACAACCACAACCAGCACTTTAGCTTTAACGCCGACGAACGTTTTTTACCCATTTATCGACTCGCCAGCGAAGACAACGTAAAAATCACCCATCTGGATGACTTTGCCGACAACTTTTTAGCCAAGTGCACACTAGGCCATATGATCAGCCGCTACATGGTTTTAGTGGCCAGCGAGCAAAAGCTGATGATCATGCGCCCGTACCAAATCTATGCGGTTAAGGCTATTGTCGATTGCATCAAGCAAAATCGGGGCAATGGTTACATTTGGCATACCACCGGTAGTGGTAAAACGCTTACCTCATTTAAAGCCTCGACACTGCTTAAAGATAATCCCGACATTGATAAATGCCTATTCGTGGTTGATCGTAAAGACTTGGATCGACAAACCCGCGAAGAATTCAATAAATTTCAAGAAGGCTGCGTAGAAGAAAACACAAATACCGAAACACTGGTGCAGCGTATGCTTTCGGAAGACAAAGCCGATAAAGTGATCGTTACCACCATTCAAAAACTTGGCCTTGCGTTGGATGAAAACAGCAAACGTAGCCAGCAACATAAACAAAAAGGTAAGCAAACCTATAAAGAACGGTTAGAGCCACTGCGAAACCAGCGCATTGTATTTATATTTGATGAATGCCACCGTTCGCAATTTGGCGATAACCATCAGGCTATAAAAGCTTTCTTCCCTAAGGCTCAATTATTCGGCTTTACTGGCACACCTATTTTTGAAGATAACGCTACCTATAAACAAATCGACGGCACTCAGGCTTCGTACATAACCACCGAAGTTATATTTCAAAAACAACTGCACGCCTACACCATTACCCACGCCATTGAAGACCGCAACGTACTACGTTTTCATATCGACTACTTTGGTGAAAAGCAAAAAGGTCAAAAAGACGAAAAGAAAAAGCGTAGAACAAAAGCCAAACTACCTACGCCTGAAGCCGTTGTTAATGAGATTCTGAAAAAACACGATGCCGCCACCAATCAGCGTCGTTTTAATGCCGTATTAGCCACGGCCTCCATTAATGATGCCATTGAATACTACGATTTATTTAAACAAAGTCAGGAACAAAAACAGGCCGAAGATGAAACTTATCAAGCATTAAATATCGCCTGTGTCTTTTCACCACCGCCAAAGGCGCTGGTTAAAGATAACGATAAAACAAATGTGGCTGACATAAAACAGCTTCAAGATGATTTACCACAAGAAAAAGCAGACAACGAAGAAAAACCAGAAGAGAAAAAAGCAGCACTCAAAGCCATCATTGCCGACTACAACACTCAGTATGAAACCAACCACACCATTAACGAGTTTGATCTGTACTATCAAGATGTACAGCAACGCATTAAAGACCAAAAATATAGCAATGCCGATTACCCACATAAAAACAAAATCGATATTATGATCGTGGTCGATATGCTGCTCACTGGTTTTGATTCGAAATACCTCAATACTTTGTATGTTGATAAAAACCTCAAATACCACGGTTTAATTCAAGCCTTCTCGCGTACAAACCGCGTGCTTAATGATACAAAACCCTATGGCAATATATTGGATTTCCGATATCAGGAAGATGCCGTTAATGTGGCGATTGAACGGTTCTCTGGTCAAGATAAAAACCGCGCCAAAGAAATTTGGCTGGTCGATCCTGCGCCTGAAGTGATTAAACAATTAGACAGTGCGGTCACTAAACTGGAAAAGTTCATGACCTCGAAAGGTCTTGCCTGTACACCTGAAGAAGTTAACAACCTAAAAGGTGATGCCGCTCGTGGTGAATTTATTAACCACTTTAAAGAAGTGCAGCGTCTAAAAACACAGATCGATCAATACACTGATCTAAGCGATGAACAAACAGACAGCGTGGAGACACTGCTACCCGAAGAGCAGCTGCTCGGCTTCCGTGGCATGTATCTGGAAACGGCGCAACGTCTCAAAGAGCAACAAGCCATAGGTAGCGATGCCGATGATCCCGTGCAACAACTGGAATTTGAACTAGTTTTATTTGCCTCAGCAGTGATCGATTACGACTACATCATGAGCCTCATTGCCAGCACCACCGATGACAAACCAAGCAAACAAAAAATGACCCGCCAACAAGTCATTGATCTGATCTGTTCCAGCTCGAATATGATGAATGAGCGCGACGATATTGTTGACTACATCAGCAGCCTGCAAACAGGCGAAAGCTTAAACGAAAAAGCCATTCGTGAAGGTTACAATAAATTTAAAGCACAAAAATCTGCCAAAGAACTCATGGCCATGGCAGAAAAACACGGCCTAGCAAGTGAATCCTTGCAAAACTTTGTCGAAGCCATAATGGATCGCATGATCTTCGACGGCGAACAACTAACCGATTTATTAGCGCCCTTAGATCTAGGTTGGAAAGAAAGACGAATAAATGAACTCGCACTCATGGAAGATCTGATACCGCTATTACATAAACTCGCACAAGGACGTGGTATATCAGGGTTATCGGCGTATGAGTAAGAAAATAGAAAAGACGTTGGTACCTGAATTGCGATTTCCTGAGTTTCTGGATACCACTGGCTGGCAAAGAAAGAGCTTGGGTGAAATAGCAGATTTTTTCAAAGGTAAAGGCCTGCCTAAAAGTGAAATTACGCATGAAGGGAAAAATCTTTGTGTTCATTATGGTGAACTTTTTACAAAGTACTCAGAGGTTATAGAAATTATAAAGAGTCGTACTGACTTAAATGAAGGTTGTTTTTTTTCTGCTGAGAATGACGTACTTATGCCTACTTCAGATGTAACACCTAACGGTTTAGCTAAAGCATGCTGCATTAATACGAATGGAGTTGTTCTTGGTGGTGATATCCTTATTATTCGAACTGATAAGCAGACAGTTAGTGGCGAATTTTTAGCTCGCATGATAAGGCACTTAGAACAAAAAGTTCTTCAACTTGTTTCTGGTTCTACAGTTTTTCATTTATATGCTTCTTCCATTAATAAATTGGCACTATTAGTTCCAGTCCTAAAAATAGAACAACAAAAAATCGCTGACTTCCTATCTTCCATCAGACGATCTGATCACCGCACACACCAAAAAACACGATGCACTCAAAGCCCATAAAATAAGCCTGATGCAACTGCTATTCCCTGCCGAAGGTGAAAGCGTCCCCAAACTGCGCTTTCCTGAGTTTCAGGTTGCGGGGGAATGGAAAATAAAACCAATGGATAAATTATTTACTGTTGGTAACGGTAAAGATCACAAGCACCTAGTAAGTGGCGATGTGCCTGTTTATGGTTCTGGTGGTTACATGCGTTCTGTAAATGAATATTTGTATGAAGGGGAAAGCGCTTGCATTGGAAGAAAAGGAACTATTGATAAACCAATATTTCTTTCTGGGAAGTTCTGGACTGTAGACACCCTTTTTTATACTCATTCCTTTAATGATTGTTTACCAAAGTTTATATATTTAATTTTTCAAAATATAAATTGGTTGAGCCATAATGAAGCTGGCGGTGTACCCAGATTGTCTAAAGCAAATATTAGAAAAATTGAAGTCGCAGTACCTAAACCTGATGAACAACAAAAAATTTCCGACTTTATTTCTTCTATCGATGACCTGATTACCGAGCAAGAAAAAAAAATCGAGTCACTCAAAGCTCATAAAAAAGGCTTGATGCAAAAGCTTTTTCCTTCGCTTGATGAGGCGATCGGATGAGTGGGAAGCCAAAAATATATAAGTACAAAACAATGAGAGGTTTAGTTAATCGTCTACGCGATGACTTGCGTGATAATGGTAACGGTGGTTCTGATTTTGTTCTGCTCTACGCCTATAATGGCACTGGAAAAACACGCCTTTCTATGGAGTTCAAAGAGAAGGGTAAATCAAGACAGGGAGTTGATCATGATACTTTGTATTTCAATGCATTTACTGAAGATTTATTCTCTTGGGACAATGATCTAGAGGGAGATAGTGAGCGCTTTTTAAAATTTAACGAAAAGTCTGAATTCTTTTCTGGTTTTCAGCAGCTCGCCTTAGAAGATAAAGTTTTTGAATATCTTGAGCGATATACAGATTTCAATTTTAGAATTGACTATATAAATTGGAAAGTGATTTTTTCGCGAGATGATGATGACAATATTAAAATTTCACGAGGTGAAGAAAATATCTTTATATGGTGTGTCTTTCTGGCCATTATTCAATTGGTGATCGATGGTGATATGGCATATAGCTGGGTAGAGAATGTATACATCGATGATCCAATTTCTTCTCTGGATGACAACAATGCTATTGCAGTCGCTAGTGATTTAGCGCAACTGCTTATTACTGGCAAGGGTAACGTAAAAACGGTTATTTCATCACATCATAGTTTATTTTTTAATGTGATATGTAACGAGTTAAAAAAACACAAGCATAAGAAATATTTTATGCACTTTGATAAAACTAAAAGCATTTATACACTAAGATCGACTGACGACACCCCTTTTTTTCATCATATCGCAATGTTGAGTGAATTAAAGCGCGCAATGGATTCTGATAATCTCTATACACATCACTTCAATACCTTGCGCATTATTATGGAAAAAACATCAACTTTTTTTGGGATGAATGAATTTTCAGACTGTATGCATGGTATTGATGATGAAGTGTTATATGCGCGAGCACTCAATTTATTGAGTCATGGTAAATATTCGCTCTATGAACCAAGAGAGATGGTTCCTGACACTAAAGATTTATTTCGCAATATATTTAACGTGTTCTTAGCACGCTATGAATTTAGCTTGCATGAACTGGTTAGCTAATAACTTTCACAAACGAGTAGCCAATGACAGAACAAGACTTAAATAAATTAGGCAGTACACTTTGGAATATTGCTGACCAACTACGCGGCACGATGGATGCCGATGACTTTCGTGATTATATGTTGTCGTTTTTGTTTTTGCGTTATCTATCGGGTAACTTTGAGGCTTCTGCGAAAAAAGAATTGGGGAAAGATTACCCTAAGCTTGACGAGGATGATAAACTTGCACCGTTAGCTGTGTGGTATGAGCAAAATGTGAAGGATATCCCCGCGTTTGAAAAACAAATGCGCCGTAAGGTGCATTATGTGATTGAGCCACAACACCTATGGAGCAGTATTGCCGAGCTAGCCAAAAGTCAGCACAAAGATTTATTGAAGACCTTGCAGAAAGGTTTTAAATATATTGAAAATGAATCCTTTGAAAATAACTTTCAGGGCTTATTCTCAGAAATTAATCTGAACTCGGACAAGCTGGGCAAAGACTACAGTGCCCGTAATGCTAAACTAAGTGAGATTATTAAAGAAATTGCCAAAGGCATTTCAGAGTTTTCTAGCGATAGTGATGTATTGGGCGATGCTTATGAATACCTGATCGGTCAGTTTGCCGCTGGCTCGGGTAAAAAAGCAGGCGAGTTTTATACTCCGCAACAACTCTCTAGCATTCTTTCTGAAATTGTTACTCTGGATAGTCAGGAACCAGCAACAGGTAAAAAGAAAAAGCTGAATAAGGTGTTGGATTTTGCCTGCGGCTCTGGCTCGCTACTGTTAAACGTGCGTAATCAACTAGGCCCACACGGTATTGGTAAAATTTACGGTCAGGAAAAAAATATCACCACCTATAACTTGGCTCGCATGAATATGTTACTGCATGGGGTAAAGGATTCAGAATTCGAAATTCATCACGGTGATTCACTGCTCAACGATTGGGACTTGCTTAATGAAATGAACCCCGCCAAAAAACTGGAGTGTGATGCTGTTGTCGCCAATCCACCATTCAGTTATCGCTGGAAACCGAACGAAGCATTGAGCGAAGACTTCCGCTTTAAAAGCTACGGCCTTGCACCAAAGTCCGCAGCCGACTTTGCTTTTTTATTACACGGTTTTCATTTCTTAGGTGATGAAGGCACAATGGCTATTATCTTGCCCCATGGGGTATTGTTCCGTGGCGGAGCCGAAGCACGTATTCGTACTAAACTGCTAAAAGATAACAACATAGATACTGTTATTGGTTTGCCCGCTAATCTGTTTTTCTCCACGGGTATTCCTGTGTGTATTTTAATTTTAAAGAAATGCAAAAAATACGATGATGTCTTGTTCATCAATGCCAGTGAACACTTCGAGAAAGGCAAACGCCAAAATCGTTTGTTGCCGGAACATATTGAAAAAATCATTGATACTTACCAATTCCGTAAAGAAGAAGATCGGTATGCCAGACGAGTTTGGTTAGATGATATCGAAAAAAATGATTTCAACCTAAATATTTCGCGTTATGTCAGCACCGCTAAACCAGAAAAGAACATCAATATACAGGAAGTAAATGATGAGCTGGTTGGTTTGGAAAAGAATATTGTAGAAGCAAGAAATAAGCACAATGAATTTCTTAAAGAACTAGGGTTGGATCTTTTGCCGCTAGAAAATGATAAGTAGGATTTTATATATCTGAAATTATTTATGTATTAATTAATGAAGCGATGCCGGGTTTGACTAACTAAAGTGTGATGGATCACTAGCTTTTAGTTCTCCTTTTTTTCGACCGCGTCTAGCAATCTTTATTTTTTTCTTATATATTTTTGATTTTTTTGTATAGTCATCTTTTAGCGTTTGTAATATTTCATCTAATTCTTTCTCAATATATTTTATCTTGTTTGCTTCGTGATTGAATTCACTAAATCTCATATCTGTATTCCTTTATTATTATTTATCATTCATTGGATAAAATCGCTAAATAGTTAGAGAGGAAAAATATTATGATTATTGGCAATGTATATAAGCAGCTAAGAAGTGATAGCGTATGTAAAAGTGCATATGAATATAGTAGAGATTTTTTAGGAAGAAGTTCAAGCTATTACAGTGTGTTAAAAGCACAAGAGAGAGAACCAAGCTCGGATGTATTGCTTATATTAGAAGTCGCATTAAAGAAAAAAGCAGAGTTATATAAGCCATAGATACGCATTCATTATTCGTAAGCGAAAAATTAACCGCACTCTATAAGCCACATAAAACTTAAGCTACGGTGTTTCTTTTTTACAAGGAACACCTCCAATGAACCGACGCACAAAATCAGACTGGCAAGCTCTTTTTACCGAACACAAACAAAGTGGTTTAACCGCAGTGGCTTTTTGCCAAGAACGTAACCTCAACCCAAAATATTTTTGTTTGCGTCGCAAGCAGTTACAAACGAAGATGGAGACTAAAACAAGTTCCGCCTTTGTCCCGGTGACGATGCCGATATCAAACACTACCGCAATGATCGAGCTACAACAAGGCAACGCCATATTAAAAATGCCTATGTCGGTCTCCCCTAGCTGGCTCGTTGACCTCATTCAAAAACTGCAGGCGTAAATCATGCAGATGTTTGTTGATGTTGGTACGGTGTATTTGCACCGTGACCCTGTTGATTTTCGTAAATCGATAAACGGTTTGTCGGTCATAGTTGAAAATGACATGGCCTTGCCCGCATTGAGTGGCGCGTTGTTTTTATTCTGTAACAAAAAACGCGATAAGCTCAAGCTGTTGTATTGGGACAAAACAGGCTTTGCCCTGTGGTACAAGCGCCTTGAACAAGAGAAGTTTAAGTGGCCGAGAAAGAGCGGTGAAGCCGTTCTTTCATTAACCAAAACTCAATTACACTGGTTGCTCGACGGCTACGACATCACCAAGATGCAACCGCATACCGCCTTAAATTATCAATCCGTTCTATAACCCGATCGAAAACTTCGATCACGTTTTGTTCTGCAATTTGGTAAAATGCTTGCATGACAAAAGCCCCTCAATTGCCGGATGATCTTGATGCGTTAAAAGCATTATTAATAGAAAAAAATAATAATATAGAACAAATACAAACAGACAAAGAAAAGCTTAAAAGAGAAAACAACCGTCTGCAAGAACAACTCAACCTCGCTATCGCACGACGTTATGCCGCCAGCAGTGAAAAAATACCGGCAGATCAATTTCGGTTATTTGATGAAGCCGAAGTTGAGGACGATGAAGCCGATACGCTTGCACAATCAAATGAAGAAGAAACCTCAACGGTTGTTGCGGAGCATACCCGCAAGAAAAAAACCGGACGTAAAGCCTTACCTGCAAGTTTAAATCGCGTTGAAAAAGTCTATGAGATCACTGAGCAAGACCGAGTCTGTGAACACGATGGTAAACCTTTAAAAGAAATCGGCGAGGTGGTGTCAGAACAACTTGATATTATCCCAGCCAAGATTCAGGTGATACGCCACATCCGAATAAAATATGCTTGTGAATGTGGTAAGTGCATCAAGACTGCACCATTGCCCAAGCAACCCATCCCTAAAAGTTTAGCGTCACCGGGATTGCTCGCGCACATCACCGTGTCTAAATACCAAGATGCGTTTCCCCTTTATCGTCAAGAGCAAATACTGCAACGTATCGGCGTCGACATTCCCCGCGCCACGTTGGCGAATTGGATGATACAAAGCGGCAACCTTATCCAACCCGTGATTAATTTACTGCGTGACCGATTATTAAGTTACGACATTTTGCACATGGATGAAACTACGGTGCAGGTGTTAGATGAACCGAATAAAAAAGCGCAATCCAAATCCTACCTTTGGCTACAACGTGGCGGCCCACCGGATAAACCGGTGATTTTATTTGATTATGATGTTGGCCGAAGCCAATCTGTTCCCCTGCGTTTACTCGACGGCTTTACCGGCACAATCCAAACGGATGGTTATGCCGGTTACAATGCCGTGGTGAATCAAAATGACCTTGTGCACTTAGGCTGCTGGGCACACGCGCGTCGGAAATTCAGTGAAGCAGTAAAAGCGCAAGGCAAAGGAAAAAACAAAAAAACAGGCAAAGCCCAACGTGGTCTTGCGTTTATTCAAAAGTTGTACAAGATAGAAAAAGAGTTGCTAAATAAAACAACAGACGAACGCTTTAACGAACGACAAAAACAAAGCCAGCCTGTTTTAGATAAACTTAAAACATGGCTTAATGAAAGCATCGTGACCGTGCCACCCCAAAGTGCGGTGGGAAAAGCCCTTCATTATTTAAATAACGAATGGGATAAACTTATTCGTTACACAAACGATGGACGTTATCTCATGGATAATAATTTAGCAGAGAATGCCATCCGACCTTTTGTGATTGGCCGTAAGAACTGGTTGTTTAGTCAAAGTGTAAAAGGCGTAAAAGCCTCTGCTAATCTTTATTCGTTAATTGAGACAGCAAAATCCAATAGGCTTGAGCCGTATGCGTATCTTCGGGTTTTATTTGCAAAACTTTCTCAAGCCACAACAGTGGAAGAAATTGAAAGCTTGTTACCAGGGAATATTGTTCTGGAAGAGTTTAGATAAATCTCAAGTACGGTGATCGTTTTTCGCTTACCATTATTCGCACACACAATAATTTGTTGAAAATGCATGAAGCTGTAAAGAATTATAGAGAA
>VAPL010068858.1_pt1 | contig 11667 bp, 5 predicted proteins | sample 3395061 | NCBI WGS metagenome assembly VAPL01 (sample SAMN08290444, study PRJNA428436) | hydrothermal vent metagenome | isolation source: Deep-sea hydrothermal vent chimney 2 | place: Pacific Ocean: Juan De Fuca Ridge | depth 2182 m m
TTAAGGGCATATAATGGGCTACTCGTTCACTGAAAAAAAACGTATACGAAAAAACTTTAGTCGTTTACCAAGTGTTATAGATGTACCAAATCTTCTTGCCATCCAAACGAACTCTTATAAAGCGTTTTTACAAGAAGGCATTGAACCTTCGGAGCGTCCTAAAAAAGGGTTGCAAGCAGCTTTTCATTCAATCTTTCCAATTAAGAGTTACTCTGGCAATGCGGCGTTAGAATTTGTCAGCTATAAACTTGGAATTCCCGGCTTTGATGTTAAAGAATGTCAAATGCGCGGTGTAACGTATTCTGCTCCATTGCGAGTTAAAGTACGTTTAGTTATTTATGATAAAGATGCAAAAACGCCTGTTGTAAAAGATATACGCGAACAGGAAGTTTACATGGGTGAGCTTCCTTTAATGACCAATAATGGTACTTTTGTTATCAATGGTACCGAGCGGGTTATTGTTTCTCAATTACATCGTTCACCTGGTGTGTTCTTTGATCATGATAAAGGTAAAACACATTCATCCGGTAAATTATTACACAATGCCCGTGTTATTCCTTACCGTGGTTCATGGTTGGATTTCGAATTTGATCCTAAAGACTCGGTATTTACGCGTATTGATCGCCGTCGTAAATTACCTGTAACCGTATTATTACGTGCTCTTGGATATGATACTGAAGAAATATTATCGATGTATTTCGAAAATGTTGATTTTGAGTTTAATAAAAGCGGTTTATTAATGAAATTAGTGCCTGAACGCCTTCGTGGTGAAATGGCAACGTTTGATATTAAAGCTAAATCCAAAATTATTGTTGAAGAAGGTCGTCGAATTACAGTTCGACATATTCGAGACATGGAAAAAGCCGGCCTTACTCAGCTTGAAATTCCAGATGAATATTTGCTTGGTAAAGCGTTAACAACTGAAATAATTAACACCGAAACCGGTGAAGTTGTCGCTAATGCCAATGATGAGATAACAGAAGAAGTTATCGAGTTAATGAAAGAAGCAAAAGTTAAAAAATTCCAAACAATTTACACCAATGATATCGATCACGGTGCCTTTATTTCGAATACTTTACGAATTGATTCAACATCAACTCAGCTAGAAGCACAAGTAGAAATATACCGAATGATGCGTCCGGGTGAGCCACCAACGAAAGATGCGGCGGAAGGTTTATTTAAAAACCTATTCTTTAGTCCTGAGCGTTATGATTTGTCTGCTGTTGGTCGAATGAAATTCAATCGCCGTGTTGGTCGCGTTGAAACTGAAGGCGAAGGGGTATTATCCAAAGAAGATATTGTTGAAGTGTTAAATGTTTTAATCAATATTCGTAATGGTCACGGCATGGTTGATGATATTGATCATCTTGGTAATCGTCGTATCCGTTCGGTTGGAGAAATGACTGAGAATCAATTTCGAGTTGGTCTGGTTCGAGTTGAACGTGCAGTGAAAGAACGTTTAACGCTTGCTGAAGCCGATAATTTGATGCCTCAGGAAATGATTAACGCCAAGCCAGTAGCTGCTGCTATCAAAGAGTTTTTTGGTTCAAGCCAGTTATCACAGTTTATGGATCAAAATAATCCATTATCCGAAGTAACGCATAAACGCCGTGTTTCAGCTTTAGGACCGGGTGGTTTAACGCGTGAACGAGCCGGTTTTGAAGTTCGTGACGTACATCCAACGCATTATGGTCGAGTTTGTCCTATTGAAACTCCAGAAGGGCCAAACATTGGCTTGATTAATTCACTGTCGGTTTACGGTCGAACAAATCATTATGGCTTTTTAGAAACACCTTATCGTAAAGTTAAAAACGGTAAAGTAACTGATGAGATTGAATATTTATCGGCTATTGATGAAAGCGAGTGCGTCATTGCGCAAGCGAATGCGGGTATGGATGATAAAAACCGTTTAATTGATGATATGGTTCCTTGCCGTCATTTAAATGAATTTACCATCGCAACACCGGAAGAGATTACCTATATGGATGTCTCACCAAAACAAATTGTGTCTGTTGCCGCTAGCTTAATTCCATTTTTAGAGCATGATGATGCCAATAGAGCCTTGATGGGCTCCAACATGCAGCGCCAAGCAGTGCCAACCCTACGTGCCCAGGCACCATTAGTTGGTACGGGCATTGAGGCGACCGTTGCGATTGACTCTGGTGTTACGGTCATTGCTGATCGTGGTGGCGTGATTGATGCTGTTGATGCAGCGCGTATTGTTGTTCGAGTGAATGATGATGAAACAATTCCGGGTGAACCGGGTGTTGATATTTATAATTTAACGAAATACACGCGTTCTAATCAAAACACCTGTATTAACCAACGTCCTTTAGTGAAACCTGGAGATGCTGTTGTTAAAGGTGATGTTATGGCTGATGGTCCAAGTACGGACTTGGGTGAGTTAGCATTAGGACAAAACATGCGAATCGCATTTATGCCTTGGAATGGTTACAACTTTGAAGATTCGATTCTTATTTCTGAAAATGTTGTAAAAGAAGATCGTTATACCACAGTGCACATTGTTGAATTAACCTGTGTTGCTCGTGATACCAAATTGGGTTCAGAAGAAATCTCTGGTGATATACCCAATGTTGGTGAATCTGCATTATCTAAATTGGATGAAGCCGGTATTGTTTATGTTGGTGCCGAAGTTAAGGCGGGTGATATTTTGGTTGGAAAGGTAACACCAAAAGGTGAAACCCAGTTAACCCCAGAAGAAAAACTACTAAGAGCCATTTTCGGTGAAAAAGCATCGGATGTTAAAGATACTTCACTACGTGTTTCTTCAGGTGCCAGTGGTACGGTTATTGATGTTCAAGTATTTACTCGTGATGGTCTTGAAAAAGATTCTCGAGCAAAAGCGATTGAAGATTCTGAACTTTTGCGCATTAAGAAAGATTTTAATGATCAACTTCGAATCATGCAGGGCGATGCTTATCAACGTGTTGAACAAATGTTATTGGGTAAAGTTGCCGTTGGTGGACCAAATGGTTTAGCGTCTGGCACAAAAATTACTCAGGAATATTTAACTGATCTTGAACGCAGTAAATGGTTTGAAATTAGATTAAAAAGCGATGATGCCAATAGTCAATTAGAAACGATGGCTGATCAGCTTCAACAACTCGATAAAGAGTTTGATGCCAAGTATGAAGAAAAACGTGATAAATTAACCGGCGGTGATGATCTTGCTCCTGGTGTTTTGAAAATGGTTAAAGTTCATTTGGCTGTGAAACGTCGAATTCAACCGGGTGATAAAATGGCTGGTCGTCATGGTAACAAAGGTGTTATCTCAATGATCGTTCCAGTTGAAGATATGCCTTATGATGAACATGGTGTACCCGTTGATATCGTATTGAATCCACTTGGGGTTCCTTCTCGAATGAACATTGGTCAAGTGCTTGAAACCCATCTAGGTTGGGCTGCAAAAGGCATGGGCGAACGTATTGGTGAAATGCTCAAGTCTCAAAATGCAGTAGCTGATTTACGTGTCTATTTGGATAAAGTGTATAACCAAAGTGGTGGCCAAGTTGAAGATCTTAAATCATTTAATGATGCTGAGATTATTGAACTGGCTGGTAACTTAAAAACGGGAGTACCCATTGCGACTCCAGTGTTTGATGGTGTTCAAGAATCTGAGATTAAAGGTTTATTGGAGTTAGCCGGTTTACCTACATCGGGCCAAACAACTTTATATGATGGTCGAACCGGTGATCAGTTTGAGCGACAAGTAACCGTGGGTTATATGTATGTCTTGAAATTGAACCATTTGGTTGATGATAAGATGCACGCTCGTTCAACAGGACCTTATAGTTTAGTCACGCAACAACCTCTTGGCGGTAAAGCGCAATTTGGTGGGCAACGTTTCGGAGAAATGGAAGTGTGGGCGCTTGAGTCATATGGTGCTTCATACACATTACAAGAAATGTTAACCGTGAAATCGGATGATGTGAATGGTCGAACCAAAATGTATAAGAACATTGTTGATGGTGATCATTACATGGAAGCCGGAATGCCTGAATCATTTAATGTGTTATTAAAAGAAATTCGATCCTTGGGTATTGATATTGAGCTTGAGCAGACTGAATAATTTTAGTTATTGTTAAACGAGTTAAGTGTTATTAGCAGCAACATCCTGAATAATTAGTTAGGAGTGAATACGTGAAAGATCTACTAAAGATCCTAAAACAACAAGGTCATGTTGAAGACTTTGATGCCATCCGAATTGGTTTAGCCTCTCCGGAAAAAATCCGTTCTTGGTCTTTTGGTGAAGTTAAAAAGCCAGAGACAATTAACTATCGTACATTTAAACCTGAACGTGATGGTTTATTTTGCGCCAAGATTTTTGGACCCGTTAAAGATTACGAATGTTTATGTGGTAAATATAAACGCTTAAAACATCGAGGCGTAATCTGCGAAAAATGTGGCGTTGAAGTGACTTTGTCAAAAGTACGTCGCGATCGAATGGGGCATATCGAACTTGCTAGCCCTGTTGCGCACATTTGGTTTTTAAAATCGCTACCTTCTCGAATGGGTTTATTGCTAGACATGACCCTACGTGATATTGAACGTATTCTGTATTTTGAAGCGTTTGTTGTTATCGAAGCGGGTATGACGGAACTTGAGCGTGGGCAATTACTGACTGACGAAGGTTATTTAGAAGCCATTGAAGAATACGGCGATGAATTTGACGCTCGTATGGGTGCCGAAGCAGTATTTGAATTGCTTAAATCTTTGGAGTTAAAGAAAGAAGCCGAGCAGTTACGCGAAGATATTGGTGCGACTAATTCAGAAACAAAACTTAAAAAATTAGGTAAACGTTTAAAATTAATTGACGCATTCATGGAATCCGGTAATAAACCGGGTTGGATGGTGATGACTGTATTGCCTGTTTTACCACCCGAACTACGCCCGTTAGTACCATTAGAAGGCGGTCGGTTTGCAACATCGGATCTAAATGATTTATACCGTCGGGTTATCAATCGAAATAATAGACTGAAACGTTTATTGGATTTAAACGCTCCCGATATTATTGTGCGTAATGAAAAACGCATGTTACAAGAGTCCGTTGATGCGTTATTGGATAATGGCCGTCGTGGACGTGCTATTACCGGATCGAATCGTCGTCCGCTTAAATCTTTAGCCGATATGATTAAAGGTAAGCAAGGTCGGTTCCGTCAAAACTTACTGGGTAAACGTGTTGATTATTCAGGTCGTTCAGTTATTGTGGTTGGCCCAACATTACGTTTACACCAATGTGGTTTGCCTAAAAAAATGGGCTTGGAATTATTCAAACCGTTTATATTCAGTAAATTAGAATTACGTGGTTTGGCGACAACGATTAAAGCCGCTAAGAAAATGGTTGAACGCGAAGGTCCTGAAGTCTGGGCAATTCTTGAAGAAGTGATTCGTGAACATCCAATTATGCTTAACCGGGCACCTACTTTACATAGATTAGGTATTCAGGCTTTTGAACCAGTGCTTATTGAAGGCAAGGCGATTCAATTACATCCATTAGTTTGTACTGCATTTAATGCGGATTTCGATGGCGATCAAATGGCGGTTCACGTGCCATTGTCATTGGAAGCGCAGTTAGAAGCTCGTACCTTAATGATGTCGACCAACAATATTTTATCACCCGCTAATGGTGAACCCATTATTGTACCATCACAAGATGTGGTGCTTGGTCTTTATTACATGACACGTTCACGTATTAATGCCAAGGGTGAAGGCATGATATTTGCTGATACCAACGAAGTGCAACGTGCATTTCAAAATGGTAATGTTGATATTCAGGCTCGTGTTACTGTGCGAATCAAGGAAGTTGAGTTTGATGATGATGGTAATCGATCTGAAATTATCTCGCGTAAAGACACGACAATCGGTCGCGCTATCTTATGGGAAATTGCACCTGAAGGATTAAGCTTTGATAACTTCGATAAAGATATGAATAAAAAATCCATATCGGGTTTGATTAATTATTGTTATCGAAAACTAGGTTTAAAAGCAACGGTTATTTTTGCCGATCAATTGATGTATACCGGATTTAATTATTCAACTAAAGCGGCGGTTTCAATTGGTATTGATGACATGGTGATACCTGAAGCTAAAGCAACTATTCTTGCTCAATCAGAAGCTGAAGTGAAAGAAATTCAAGAACAATATACTTCTGGTTTAGTTACCGCTGGTGAACGTTATAATAAAGTTGTTGATATTTGGTCGCGTACCAACGATCAAGTTGCTAAAGCCATGATGGATGGTCTTGGAAATTATACTGTTAAAAATAAAGACGGTGTTGATGAGACCGATCGTTCCTTTAACTCTATCTTTATGATGGCTGATTCCGGCGCGCGGGGTTCTGCTGCCCAGATTCGTCAATTAGCCGGAATGCGTGGCCTGATGGCGAAACCGGATGGTTCTATTATTGAGCAACCAATTACAGCTAACTTCCGCGAAGGACTCTCTGTATTACAATATTTTATTTCGACCCATGGTGCTCGTAAAGGTTTGGCTGATACTGCATTAAAAACAGCAAATTCGGGTTATCTAACACGTCGTTTGGTTGACGTATCACAAGATTTGGTTGTGACGGATGTTGATTGCGGTACTGAAAACGGCATTATTGTTTCTTCATTAATTGAGGGGGGCGATGTTGTTGAACCATTACGCGAACGTGTTTTAGGTCGAATCGTTGCAAAAGACGTTGTTGATCCTAAAACTCGTGAAACAATTATTGAGCGTGGTACTTTGCTTGATGAAGCTTGGGTTTCAAAATTAGAAGATTTGAGTATTGATAGTATGTCCGTTCGCTCTGCAATTACTTGCGAAGCGCGATATGGAATTTGCAGTAATTGTTATGGTCGTGATCTTGCTCGTGGTCATTTAGTGAACCAAGGTGAATCAGTTGGTGTTATTGCTGCACAAAGTATTGGTGAACCGGGTACACAGTTAACCATGCGTACGTTCCACATTGGTGGCGCGGCGAGTCGATCTGCATCGGTCAATAATATTCAAATTAAAACCAAGGGTACGGTTCGTTTACACAATATGAAAACGGTTCGCCATGATAATGGTACCAATGTGGCGGTATCTCGTTCAGGTGAAATTACTGTGTTAGATGAACATGGTCGTGAACGTGAACGTTATAAATTACCTTATGGTGCGGTGTTAACCATTAATGATAATGATGCAGTTGAGCCGGGTAAAATTTTAGCAAACTGGGATCCGCATACGCATCCGGTTATAACCGAAGTGGCGGGTAAAGTGCAGTTCTCGGATATTACCGATGGCTTAACGGTACAGTCACAAGTGGATGATATCACGGGTTTAACAACCATGGTTGTTATCGATCCTAAGCAACGATCATCAGCAGCAAAAGATTTACGTCCAATGCTTAAACTGATTGATACAAATGGTGATGATTTGATGATTTCGGGTACTGATATTCCGGCTCAATATGTCATGCCATCGGGTGCGATTATTCTTAAATCCGATGGTGATATGGTTGGTATTGGTGATGTATTAGCTCGAATTCCGCAAGAATCTTCAAAAACTCGAGATATTACCGGTGGTTTGCCTCGTGTTGCGGATTTATTCGAAGCGCGTAAACCGAAAGAACCTGCAATCTTAGCGACTATCAGTGGAACCATCGGTTTCGGTAAAGAAACTAAGGGTAAACAACGTTTAATGATTACACCGCCTGAGGGTGACCATTATGAAGCTCTGATTCCAAAATGGCGTCATATTACGGCGTTTGAAGGTGAATTTGTTGAGCAGGGCGAAATGATTGCCGAGGGTGAGTTGGATCCACACGATATTTTACGTTTATTGGGTGTTGAAGCATTAAATACCTATATCGTCAATGAAGTTCAAGATGTGTATCGTTTACAAGGTGTGAAAATTAACGATAAGCATATTGAAGTTATTGTGCGCCAAATGCTACGTAAGGTTGAAATCAGTGATCCGGCGGATTCGAACTTCCTCAAATCTGAACAGCTTGATAAAAGCCGTTTACTGGATGAAAATGATCGCTTAGTTGCTGATGATAAGATGCCGGCTAAATTTGCACATATTTTGTTGGGTATTACCAAAGCATCGTTGGCGACGGAGTCGTTTATATCGGCTGCATCCTTCCAGGAAACAACTCGGGTATTAACCGAAGCGGCAGTAACCGGAAAAATTGATAAACTTCATGGTCTCAAAGAAAACGTTATTGTTGGTCGATTAATCCCCGCTGGAACCGGTTTGGCATACCATGCTGAACGTCGTCGATTGCGCGATCAACGTGAAGATGATGTTGCTAATTTAGAGGCCGAATTAGCTAAAGCAGTCGAACAAGTGCCCTCATCGGCCAGTGAAGGTTAAAATTTGTAAAAAATTAGCCGAATATTAGCAAAATCTGTCATATATCGTCGTCAGACGGTTGACAGCAATCTCCCAGATTTAATACAATTCTGGGCTCGCGACAGGTCGGCTATCCGACCTGTCGTTTACTTTCTGGAGATAGTAAAGAAATGGTTACAATCAACCAATTAGTGCGTAAACCACGTAAGCGCAAAATAGAAAAAAGTACGGTACCTGCTTTAGAAGCATGTCCTCAACGTCGTGGCGTGTGTACTCGTGTATATACCACAACACCTAAAAAACCTAACTCGGCTATGCGTAAAGTAGCTCGGGTACGTTTAACTAATGGTTTTGAAGTTACATCTTATATTGGTGGTGAAGGTCATAACTTACAAGAACATTCCGTGGTCTTGATTCGTGGTGGTCGGGTAAAAGATTTACCGGGTGTTCGATATCATGTGGTACGTGGTTCATTAGATACTTCTGGTGTAGCAGATAGAAAAAATAGTCGTTCAAAATACGGCACAAAACGACCAAAATCATAAGCGTAATATAATAGCGTAAACAAATTTAGGAAGTACATTTTTATGGCAAGACGACATTCAGCAGCGAAAAGAGATATTATTCCCGATCCTAAGTATCGATCAGAGATGGTAGCTAAATTCATAAACATGGTGATGCTAAGTGGCAAGAAATCAGTTGCTGAAAAAATTGTCTATGGGGCTTTAGATAAAGTTCTGGAAAAAGGCAGTAATGATGCAGTTGAAGCTTTGGAATCCGCTTTAGATAACGTTCGCCCTACAGTCGAAGTGAAGTCACGTCGAGTTGGTGGTGCTACTTATCAAGTGCCTGTTGAAGTACGTGCGAGTCGTCGTAATGCGCTGGCCATGAGATGGTTGGTTGATGCTGCTCGTAAGCGAAATGAAAAAGGTATGGGGCTACGTTTAGCTGGCGAAATTTTAGATGCGTTAAGTAACCGTGGTACAGCAGTTAAGAAACGTGAAGACACTCACCGTATGGCAGAAGCAAATAAAGCTTTCGCGCATTATCGTTGGTAGTCAAATAGAGCTAATTAAATAAGAGGTTTAGCAAAGTGGCACGTCAAACACCAATCGATAGATATCGCAACATAGGCATTATGGCGCATATCGATGCAGGTAAAACAACAACGACAGAACGTGTGTTGTTTTACACAGGTATCTCACACAAGATTGGTGAAGTACATGATGGTGCTGCAACTATGGATTGGATGGAGCAAGAACAAGAACGTGGTATTACGATTACTTCAGCAGCGACAACCTGCTTCTGGAGTGGTATGGATAAACAATTCAAGCAACATCGAATTAATATTATCGATACGCCTGGACACGTTGATTTCACGATTGAAGTCGAACGTTCATTACGAGTATTAGATGGTGCTTGTTCCGTGTTTTGTGCGGTTGGTGGTGTTGAGCCTCAGTCTGAAACTGTATGGCGTCAAGCAAATAAATACAATGTTCCCCGTATGGCCTTCGTGAATAAGATGGATCGTGCCGGTGCAAACTTTTTGCGAGTTGTAGAACAAATTAACGATCGTTTAGGTTCAAATGCTGTGCCTATTCAGTTACCCATTGGCGCTGAAGAAAACTTTCTTGGCTTAGTCGATTTAATTCGAATGAAGGCCATCTTCTGGAATGAAGAAGATCGTGGTGTAACTTACGAAGAAAAAGACATTCCTGATGATATGAAAGATCAGTGTGATGAGTACCGTGAAAAAATGATTGAAGCTGCTGCAGAAGCAACAGAAGAGTTAATGGAAAAATACCTTGAAGAAGGTGATTTAAACAACGAAGAAATTAAACTGGGTTTACGTATTCGGACTCTAAATAACGAAATTGTTCCTGCTTTATGTGGTACTGCCTTTAAGAATAAGGGTGTGCAAGCCATGTTGGATGCCGTTATCGAATATATGCCATCACCGGTTGATGTGCCTGCGATTACGGGTATTTTAGATGATAAAGATGAATCAGAAACGACGCGTCCGGCAGCGGATGATGCTCCATTTGCAGCATTGGCATTTAAAATTGCAACGGATAAATTTGTAGGTACTTTAACATTTTTCCGTGTTTATTCCGGTGTGTTAAATTCTGGTGATTTTGTTTATAATCCGGTTAAAAGTAAAAAAGAACGTGTGGGTCGTATTGTGCAAATGCACGCGAACTCCCGTGAAGAGATTAAAGAAGTGTTGGCTGGCGATATCGCCGCAGCGATTGGTTTAAAAGATGTAACGACAGGTGATACTTTATGTGCGCTTGATAATATTATTACATTAGAGCGTATGGAGTTTCCTGAGCCGGTTATTTCAGTTGCGATTGAACCTAAAACAAAACCTGATCAAGAAAAAATGGGTATTGGCCTTGGTAAGTTAGCGCAGGAAGATCCATCTTTCCGTGTGCATACCGATGAAGAATCGGGTCAAACCATTATTTCTGGTATGGGTGAATTACATTTAGAAATTATTGTTGACCGTCTACAGCGTGAATTTGATGTGGGCGCAAACGTTGGTGCACCTCAAGTTGCTTATCGTGAAACGATTCGTAAAGCAGTTGAATCTGAAGGCAAATTTGTTCGTCAATCAGGTGGTCGTGGTCAATACGGTCATGTTTGGTTGAAAATAGAACCTCAAGAAGCGGGCACGGGTTACGAGTTTGTTAATGAAATCGTTGGTGGTGTGGTACCTAAAGAATTTATCGGCGCTGTTGATAAAGGTATTCAAGAGCAAATGACCAATGGTGTTATTGCTGGTTATCCTGTCGTTGATGTTAAAGTGACTTTGTATGATGGTTCTTACCATGATGTCGATTCATCTGAAATGGCATTTAAAATTGCGGGTTCAATGGGCTTTAAGTCTGGTGCAAATCAAGCCAGCCCGGTATTACTAGAGCCTGTCATGAAAGTTGAAGTGGTCACACCAGAAGATTACATGGGTGATGTGGTTGGCGATTTAAATCGACGACGTGGCATGATTCAAGGAATGGAAGATAGTCCAAGTGGTAAAGTTGTTAGTGCTGAAGTACCGTTAGCCGAAATGTTTGGTTATGCCACGGATTTACGATCAGCTACACAAGGTCGAGCAACTTACGCGATGGAATTTGCTAAATATAACGAAGCTCCTAACAGCATTGCTGAAGGCGTTGTTAGAAAAGCATCTTAAAAAATTGATTATACGCAAAATTAAAAATTTAAAGAATATATAAAGAGGGCAAGCACAGTGTCAAAGGAAAAATTTGAACGAAATAAACCCCATGTCAATGTTGGCACAATTGGCCATGTTGATCATGGAAA
>VAPL010188063.1_pt1 | contig 11666 bp, 10 predicted proteins | sample 3395061 | NCBI WGS metagenome assembly VAPL01 (sample SAMN08290444, study PRJNA428436) | hydrothermal vent metagenome | isolation source: Deep-sea hydrothermal vent chimney 2 | place: Pacific Ocean: Juan De Fuca Ridge | depth 2182 m m
CGCTGAAATGCAATTCAACCTCGGTCTCGCCCTGATCGAACTGCAACAATATAAAGAAGCCATCGCCCCGTTGAGGGTCGCAATCAAACTGTCTCCCAATCATCCCCTGGCGCACTATGAACTGGGGTTCGCTCATCTGAACCTGAAACAGTTCAAGGAGGCGGTTCCGCCTCTGAAACGCTCGGTGGAAATCGAGCCCGAGAGCCCGCTTTCCCGATTGAGCCTGGGCATCGCCTTGAGCGAACTGGGGCAATTTCGTTCGGCCCTCCCCCACCTGGAAAAATCCATCCAGATGGCCCCAAAACTTTTCAAAGCTCAGAATTTCATGGGGAGAGCGTACGTCCAATCCGGTCAGTATGAAAAAGCGATTGAGCCCCTGAAACAGGCGATCCACCTGGTTCCCGATTACCTTGAAGGCTACAACCGGCTGGGCGCCGTTTTCGTGGAGCTGAAACGCTATGAAGACGCCGTCAAAGTTTTTCAGGCAGGGACCCAACTGGACCCGGATTATCTAAATGGATACATCCATCTGGGGTCTCTCCACACCCTGACCAATGACCATGAAGCGGCCATCCACGATTTTAAGGAAGTGACCCGAATCGATCCCCGCCATGTCAAGGCGCATTACAACTTGGGTCTCATTTACGATGTACTCGGAAGATTTGATGACTCTGAAGCGCAATACAAAAAAGTGATCCAGATCGATCCCAGATTTGCCCCTGCCCATTCCAGCCTCGGCTGGGCCCTCCTGGAAATGAACCGCCCCAGGGAGGCGGTGGAACCGCTCAAACAAGCCGTCCTGCTGAACCCCTCCAGCGCCGACGGCTATTTCAACCTGGGTTGGGCGTATGTGGATCTGAAGCATTTCAAAAAAGCGATGCGTGAGCTTAAAGAAGCCCTGCGCTTGAATCCCAACCATACCGGAGCCCAGGAAAGGCTGGAACTGGCCCAAAGAATGATAGACCGGGATTCTGAAAGAGTGAACAAGAACTCTCCTGAAACCAGAAGAAACCGCCCTGCGCCCCGTGATCCATCCCAACCCGTGATCATCATCACCCCTTAGCGGTCGTACAGAGGCCTGGCCCGGACAGCCGAAAACAGTCAGGAGTTCTGCAACATCCCATTGGTTTGGCAAGTGTCCGCCAAGTACCGAGGCAGAAAACCCTGTGGACAACCCGGACGGCTTGGACGCCGGTTTCAACTAAATATCCGATATGCGTTGATCACTTTGCCCGGAATAATTAAGGGCCTTCAAAACAAAGGGATTTTCCCTAAAGCAGAATCAATAAATAAGTTGACAGTAAATAAACGAAGCCTTTATACTTCCCCCTCCACATCGGAACCGATGGGTTTGTGAGTGAATAAATGTAGGTTTGATTTCATATTTAACCAGGCTTTTCGACATTAAACCTTTCACCCTCTCCCGGGTGATCTTTTATAATAATCCAACGCTACTATAAAAGAGTGATCCTTATGGAAACCAACGACACGGCACTCCAGGAACAACCACAGGAAGAAGAAGAAACACCTGTAGATCTCGGTGCGGCCAGAGAAATCATCGAACAAATACCGGCATCGCCCAACCAAAGGCGATACCTCATACCCACCCTGGCAAAAATTCAAGGTGCTTATCGCTTTCTGCCCGACCCGGTCATAGAATTGCTAAGGGCCAAATTCAAAATTTCCCGCGCGGAAATATTTGGCGTGATCTCGTTTTATCCCCAGCTGATGATCACGGAACCCGGAAAATATATTATCAAGCTCTGCTACGGAACCGCTTGTTTTGTCAAAGGCGCTGAAATCATCGCCAATAAAATACACGAAAAGTATCATATCCACCCCGGTGACACGGATAAGACCAAATTGTACACATTGCAAACCGCGTCCTGTCTGGGTAACTGCGGTGCCGCGCCGATGGCCATTATCGGCGAGGACACACATGGGACCATCGACCCTGAACAAACGCTGGAGATACTGGGAAGCTACAAGCTTGAGGAAGATGAACCACCCGTCGAGACTGAGGAGATTGAAGCTGTATGAGCACGGTCGTCAAAAATACCATCAACTTTAAAATCAACGGGAAAGAAGTTTCAGCTCCAGAAGGCACTGTGATTCTGGAAGTAGCCAACCAACAGGGTTTTGAGGTGTCCAACCTCTGCTACAACCGGAAGCTCAAACCCTTCGCGGCCTGTCGAACCTGCATGGTCGAAACCGTGACCGACGGCAAAAAGGAATTGGTTTATTCCTGCACCCACCCCGTTGCCGAGGGCATGGAAGTAAAAATCAATACCGAAGAAACCGACCGCTACAATAAAGCCTGTCTGGAAATGCTGTTGGTGGAGCATCCCCTGGACTGTCCCATATGCGACAAATCCGGAGTCTGCCCCCTGCAAGACAATACCGATACCCTCAAGCTCTACAATGGCCGCTTTGAGATCAACCGCAGAAATGAGCCAAGCATCAAATCCAATCCCATCATCGAATTCTATTTGAACCGGTGCATCATGTGCGGGCTGTGCGTCCGCGCTTGCGACGAGACGCAGGGCGTGCAGGCTCTCGACTTCCATAAACGGGGCATGAGCGTCGGCATCGGAACCGCCAACGACGAACCTCTGGACTGTGAATTCTGCGGGCAGTGCATCACCGTTTGCCCAACAGGCGCTCTCATGGACATGACATCAGGAGCGCGCGGACTGGCGGCCATGTTCACCAACACTCTCACTACTTGCAGTTACTGTTCATGGGGTTGCACCATTGACCTGCAATCGAAAAAAGGGCAAGTCCTGCGCATCGAGGCGGATGAAGGTTACGATGTCGGCATTAACGACGGCAACCTTTGCGCCAAGGGCCGGTTCGGTCACGGCATCATCCACAACGAGGACCGGATAAAAACCCCATTGATGAACCAGGGTGGCGAATTCAAAGAAATCGGCTGGGACGAAGCCATTCAAACCATCGCCGAAAGGTTGCAGTCTGCGGTGAATCGAAGTGGACCGGAAAGCATCGCCGGCATTGGATCGGAAAAAATGACCAACGAAGAAAGCTTCCTTTTCCAGAAACTTTTTCGCGGTCATTTTGGCTCCAATCAACTCAACAATCTGGCCAATCTCCGAGCGCCTTACGTCAACCGTTTCATGCTGGACTGTTTCAAGGGCGGGATCGAATCCAAACCCATCACCGAATTGGAACACGCGGATGTGGTTCTTATTTTCAATTCCGATCTGCCTTCAGAATACCCGGTGGGTGGCAACTCGATTCGCAAGGGCGTTGTTTTCACCGGCACAGACGTCATCATAGCGAATCCGCGCGATGTCGTTTTCAAAAACGAAGCTCTGACCGATATCCGACTGACTTTCACTCACGGCGCCGATTTAGCAGTGGTCAATCGGTTGACCCGCATCATCATCGATGAAAAACTCGTCGATCTTAATAAAGCCAAAACGGGCATCTCCAATTTTGATGACCTGGTCGATTCATTGAAATCCTACACCGCCAAAGATTCAGAAAAAATGACAGGGTTGTCTGACGAAACTCTCACCCATGCGGCCAGACGGTTTGCCCGGGAAGCGGACCGGTTCATCATCATCGGCAACGACATTCTGGACACGGGTCAGGGAGAAGACATTTTAAAAGCCCTGCTCAATCTTTCACTACTCGTCAACTGTGGAGGCACAGGAAGCATCAGCATTTACCCTCCCAGAGAACATTGCAACTCCCAGGGCGTGAACGACATGGGAGTCACTCCTGATTTCCTTCCCGGTTATCAGCCTGCTCCAAAAACGGGAGACGAAAACCTGGCGGACGATCTATTCGAAAATTGCGTCAACGGGAAACTCAAACTTTTGTATATCGCCGGTGAAGACCCCCTGCACACCTATTACAAAGCAGGCCTGGTCAAAGAAGCTCTGAAAACAGTCCCCTTTCTGGTGGTGCAGGATGTGTTCATGACCGAAACGGCTAAAATGGCCGACATTGTTTTACCCACTTCCACCTTTGCTGAAAAGGACGGAACCCAGACCAATATGACGCGGCATGTGCAGAGTGTGAAATCTGCCACTCTGCCTCAAGGCGTGTCGAAACCTGATTTCGATATTTTCTGTGAAATCGCCGAAGCTTTGGGCAAGCCTTTCGAGCACAGCACAGTTGAGGAAGTGCAGGAAGAAATTGCAGACAACGTCCCCATCTATAAAGGAATGATGCCGGGGACCGACTCAAAGCAATGGCCCGCTTCAAGTTTTGTAGGCAAAGCGGAGTTTCAGATCTGCCAGCCTTTGGCGGAATCCGATAAAAAGGAGGGTTATCCCTACCGTCTGCAAACAAACAATAACATGTTCCACATCGGCAGTTACACCCAGCACGCAAAAGCGCTGGTGGACGTGGGTCCTGAATGTTTTGCGGAAATCCACCCTGAAGACGCCGAGGCTCTGAGCCTCCAGGATGGAGACCGAATCGTCGTTGAGTCTGCAAACGCAAAGGTTGAAGTGCCGGTAAAAACCAATTATGTGACCACTAAAGGGATGGTTTATATTCCCCAGAACTGGATCGATGTTCCCGTGAATCTCTTGAGGAATGGAGAAGAGGGATTGGTTTCGATCAAAGTTTCAAAAGCTGATTAATACTTATTCAAAAAAATATAACTTTTAAAACGACAACGCGCTCATGGCTGATTTAAAGGAACAACTGCACTCCGACCACATGGTCCTCAATATGGGACCGTCTCACCCTGCGACTCACGGAACGGTCAAGTTTCTGCTGACTCTGGATGGAGAAACCGTGGTACGCATGGAGGTCGAGATCGGATACCTGCATCGCGGCTTCGAAAAAATGTGCGAAAGCGTGACCTACTCCAATGTATTCCCCTATACCGATCGTCTGAACTATTGCTCGTCCATCATGAACAACATCGGGTACGCGCTGGCGGTTGAGAAACTTTGCGGCATTGAAGTGACGGATCGATGCAACTACATCCGTGTGGTGACCAATGAACTGTCGCGTATCTCGGACCATTACACCAACATCGCCGCGGCGGCGCTGGAATTGGGAGCGTTGACGGCATTCATTTATTTTGTCGAGGCTCGTGAAATCGTTTGGGATCTTCTGGAAAAAGTGTGTGGCGCACGCCTGACTTCCAACTACATTCGTATTGGCGGTCTCATGTGCGACCTGCCTCCAGGGTTCGACGACGACTTGCAGATTGCTTACAAAAAGCTGGACTCTCTGTTCGACGATGTAGACAAACTGCTCACAAAAAACAGAATTTTTCTCGACCGGATGCGGGACACGGGAGGCATTTCCAAAGAAAACGCGATCTCATGGGGATTCACCGGTCCATGCCTTAGAGCCTGCGGGGTGGATTACGACGTCCGTAAAAACCATCCTTACCTGGTTTACGACCGCATCGATTTTGACATTCCGCTGGGGACCACAGGCGACAATTTTGACCGCTATCTGGTCCGTATGGAAGAGATCAAGCAAAGCCTTAAAATTATCAAACAAGCCATGAAAGACATGCCGGACGGCCCCATCAACGTGGCCAACCCCTATATGAGAGCGCCGGCAAAACCCGATGTGTATTCCCGTATGGAAGAAATGATCGCCCACTTTAAGATGGTCATCGACGGGTTGAAACCTCCGGTGGGCGAAGTTTACTTCCCCACGGAAGCGGCCAATGGCGAACTGGGTTTCTATCTCGTCAGCGACGGAACCGGAAAACCCTATAAATGCAGAGTCCGCCCCCCCAGTTTTACAATGACCGCGGCGATGGAGGATATGTGTAAGGGCGGAATGCTCGCCGACATCATCCCCACCTTTGATATGATAAACATGATCGGCGGAGAGTGCGACCGATAGCAAATCACTTTCCTCGAACTCTAGCCCTCCCCGCGTATAAAACTAAATACCTTTGCGAAATTAATTTGAACGTTTTCTCCCTGCGTTGCAGGGCGGGTATCGATTTCACTTACGAAAAGCCCGATTCTTTTTTTATTCGCCAATGACCCGAATTCTAAAATTTATATTTCTTTTCGCAGGCTTGGGCCTTCTGGTCTGGGCAATAAAATCAGTCGATACTGCCAGCGCTTTCAAGCTCCTTCTGGATGTCGGGTATGGTTTTGCGCTCATCATGCTGGTTTCCACCTTCAGTAATTATCTCTTCACCCTGGCCTGGCAATACAATTTCCACCCGGAGCAGGCATTCCGGTTCAGCTCGTTACAACTATGGAAAATCCGGCAAATAGGCGAAGCCTACAACGTCATCACCCCTCTGGGGACGCTGGGAGGAGAGCCGGTCAAAGCGCAACTTCTAAAAGACCATTACGGGTTGACCTTCAAGCAGGGGCTGGCGTCTCTGGTCATCACCAAGACGACGATGCTGACCGGGCTCATTACTTTCTTCATCCCGGGGATCATTCTGATCTATCAATCCGAATCTTTTTCAGCAGAGTTTAAAACCATCAGCCTGGTCGGAATGGTGGTCTTTTCCATCCTGATTTTTCTGTTTTTTTTATTTCAAGTCACCGGCATGCTGGGGGTTCTGGCATCCTGGGCGAGCCGGGTTATTCCAGCACTTTCCGGGCATGCCTTTCTGGATCAATTGAAAACACTAGATGGATTGATGTCCGCCTATTATCGGGAGTTTCCCGGTCGATCGGTGAAATCCACTGTTTATGCGTTTTTCGGATGGGCGATGGGATTGGGGGAAATGTATTTCACCCTGTATTTTCTTGGCTATGACCCGACGTTCGCGGAATTGTGGATCATCGAAGCATTGCTCCAACTGGTAAAAGTGGGATCATTTTATATCCCCATGAGTCTGGGAGCTCAGGAAGGCGGTCTGATCGTCATATTCATTGCCCTGGGCCTGCCAGGAGATCTCGGCCTGGCCGTATCCTTCATGCGCCGAATAAGGGACCTCATTTGGGTATCGATAGGCTTGCTACTGGGTTGGAGCATGGCTTTCAAACCCGCCAAAATCCAACCCGACGCCTCGGAAGGCTAAAAAAACACCCTCCGCTCGTCAGGAAAAACTTAATTCCCAGAAATGCTCCTAGAAAACATCCCTTGAAACCCCCCGGTCACGGCCTCTGCCGCCAGGAGTTCTCTTCATGGAATCGGTAAAAACGTCTCCCTGCTGAACCAGTCCATCGTGGACGGTTCTGATCGTGCCGATCCGGTTTTCTTTTATTTCCGCCGCGGCTTCGTCGATCATCTCTTCTTCCTTCTTAGCTGCTTCCGGGTTTGTTGCCGTGGCCTCGGAAGTCTCTGCGTTATTCGCTGAGGCCGTTTCGGTGGAAACGTCTTCGTCTTCTTTGGCTTCTTTCATGGATTGCTTGAAATTCTTGATACTTTTGCCGAAGGCGTTGCCTATTTCAGGAAGTTTTCCGGCGCCAAAAATAATCATTATGATGACCAAAATAATCATCAATTCGGGGAAACCAATTCCCATCATGGTATGAATCTCCTATTGAAATAGAACAATGAGTTTGCGAGCATTCTATCAGAAAAAGATTATGAAAACATAAAAAACCCTGTCATTGCCCCGACAGGTGAGATTTCATCACGCCAATGCACTCAACATATTGATTTTAAAGTTCTTGGCCCATAAAAACTCCGTCCCGCATAAAAAAAGAGGCCGACAAAATGCCGACCTCTATTCCGATAAAATCGTACCGGGCTTTCAGTTTCATGTTTCAATCTGAAGACCGTTTTTGCCCGCGCTTGTCAGCCGCCGATATGACCGTTCAAAATCGGGGAGTTCAATATGGACTCGTTGCCATTGGCATTCTTTTTTGCCGCCTTGAAATGCATGGTGGCGTCGCCGTGTTTCCCCAGTTTATCGAGGCAAATGGCTTCATTAAAATGGGTCTCACCGATGCCATGATCTATCTTGGAAGCTGCCTGAAAATGTTTCAACGCAACATCATGATGACCTTTCCCCCAGTGCATGATTCCTTCTTCGTTATGCATGTTGGCATCCGCATTGGCTCCAGCTGGCAATTTCATTGGTCCTTCACCGGCAATTGCGGTCAATGGAACCAGAAAGAATGCGAGCGCTACAAAAACCATCATAATTTTTTTCATAACTATAAACTCCAAATAGTGGTTTGATTTTACCTCCCCGTCTCAACTGATCTATATTTATAAACTTATCATTTCAGCCATGACTTGCAACCATTTTCTGCAATCCTTATTTATTAGATATAATTAGGCAGAAACCCATGATAAACAAAGCCAAAATACAACCGTTTGCTCATTTTGACGAAGATAGAAGGTTACATTTGAGAACCTTGCGCGTTTCCAGGTCCACATTTTTGGCTATTCCGACCGCGCTGACCTGCAAAACCAGTTTCGATTTGTAAGGGTCCCAACCGGGGCCGCCGATAGCGCGAATATTTACTTTTAAAGAAGAATCGTCTTGTACCTGGACCACTTGTTCGGTGTTTCCTTGCGTCCCCGGCAAGACCTTATAGTCATAACGACACAGTTTTTTATCCCGAGGTAATAATAACTCTGGTGAGCCTTCGCAGATTTTTCCCACATCCGCTTCGCACTTTACCGTCCACAAAAATGTTTGCATCCACGCAGAATCAGTCAAGCTGTCTGGAACTGTCAAAAATACTTCGTCGACAGCAACACCTGGCTCCACTCTCATACTGTTGGGCCAAATACCGCCGAGCCAATTACCGCAACCCGCAACCATGCCTGACACCAATCCCAAGACAATCCACCAGCCCAAAAAATATCTCGATAAAAATTTTTGTCTCATGCAACTCGCCTTTAAACAATATTGTCGGATCAGCTCGTCCGGTACTATTGTGGTAACAAATTTTCTTTTAAAAAATTGACCCGTTATTCAATTAGGTTTAATATAACTAAAAACTGAAAAACCGTTTTAGTTTTTTTTAAAGAAGCCTAAAAAAACTCAACCTGAATTATTTTCCGACCCAGATAAATAAGGGGTTGGCGATTGTAGAGTCTCCCAAAAAAAAATCAAAATTTAGGCTTTCCCGCATTTTATATTTCAACTTTTCCCGGTCCCTTGATGGAAATCGAAGAACTCGTTCAGAAAAACTTTGATGGAACTACTCTGAACCTTGAAAATAGAAAAATTGGGCGTGAAGGAGCAGAAAAACTCGCCAAAATGGAAGTTCTAACCAAAGTGTTGAATTTGGAATTGGGTGAAAACGATATTGGCAATGAGGGCGCAATGGCCCTTTCAGAATCTCCTTTCCTGGCCCAGTTAAAAGTACTGAACCTGAAATCTAATAACATTTCGGCAGAAGGTGCCCGAGCTTTGGCAGAATCCCAAAATTTTGCTCAGTTGGACCAACTCATTTTAAAGTTCAACCGTATTGGAGAAGAAGGGGCAATATTCATCGCAGATTCCGAACACCTGGCAAAACTCACGACTCTGGATCTTTTCAGAAATCATATCGGACCTGCGGGCGCTCGCGCCATTAAAACCTCAAAAACCCTTACCCGGGTGACTCGTGTCCGGTTAGACTGATCCATTTTTTCTCCATCCCAAACTGAATTCTTCAGCGCATCAACCCAATGCATTGACACATGGACCTGACCAAGATATTTCCACGCAGTCCCAGAAATAAAATGAGCTCTCTTGTTCACCTCCCTCGGATGATCGACAAAGCCCATGCCAGCAAACAAAATACTTTGGGAGAATATATTTTTCCCTGCCCGCTGGACCAGATTATTTTAGATTTTCTTGAGATAAACGCAGACGATTGGGTGCATCTGGTGACTTCACAAAATGAAGAACAACTGAGCCGATGGGTTGAAAATAAATGCCGCTCCCGAAGTTCGGAAGAAAAAGAGTCCGTCAACCGGAAGATTCTGGAACGCCAACCCGACAGCGAGGACCGCTGGAAACGTTTTTATGAGTTGCGGGATAACATTGATCCGTCACGAAAAAACGTCACCACCTGGGTCGATCTCATTGACCTGGAAGAAGGCCGCCTTTCACCCGATTGAAATTTACAGGGAAACTCGTCTGTTTCTTTGTCCTTTGAATTGAATACTAGTTCGACAAAACTTGACTGTCCCATATTATGAATAAGATATTTAAAAACCAGCGTTCGGCAAAAAAAACTCCAAAAAAAAAGCGCCGGACTTTTTGGGGGAATTTAGCTATCGGCTGTTTGTTTCTAACCCTGATAGCTCTGGTCCTTTCCTCCATCGGCGCAACCGTCATTTATTTTAAGTACTCAAAAGAATTGCCCGATGTCCGTTCGTTGAAGGAATTTCAGCCCAGTACAATCACCAAGCTCTATTCAGACAGTGATGAATTGATCGCCGAATTCTACATCGAAAAAAGGATACTGGTCTCACAGGAAAAAATTCCTCTAAAAATGAAACAAGCGACGCTTGCCGTTGAAGACTCCCACTTTTATTTCCACTTTGGGATCGATCCCAAAGCCATCCTCCGCGCGTTCATCACCAACTTTAAAGCCGGAAGAGTTGTGGAGGGGGGAAGCACCATCACCCAGCAGTTGGCTAAAACACTGTTTCTTACCCGCGACCGAACCATCACCCGGAAAATAAAAGAAGCTATTTTGGCCATTCGCTTGGAGTTGATTTTTTCCAAAGATGAAATTCTCGAAATATACCTGAACCAGATTTATTACGGCCACGGGAGTTATGGCGTCGAAGCCGCCTCTCGCACCTATTTTGGCAAACCGGCTGTAGACCTCACTTTTGAAGAATGCGCCCTGCTGGCAAGCCTTCCCAAGGCACCCAATAATTACACACCTTACCGATATCCCGAACGGGCTAAAAAAAGGCGGAACCACGCTCTTCGGAGAATGGCGACGCTTGGGTTCATCACCCAGGCGTAATTGGAAGCAGGCCAGAAAGCAGAGTTCCATCTGGGTGAAATCACCGGCATGCTCAACCGGGCCCCTTATTTTGTGGAATACATCCGGCAGTTTCTTCAAAAGACCTACGGAAGCAAAAAGATCTACCGGGAAGGATTGGGGGTTTACACGACCCTGGATATCGATTATCAGGAAGTGGCCCAACAAGCCATTCGCGAAAATTTATTAATAACCGACAAACGCTATGGTTATCGCGGCCCCTTGGGGACGGTAGATTTATCTCAGAATCCCTTGACTATCCAAGCCACTCTTCGCGAACTCAATGGCTTTAAGGAAGGTGAAGATGTCGGCCCAGAAAAAGGCGACACCCTGAAAGGCGCCGTTCTTGAGGTGACGGACGACGATGTCCTGGTCGGATTGGGAAATGACGAAGGCATTATTGAACTCAAAGACATGAACTGGGCAAGAAAACCCAATATTCATATAGATGGACGATGGGCAAAAATAGCCAGCGCAAAAAAGGCGTTGTCTCCCGGAGACCTGATCCTTGTAAAAATCCTGGGGCCGAGGACAGAGGACATGCGGTGGTCGCTCAGCCTCGAACAGGAGCCGTCAGTACAAGCGGGTCTCATCAGCCTGGAAGTGGAAACAGGCCATATCAAAGCAATGGTGGGGGGGTACAAATTCTCTAAAAGTCAGTTCAACCGAGCGGTGCAAGCCATCCGTCAACCGGGATCGGCTTTCAAACCCATCATATACGCTTCTGCTCTCAAGGAAGGATTCACCCCGGCGAGTATCATCATCGATTCCCCTATTATTTTCAAAGAGAAAATAGAC
>VAPL010383531.1_pt1 | contig 11664 bp, 10 predicted proteins | sample 3395061 | NCBI WGS metagenome assembly VAPL01 (sample SAMN08290444, study PRJNA428436) | hydrothermal vent metagenome | isolation source: Deep-sea hydrothermal vent chimney 2 | place: Pacific Ocean: Juan De Fuca Ridge | depth 2182 m m
AACAGAAAAAAAGCGATGGGTCCGAACTTAATTCAAAAGCTAAACATTGGGATGATAAATGGTTGTATGATACTAGCTTGGAAGGAATATTTGGCGGCATAGAAAATATGCGTTTTCCTCTTAAATATATGGCAAACCTGTTTAGTGCGGGAAATGAAGATATGATAGCGGATAAACTTAAAAAATTAGTTGCTGTTAGAATTTACAGACGATATAAAACCGTAGGAGATATTTCACAAGAAAAATCTTCTAAAGCATTAAGTGAGGTAAATCTAACGGAAGAAGAAGCCGAGGCTATTTATAAAATAACATCATTGGCTAAATTTAATCAAAGATTTGTTATCCCAGCAGCTCATAGAGAGCAAGCTATTGAAATGATAGAATCAACAGCTGATGTTAAAGGCAATACCGGATTTGGTTTTATAGAAAAACCTGTGAGGGGAGTGTAATGGATATAAATCACTACAAAAATATCTCAAAGATTTTTGATTATCCTGATGATAATTACTATAATAATGTAATTGAAGCTATAAATGTGATATCAGACAAATATCCAGATGCAGTTAAGGAACTGAGAAATTTTTTGGAACTTCTTCCGACAAAAACTAGTGATTTACAAGAGATTTTTATGAAATCTTTTGAAGTGCAGGCAGTGACATCACTTGATGTAGGATATGTTCTATTTGGAGATGATTATAGAAGGGGTGCTGTTTTAGCTAAGTTAAGCGAGGAACATACAAAAACTAGTAACAATTGCGGACAAGAATTAGCCGATTGTTTGCCAAATCTTTTAAGATTGGTGCCAAAAATAAAAGACTTTGAGACTACTTTCGAATTAGTTACTATGTTGATAGCTCCTGCGGTTGAAAAAATGATGAATGAATATGAGGTAGCTACCATTGAAGCAAAAGATAAGTTTTATAAAAAACAGTATAAAACTGTGATAGTTTCTTCTTTTTCATTGTTAATCTTTTTATATGCGTTTAAAGCCTTATATATACTATTCGATAATGATTTTTCTTTAATAAAAGAGAATAATCCATTTGAAGATAAAAGCTTTTTTAGTAATATAAAAAAGGAATTAGAGGTTGAAGAGGGTAAGCAAAGTTCAAATAGTTGCCACACATCAAGTTGTGGTATTGGTAGTTGTTAATATAATAAAAAAAAGGAATTAAATATGGATATAGTTTTATTTGGTGCATTTCCGTATGTTGCCTTAGTTGTATTTTTTATAGGAACGATATGGAGGTATAAAACAGGGTTTAAATACTCCTCTTTATCTTCACAATTTTTAGAAACAAAAAAATTGTTTCTTTCTTCTGTTCCTTTTCATGTAGGTATTTTAGTGATTTTAACTGGTCACTTAGTTGGTTTCTTGTTTCCGTCTTTATTTACTTCCATAGGCGGTTCGAGTATAGTTACTTTTGAGATTATTGCTTTGGCTTTTGGATTATCTGCTCTTGTTGGTATCATCTATTTATTAGTAAGAAGAGTTCAAGACGATAGATTGAAAGTTGTAACGAATAAGATGGATATTATTATAGAGTTATTACTTCTTATACAATTTATATTGGGTATTTGGATAGCAATAGAGCTAAGATGGGGTTCACAGTGGTATGGAGCTGTTATGGTGCCGTATCTATGGTCTATTTTTACACTTCATCCTGATATCAATATAGTTTCTGCTATGCCAGCATTGGTACAGTTTCATGTTTTTGGAGGATTTTTGATTATCTTTCTTATTCCTTTTACGAGACTTGTTCACTTTCTTGTGGCACCGTTTCATTATATCACAAGACCATTACAAGTTGTCAGATGGTATTGGGATAAAAGGACTATTAGAAATCCCGATACACCTTGGACCGTAACAGAATCTCGAAGCAATTGATAATAAGACAGCAAAACAATCATGAGGCTATAAAGAAGAGGATATTTATTATCCACTTCTTTATGCCATAATATATGTTTTGTACTTTATCAGATATACTATTTTAAAAAATTATAAGGAAGTAAAAATATGATGCAAAAAGATAATGATGAGTTAAACACTGCGGAAGGTATTTCACCATTCGCACCTCCTGATGCTTATAATCCACCTAAGGTTGATGGCGAAATACCTTATGAGGATATGCATCCATTTTTGCAAACTTTGATAGATGAGCATAAAGCATTTTCAAAAGAAGTGACAAAATTTGAAGAAACTTTATTATTGATTGAAAACGGTGATGTCGGGAAAGAGATAGATAAAAGATTGAGAAACTTTTTTGAATATTTTGACGAAGAGATAAGAGAACATAATCTAAAAGAAGAGAAAACTCTTTTCCCTATAATAAGCACTAAAATGGATAGTGACGGCAATCATTCAAAAGGAGCGGAAAATTTTAATGCAATTGATGTACTAGAAGATGAGCATAGTAAATTTTTACAATTAGCTGCAGTAGTATTCAATTTGTTTGCACTTTTCTCCAGAATTCCAGATGAGAAATCGAGAATCATTATTCTTGATTTGGCAGTAACGGAAGCAAAATCACTTGTAGAAATGCTAAAAGTTCATATTTTTAGAGAAGATACTATCATCTTTAACTATGCACAAAAAAATATTAGCAATGAAGAATTTAATGAAATAGGGTCAAAAATAAAACAGGTCAAAAATACCAATAAGTATTTCTGAGCATAGTTAAATCTCAATTACAATGAATTGTTTAATATCTAATTCATTGTAATTGGTAAATTTATAAAGGAGAAGTATATGAGTCAAGTAAATCTCATAAAAAAATATGGTTTAAAGGGATATCCTGCAATGGGGCTCATAATGGCAACATTTGGGTTTTTTATAGGATTTGCCGCAGTATCATTATATGGTCCTGTCGCCGCAAAATTAAAAGAGGTACTTGGAATTTCCGGTCTATTTGTCGGTTTATTAGTTGCAGCACCAAATCTTTCAGGTTCACTGCTTCGTATCCCTTTTGCCGCTTGGGTTGATAAAATCGGGGGCAAAAAGCCTTTATCAATTTTATTGATATTATCAGTTATTGGTATGGCTGGGTTATCTGCACTGTTGTACTTATATTATCCAAATAATATTACACATAACATGTACTGGTTAATCGTACTTTTAGGTATTTTAAGTGGTAGTGGCATTGCTACCTTTTCTGTAGGTATCGCTCAAACATCTTACTGGTATCCACAGAATAAGCAGGGATTAGCTCTTGGTACATTTGGAGGAGTCGGCAATCTAGCTCCAGGAATTTTTGGTATATTATTACCTTTTGCACTACATACTTTTGGTTTACCGATGTCATATTTATTATGGTTTTTCTTTTTATTAGCTGGTACAATTGTATATTTAGCAATTACACATGATGCTTATTATTTCCAGCTTATTCATAAAGGAGTTAAGCCAGAAGAGGCAAGAGATGTAGCACAACAATTAGGTGAAGAACTATTTCCGCGGGGTACTTTGATCGATTCGTTAAAAAATTCTGCTAAGATTCCTAGTACTTGGGGATTGGTTGCTCTTTACTTCACATCATTTGGTGGTTTTTTAGCACTTACCGGTTGGTTTCCTGTTTATTGGGTTAAAAACTATAATATGGACTTAAGAGATGCAGCACTTCTTATGGCATTTGGTTTTTCATTACTTGCTTCAGTTATTCGTATATATGGCGGACATATAAGCGATAAATTCGGAGGCGAAAAAATAGCGATACTTAGTTTTTCTATTGTCTTAATAGGTGCATTAATAATGTTCGTAGCAGGTTCATTTTGGATAGCACTATTGGGAGAGATTACAATGGGAGCTGGAATGGGTATTGGAAATGCAGCTGTATTTAAACTGGTTCCAAAATATGTTCCTCACGATGCTGGTGGAGCTGCTGGATGGGTTGGAGGCTTAGGTGCTTTTGGTGGCTTTGTTGTTCCTCCAATTTTAGGTATATTCGTTGATAGCTATGGTGTATCAGGATATGGAAAAGGTTTTCTTGTTTATGTAGCATTGGCTATTATATCTATAATCATATCATTTATTTTATTAAATGCTCATCGAGAATAATAAGATTGATAGAAAAACAATAATTAAGAACTAAAAAAAGGATATTCAAGATGGCAATTAATATAGAAAAATGGGATGTAGAAGATAATGATTTTTGGGAAAGCAAGGGAAAAGGTATCGCCAATAAAAATTTATGGATATCTATTCCAGCACTTTTATTAGCCTTTTCGGTATGGCTTATGTGGGGAATGCTAATAGTGCAAATGAAAAGAATGGGGTTTACTCTTGGCATGAACCCTCAGACGCCACAGGATTGGGAAAACATAAATGCTCTGTTGTGGACACTACCGGCAATCGCAGGACTAGCAGGTGCTACACTTAGAATTCCAAGTGGATTTTTAATTGGAATCGGCGGAGGAAGAAATGTTATATTTTTAACAACCGCTTTATTGTTAATACCTGCCTTAGGTGCAGGTTGGGCAATTGGAGATAAAAATGTTTCTTATTCAGTTCTTGCAATGTTGGCTGCAACCTCAGGTTTCGGTGGTGGAAACTTTTCATCATCAATGTCAAATATCAGTTACTTTTTTCCAAAAAGAGTACAAGGAACTTCATTGGGTTTAAATGCCGGTTTAGGAAACTTTGGTGTTAGTGTAATGCAATTTTTAATTCCAATTGTACTTGTGACGGGTGTTTTTAGTGCTGGTATGCAAATGCCTCATACTGACAAAATTATTTATCTTCAAGATGCTGCTTGGGTATGGGTTCCTCTTATTATAATTGTCACAATTGCAGCATTTTTCGGCATGAATAACCTCAAATCAGCGACACCTTCACTTGGCGATTATTCAGGAGAATTCGGTAAAACGATTTTATTACTTGTATTTGGTATTGTTGCGGCAGCCATCGGCGGATATTTATTGGTTAGTTTAAAGGTAAATATGTGGATAGTTTTACCTATTGTTGTCATCATTACATTAATATTGATGAAGTTTTTATCCCCAGGAGAATTAAAATCTAATCTCAATAATCAATTTACTATTTTTGAAAATAAACACACTTGGGTTATGACTATTATATATACTATGACATTTGGTTCATTCATCGGATATGCCGCATCTTTTCCAAAACTTATCCAAGATGTATTCGGTGGCACTATCAATCCGTTTACATATGCATTTCTCGGACCATTAGTTGGTGCATTGATAAGACCAGTTGGCGGATGGCTTTCTGATAAAGTAGGAAGTGGTTCAAAAGTTACAGCTTGGAGTACGGTTTTACAAATTGTATCAGCTTTAGCAGTCGCTTATTTTATTATTCAAGCAAAGAATGCAGCAGATCCTGCGACATACTGGTGGCCATTCTTTTGGGGCTTTATGTTGTTGTTTGCCGGTACTGGTATAGGAAATGGCTCTACATACAGAAGTGTTCCGTACATCTTTAATAAGATGCAAACGGGGCCTGTTTTAGGTTGGATAGCAGCTATCGCTGCTTATGGTGCTTTTATTATCCCAAAACTTTTCGGTCAACAGATAAAAGCAGGACATGTTCAATATGCATTTTATGGTATAGTTGTATATTATGTTATATGTTTAGTGCTAAATTGGTACTATTATGATAGGAAAAATTCTAAAATAAAATGTTAAATTGATTCTACAAACATATCCCAATTTTTTGGGGTATGTTTACACTATGGTTGAAACTAAAATCTTTTTATTTTATAAAAAATAAAAATTCTTGCAATACTCTCCCCTCTTTAGCTTTTTTTAACTAGTATCCAAAGATTGGCATTGTAAATATGACAACTTTTGTATCATCTATATATAAAAAGCTCCCTAGAGTTTATGCTAAATGCAACTATTTTTACATTAGTTCAATTATATATCCTTGTTCCGCTCTCCAACTAGCTCCTTATAAAGTAGTACAATCACCAATAGTAAAAAACCATATACTCATTTGTGAATCATAATAGTCACGCTTTAGGAGCTATAAACCAGTAGATATTATAATAAACATAGCAAGCTTTCATCGTGCTTTTAAATATAAACCGTATTAGGAGCTAGGGAAGAGAATATGAAAATACAGTATGTACAAAGGTGATAAGAAAGGGATAAACTAAGTAGTTTATAACATAAGTTCTAAACCCCCAGCTACTATAGAGGGGGGGGTAAGCCTAAAAATGACAACAGCTTGTCGCCTTTAGGCTTTATTGCATTAGAATAGAGTTTTATTTTACAATTATTTTGCCATTCATCCATCCGTGTGTCATCATAGCTCCGCTTAAACCACCTTTGCCTGAACCACAAGCGGTATTACACTCCCAATAATATGTACCAGATTTCTTAATTGGCTTCAATACAGCTATTTCTGTAGTTCCAGCTTCAATAGGTATATTAATACCCAAAGATGAAATCGTAAATGTATGAATTACTTTAGATTTAGGTATTGAGGAAACATTTACTCCCCATTGTTTGTGCACATTAGAGCCAGAAGCAATTGCACCGTTAATTAGAAAAATCTTATTATCAATTGTTCCTGAAACATGCGTATATTGTGGTAACACAGGGGCATTATCCATATCATATGATGTTATTGTTAATACAATCTTTCTATTGGCAGGGAGGACGATTTCTCCAGATGATTTTAATTTACCATCATTACCAATGACATAGAATTTAGGTTGTGCACCAACAGAATTACTAAAATTAACATCCATTATTTCTACAAGATTTAAGTGAAATGACTGATTAAAATTAGTTGCTCCAAAGGCATAACTACCAAGAGACAAAAAGATAAAAACACTAAGTATGCTTACCAACAAATTTTTTCTATAACTCATATAAACCTCCAATAAATTTATATCTAATCAGACTCTATTTGATAGGGTTTAATCATTATTTTACTATACTACATCAAAGCATATTAATTGTCAAGACATTATACTAGTCCACAATAAACCTAACTTTCATTTTATTTTCTTCGTATATTTAGGGTTTTAAATAGAATTTTAAAAATCAGAGTTTATAAACTAATAGCGTAGGCATTAAAACATAATAGGTAAACTTATCCATCATTGTCCAAAAATCAACTCACAAGAATTTGATTTTTTTTAGATAGTATCCCTTTTGCTGCTCTTATGCCTGAAGCCCATGCCGCTGTTATTCCTCTGCTAGTTCCTGCGGCATCTCCTATGATATAGTAGCCCTCTTTTACCATAAAATTTTTATCTATAAACTTTGGTTTGTTTGAGTAAGTTTTAATTTCTGGATAATAAAGTATAGTAGAAGGATGTAAGATTCCAGGAATGATAGTATCTAACATTTTGAGTGATTTCCATATATCTCGTAAAATTTTTGCTGGCATACTTAGAGATAAGTCTGCTGCTACTGCATTTTTAAGTGTTGGTTCAAAGTCATACAAATCACTATTGAAAGTCTCCTTTTTACTTCTTGAGCCTAGTCTAAAGTCACCAACCCTTTGCATGATGACTGACCCTCCACTTAATTGCATCACCATTTGCCCCAAGATTTTTCCAAATTGTTGACCACTAACAACTGGTTCGGTTAACCTTATGGTTTTTAGTAAAGCAAAATTTACAAGTCCATTAGGTCTATTTTCTTTAGATAAGGAGTGTCCATTTACAGAGTAATACCCTTTATATTTTTCTCTTACAATATGTGCGCAACCAGAATTTGTACAAAAAGTTCTCACTTTATTTGGAAAGAGGATTTTTGGGTCATAATAATCTTTCACTATAGGGTAGTATTTCTCTTTTGCCTCAACTCTGATACCAATATCGACTATATTGTCATTATAGCTCACTCCCAAGCTATCTAGTTGTTCTTGAAGCCAATCATAATCGGCTCTTCCAGGAGCCAATATAAGATGCTTAAACGATATAATAGAGTTATCTGTTAAAATAATCTCTTTTTTTTCGCTTGCTACTTTTTTAACTTCCGTTTGCAAAGCAATCTCTACATGTAAAATTTTCAACTCTTCTAAAAGAGAATTTATAAGTTTTGAGGATTTATCTGTGCCTACATGTGCTTGGTCAATTGATAGTATCTCTACTCCTATTTTTCTAGCTCTTTTGGTATATTTTTCTATATTGTATCTCTCTTCTATTTTAGGATTTAGATGAAGTTTTACCTCTTCTAACAACTCTTGAGCCTCTTTTTTACTCCAATGCTCAAATGGAAAACCAACTGGAAATGTATAATTTTGTTTACAGTCATTTCTAAGTCCACCAGAACTTATCTTCTTTTTTTCAATAAGTAAAATTGAGTTATTTGGATTTTGGGCTATCTTAAATGCGGCTCCAAGACCAGCAGGCCCAGAACCCACTATAATAACATCGTAATATGATTTTATATTTGAATTTTTCATAAAGAGGAGTATAGCACAAATCCTATTTGTGCTATATAAACAAAATTATTACATTTTGTACTGTCTCTTTTTTTAGAGAGATTTTTTAAAATGATATAATATTTATATTAATGTTTCGTTAATTGCTGAGTGACTCCTAAAACTTTTCCTAGTATTGAAATCTCATCAAAATTTATCAATTCTATGCCATATATTTTGTTTTCTGATATGAGTTTTAGTTTTCCTTCCGCAGTGATATCTAACCTCTTAACAAGAGTTCCGCCAGGAGTTTGCAAAACAAAAATCTCATTTTTATCCTTAATGGGTATGGTTTGGTTTCTATCTATAAAGATAATTGAACCATCTTTTATGATTGGCTCCATAGAATCGCCTAGTACATTTATAGCTTCTATATTTTTAAGTTTTTGTTTTCCTCCAAGAACCATCGCTAGTTCACTATCTAGCACTATAGTTTCATACTCTTCATCATCATTTATCGCTCCCCAACCAGCTGATGAATTTATCTGTTTGAAATATTTAAGAGTTATAAGTCTATCTGTTTGGCGTGCCAAAGAGTCGGGGTATTGGTTAAATAGTATGTAATTTATAATTATATTTTCTTTTGCACAAAATTCAATTATAGGTTTTAGTGGGATATTGTTACTTTTTTTAGATCTAGAAAAATGTTCTTTTGAGATATTTAGTGCTTTAGCTATATCGCTATCATATATCTTTTTATTCTGTTTTTGTTGCATATGAGCTCGTATCTTTTCTACCGCACTATTAAAATCCATATTTTCTCCAATAGTTGATATAAATATCAATTTATTTAATTATTATATCAAAATTATTAGATAATTACATAAATATTTTTAATGAGGATAGAAAATGAAGATACACCTTGATTTGGATTGTTTTTTTGCTAGTTGCGAGAGGGTTGTAAATCCTTTGTTATGTAACAAACCTATTGCAGTTGGCGGAAGAAGTGATACTATGATATTTGCAAAGAACTTTAATCGTAGAAAACTTTATGATAAAAATCAAGGCACATTTGTGTCAAATTTTTTTTATAGTGATAGAGAAAAACAAAAAATTGATTTTGAAACTTTTTTTATGGAAAAAAATAAAACAAAAATAAGAGGTATTATAACTACAGCTTCCTATGAAGCAAGAGCTTATGGCTTAAAAACAGGAATAACCATACGAAAAGCATTAGGGCTTTGTCCAAAACTTTTAGTGTTACCTCCAAATCATCTTTTGTATCATGAATTTTCGCATAAACTATATAATTTTTTGCGATTAAAAATTCCTTTGGTAGAACAGTATAGTGTAGATGAATTTTTTGGAGACTTGGATGGATGGATTAAAGATAAAGATTTATTTGATTTTTGTGCTAAATTAAAACAGGATATATATGATGAATTTAAATTGCCAATTACTATAGGAATTGCAAATTCAAAATGGGCAGCAAAGCTTGTAACTAGTAGTGCCAAACCTTTTGGTGTTAAAGAAGTTCAAGCAAAAGATTGGGATAAATTTATAAAAAATATACCAATTAGAAAGTTTCCAGGGATTGCTAAAGGATACGAGAGAAAACTAAAGAGTAGAGGAGTTGAAAAACTAGGAGAAATCAAACGAGCTAAAAGTCTTTTTTACTCTTGGAAAAAACCAGGTATACAGCTTTATCATAGAGTTTTAGGAATAGATAATGAACCTATAATTCCACATCATCCAAGAAAGTCAATTGGATTAAGCAGAACATTTGACCCTATAAAAAACAGAAATGAAATCAAGAGAAGATTGTTGATACTAACAAGAAATTTATCATACAGCATTTTAAAATTAGGACTAAATCCAACTTCATATTTTTTAAAAATAAAATATGAAGATTTTTTAAAAGTCAAGGATAGAGTTACAATAGATAGGCTGTTTAATGAGAGACTTTTCAAATCTTTAATGTCTGATATACTTGATAATATAGATATCTATAAGCCTCATAAAATAATCTATATAGGCATAAGCGTATTTAATTTTATGGAGTATAAACAAAAAGCATATAATCTACTAACTTATAATCAAGATATAAAATTCCGAAGTTTGGGATATCATTTGCAAATCTTAAGAGATAAATATGGTATAGATATAATAAAAAATGGAAGTGAAGTCTAAAAAAAGAGTCGGAGAGGGTCAAATGGTATTTAAGCTTAGACACCTTAGTGGACTATTTTTTAGAAATAATTTAGGCAATATAAAATTTGCAGGTACTCTTCTTTTTTTTCTAAAAAGTACCTTTAGCAGCACGAGCAGGTACTTCTATCATCGCTTTTTGAATATGTGTTGCAAGTTTTAACATCTTTGGGCTAAGTGGCTTTCCACCATGAATAGCAAGTTCTAAGTCCATAGTAATCAAGTAGCGTTTGCCATTGCCATACTCTATAAGCATAATTCTACATGGCATAAAACCACCAAAATAACGAGAATAATTTAAGAAAACTTTTGCAATATGTAGTGAACACATTGAAAAGATTCTTACATATCTTACTTCATTAGGTTTTGCATCCTCTTTAGTGAACATTACAACATCTCCTGTTATACGCAAGTTATACTCTTTGGCTAAAGCATAAATTGATTCGCCAACATCTTTATTGGAAACATTCTCTTGAACTTTATACTCTTTCATCATAGCTTGAGCAGGATCACCTGTTGCTAACACCTGGCTAAACATCGCTGCATACGCAGGAAAAGCATCTTTGTCTAAACCTTGAATTTTTGAGATTACTCCACCAAATTTTATAAATATACCTATTGCAATAATTAATACCAAAGCACCAATAAGTGCAAGTATATTTTTAATCATCTATTTTTCCTTTTTATCTTCACTTTGGTAATGTTTTATATTTTATACAATTATCATCACCTTTAAACTACTTAAAAAAAATTTAATAAATGACTCTATCATATTCGGGCTTAAATACCATTCAACTTTTATTTTCCATATAATAATTATATCAAATTTAAGTCTATTTTATAAGGAATTCTATATAATATACACATGAGCAGTTTTGAAATAACCCAAGAAGATAAAACCCAATGTAATATCAAAATAAATAATAATTTTGACAAGGAGAGTATCAAGTCCATATATTCAAAGGTTAAAAGACTAAAAAACAAAAAATTTCCACTTGTGAAGATAGATTGTTCTGATATGAGTGTGTTGGATTATGCTGGTGCTCTTCTTTTAGCTGACCTTAGTGCATCATTTTGCAATGATATGTCTTCGGTTATTATCACAAATATGAACCCCAAAT
>VAPL010689187.1_pt1 | contig 11664 bp, 13 predicted proteins | sample 3395061 | NCBI WGS metagenome assembly VAPL01 (sample SAMN08290444, study PRJNA428436) | hydrothermal vent metagenome | isolation source: Deep-sea hydrothermal vent chimney 2 | place: Pacific Ocean: Juan De Fuca Ridge | depth 2182 m m
AATGAGTTAAAGATTTTAGGTGAATACCAACAAAACAATCCTGTTTCTAAGGGAATCAATTCTAATTAAATATGAAATATGGGCATGTACCATTTTTATTGATTTAATTTTTGATGATTATAATAAATATTGTCAAGCCCTAATAATCGTAAAAAAAATTAGAGCTCGAAATCTTAGGAGAAGATCCATTAAATAAAGTTATCTTCAATCAAAACAATACAGTTGATATTTGATAATAATGTGTTCTAATACTTAAATATCCTACAAATTTTACATAAATAAATAAAATAATCGATAAAAAAGATTACTATTTATTAAAAATAATTTGTTTTTTTAACTATTAAGTTTAGATTTGTTCCATAATTATAATACAATGAAATTAAACAACACTTGGAAAGCTTATTTTTACTTCTTTTATTTTTATAGAATGAAACGAGACTTTGTAGGTGTTATTTAGATAAATAAAAATATAATCCCATAAAGTCTCGAGAAATCGGGACTTTTTTTTTATGTATTGTTTTAATGAATAAAAAAAAGAAAATAGCGATTCAAGGTATACAAGGTTCATTTCACCATATTGTTGCTAATCAGTATTTCGGTGACGAAATTACCTTGAATGAATGCTTAACTTTTGTTGAAATACCTGAACTCGTTAATAGCAATATTGTTGATGGGGCAGTAATGGCAATTGAAAACTCATTAGCTGGATCGATTTTACCAAACTATGCTCTGATTGATGAATTCGATTTAACCATTCAAGGAGAAGTACATTTTCCTATTCACCATCATTTAATGGGACTGAAAGGGCAATCATTAACCGAGATTAAGGAAGTGTGGTCACATCCAATGGCATTATTACAATGTAGAACCTTTTTTAAAAAACACCCTCATATTAAACTAGTTGAAGAAGCAGATACAGCAGCATCTGCTAAGTTAATTCACGACAAACAGTTGAAAGGTATTGCTGCTATTGCTAGTAGAAAAGCTGCCGAAATCTATAATTTAGATATTATAGAAAATGAAATTCAAATCCGTAAACAAAACTATACCCGGTTTTTTATATTAAAAAAACGAAATGGAAATATAGAAAAACCTTCAACAATTAATAAGGCTTCGCTTAAATTTATTACCAATCATCAAACAGGTAGTTTGGGAGAAGTTTTAAATGTATTTTCTGAGTTTAATATGAACCTATCTAAAATTCAGTCGTTACCTATAATAGACGAACCTTGGAACTATGCTTTTTTTGCCGATGTTATTTTTAACGATTATGAGCAATTTGAAAAGGCTATTGCAATGGTAAGAGAAAAAGTAAATAGTCTAAAAATACTAGGAGAATACCAACAAAGCAAACGAAAAATATGATCGCTAAAGCTAACAGGTTACAACAAGTAAAAGAATATTACTTCTCTACAAAATTGCGAGAAGTTCGTCAGCTTAAAGCTGAAGGTAAACCCATCATAAATATTGGTATTGGCAGTCCAGATTTAGACCCTCCAATAGCTGTTAGTAGAGCTATGCAACAGGCAATAGAACAAAACCATATTCATGGATACCAAAGCTATCAAGGTCTACCGGGACTAAGAAATGCAATTGCTGATTTTTATCACAAACATTATAATGTTCGTGTAAATTCTGAAAATGAAATCCTCCCTCTAATGGGTTCTAAAGAAGGGATTATGCACATTTCTATGGCCTTTTTAAATGCAGGCGATGAAGTGCTGATTCCTAACCCCGGATATCCAACATATACTTCTGTAACAAACTTAGTGGAAGCAATACCAGTATATTATGATTTAAGTGAAGATAATAATTGGTTCCCCGATTTAGATGCATTGGCTAAAATTGATTTGTCTAAAGTGAAAATAATGTGGGTAAATTATCCTCATATGCCAACAGGAAGTAAACCAACAAAGCAATTATTTGAAAAATTGATAGCATTTGCCAAGCTACATCAGATTTTAATCGTAAATGATAACCCTTATAGTTTTATTTTAAACGATAACCCTAAAAGTATATTAGAAGGCGAAGGCGCTAAGGAGGTTGCATTAGAATTGAATTCTCTTAGTAAAACCTTTAATATGGCGGGATGGCGCATTGGAATTGTACTAGGCGCATCAGAGTACATTAAAACAATTTTACAAGTAAAAAGCAATATGGATTCTGGTATGTTTTACGGAATTCAGCAAGGTGCTATTGCTGCTCTAAAAAGTGACGTAAATTGGTTTAAAAATTTAAATGCTATTTATGAAAAACGCAGAGAAATAGCTTGGAAAATAGCAGATGCTCTGAATTGTACTTATGATAATAATACCGCTGGTTTGTTTGTTTGGGCAAAATTACCTAAAACTAAAATAGCAACTGAGGTTACCGACGAATTGTTGTACAAATACAATATTTTTTTAGCACCAGGAACTATTTTTGGAAGTAATGGTAAGGGATACATAAGAATTTCATTGTGTGTGTCAGAAGGTTTACTACGAGAAGTATTAATCAGAATTTCAAAAAACTACTAAAAATGAAAAAAATTGCAGTAATTGGATTGGGATTAATCGGAGGTTCATTAGCCTTAGAGCTAAAGAAAATTACATGGGCTACAATTTATGGTGTTGACAACAATCCAAAACATTTACAAAAAGCGCTTGACCTTAGTATCATTTATAAAAAAGCGACTATAGACATTGTTAAAAGTGTTGATATTGTAATTATTGCTGTTCCTGTGAATATAATTCCAAAATTAACCCTGCAAGTTTTAAATTTAATTGATGTTAATACCTTGGTTTTTGATGTTGGCTCAACTAAAAGTGCTGTTTGTAAAGCTGTAAAAAATCATCCAAAGAGAAAAAACTTTGTTGCTGTTCATCCAATTTCAGGAACTGAATTTTCAGGGCCAGAAGCTGCTATTTATGATTTATTTACGAATAAAGTAAACATTATTTGCGAACAAAATTTGAGTAGTAAAAAAATGGTCAATCGAGTTGTATCATTGTTTGAAAGTATTAAAATGCGCAACGTTTTTATGGATTCTACCGAACAACATGATAAACACATTGCCTACGTTTCGCATTTATCACATATCAGTTCATTTATGTTAGGAAAAACAGTATTGGAAATTGAAAAAGATGAAGAGCAAATTTTTGATATGGCAGGAAGTGGGTTTGAATCAACGGTAAGATTGGCAAAAAGTAATCCTGAAACTTGGACTCCTATTTTTTTACAAAACAAAACCAATATATTAAAATCATTAAATGAGTATATAAAAAATTTAAAATCCTTTAAAGAGCTGCTTGAAAATGAATCTGAAAGCAAAGTTTATGCTGAAATGCAGAGTACAAATAGAATTAAAAACATACTAAGTGGTATAGTTAAATAGCTACTTGCCATTTAACTCACTGTTTATCAGTAATAATATTAAATAATAATCCAATAAAAAAGTACTTATTAGTATTTTATCATATTTTTAAACAAAAGAACAATGGAATCAACAAATTTCTCAATCTGGTTAAAAAACATGGAGCTTGCACACCCATTAGTGATAGCTGGACCATGTAGTGCAGAAACCGAAGAACAAGTATTAAAAATAGCACATCAACTAAAAAAGACAGATGCTACAGTTTTTAGAGCTGGCATTTGGAAACCAAGAACTCGTCCTGGAAATTTTGAAGGTAATGGTGCTAAAGCGCTTCCTTGGATTGCTAAAGTTAAAGAGGAAACTGGTATGCTTACCACTGTAGAAATTGCTACAGCACAACATGCTAAATTGGCATTAGAATTTGGTATTGACATCCTTTGGATTGGTGCTCGTACTACTGTAAATCCGTTTGCAGTTCAAGAAATAGCTGATGCTATTAAAGGTACTGATAAAATTGTATTGGTAAAAAACCCTATAAACCCCGATTTAGCCTTATGGATGGGTGCAATAGAACGTTTTCATACGGCTGGAATTAAAAATCTGGGTGCCATACATAGAGGTTTTTCTTCCTATAAAAAAACAAAATATAGAAACAATCCACAATGGCAAATTCCGATTGAATTAAAGAATAAATATCCTACATTACCTATTATTTGTGATCCTTCACATATTTGTGGAGAACGCAAAGGTATCTTTGATGTCTGTCAAACGGCACTAGACTTAAAATTTGAAGGGTTAATGATTGAAACACATTTTGATCCTGATAATGCTTGGAGCGATGCTAAACAACAAATTACTCCAGAAAGATTAGATCAAATAACAAAAGATTTAAAAGTAAGAAAAGATAGAGTTGAAGAAAAAGATTCACTTAAAAAACTAACTAATCTTCGTAGTGAAATAAACCTTTTAGATAAACAACTCATAGACCTTTTTGCTGAAAGAATGGATGTAGTTGAAAATATTGGTCGCGTAAAAAAACAAGGAAACGTTGCTATATTACAACGTAGCAGATGGCAAGAAGTAATTCAAGGTATGATAAATGAAGGAGCCAAAAATGGATTAAGTGCTGAATTCATTGAAAAAATATTTAAAGCAATACATCAAGAATCTATACAACATCAAGAGAAGATTGTGAATAGTTAAGCCTCTCTCTAACCCTCCTCTTTTTGGGAGGGAAAAATAATTCTTAAAAATTTCACATATCTTTTTAGTGTAATTCTATAAAATTCGTGTCTATTTAGAGTGACTTTACGGCAAATATTCGTGTAAATTAGTGGAATTCGTGCCTTAAGAGTAACTTTACGGCATAATATCCTTGTAAATCAGTGTCTAAATTAGTTTCTCATATTTTGGTAATCCGTCTTTCAGCTATGGGAGATGTGGCAATGAGTGTACCTGTTCTACGAGCGTTTACAGAACAAAATTCTCATATAAAAGTTACGGTACTATCTAGAGTTTTTTTGAAACCCTTTTTTGAAAATATCAAAAATGTAGATTTTTATGCTGCTGATGTCAACCAAAAACACAAAGGTATTTTAGGCTTATATCGATTATCAAAAGAATTAAAACATCTTAATATTGATGCCATAGCAGATATTCATAACGTGTTGCGTTCAAAAATTTTACGTTTTTTCTTTTCACTATCTCAGGTAAAAAGAAGTTCGATTGACAAAGGAAGAACTGAAAAAAAAGCACTAACCCGAGCTACAAACAAAAATTTTAAGCAGTTAAAAACTTCTCACGAACGTTATGCTGATGTTTTTAGAGAATTAGGGTTTACTTTAGATTTAACGAATCCTAAATTCTCACATAAACCAGATTTGTCTTCTGAAGTTCTAAAAATAATACCTCAAGACCACTTAAAATGGATAGGCATTGCCCCTTTCGCCCAATATCAATCAAAAATGTATCCGTTAGATCTAATTGAAGAAGTTATTTCAAAACTAACAGCTACTAACCAATATAAAGTTTTTCTTTTTGGAGGTGGTGAAAAAGAAATTAATATTCTAAATAATTTAGAAAATAAGCATACTATTTCTGTTGCAGGGAAACTCAAGCTTACCGATGAATTAGACTTTATTGCAAACTTAAATTGCATGTTAAGTATGGATTCTGCAAATTCGCATTTAGCAGCCATGCAAAATGTTAAAACCATTACGTTGTGGGGAATTACGCATCCTTATGCTGGTTTTGCTCCTTTTAATCAGCCTAAAGAGAATATGTTATTGCCTAATTTAGAAAAGTATCCTAATATTCCGTGTTCTATTTATGGAAACCATATTTGTAATGGTTATGAAGACGTTATGCGAAGTATCTCTCCTGAAAAAGTGATAAAGAAAATATTAGAGATTGTTTAAAAAAACTAACTATAAATGAAATGTCTCCTTGAGGCAGTCTGTTGGAAGTAGGCGCAGTCAAAGGCTCAAACTGGCATAAAAAATTTTATACAACCTCTCTATTCATTTACGTTATATTATTATGAAAAAGACACTTTTTATTCTATTCATTGTTTTTATCTCTTGTAAAAAAGAGCTCAACCATAAAACAATTACCGCAGTATCTACAATTACTACTGAACAGCAATCACTCATAAATCCCACAGGAAAAATCATCAAAACTAGATTTAATACTCCTGAGGGTTTTAATAGAGTTCAACCAACAAAAAATTCCTTTCAATACTATTTACAAAATTTTAATCTAAAACCTCAAGGTTCAAGAGTTCATTTATATAATCAAGAATTAAAAAATAGGCAAGATGTACATGAAGCAATACTCAATATCACCGTTGGTAATCGTGATTTACAACAATGTGCCGACGCCACTATGAGATTACGTGCTGAATATTTATTTCAGGAACAATTATTTCATAACATTCATTTCAATTTTACTAATGGGTTTAATGCAGCATATAGTAAATGGAGGCAAGGAGAAAGAATACGTGTAAAAGGAAATTCCGTAACTTGGTATAAAGGTGCAAAAAAAGGAGATTCTAGAAAAAGTTTTGACAAGTACCTAGCGATGGTATTTAGTTATGCCGGTACCTTATCTTTAGAAAAAGAAATGAAAAAAGTAATTCTAAAAGATATGCAAATAGGTGACATTTTTATTCAAGGGGGTAGTCCAGGTCATGCTGTAATTGTTGTAGATATGGCAATCAATAAGAAAAGAGAAACAATATTTTTACTAGCTCAAAGCTATATGCCAGCTCAAGAAATCCATATATTAAAGAATTTTATTAACCCCCTTACCTCCCCTTGGTATAGTGCTAAGAACCTTTCTAACCTTACTACTCCTGAATGGACTTTTACTAAAAATAACCTAAAAAGGTTTCAATAAACAAATAAAGCCTCCATATGGAGGCTTTATAAATTTCTATCAATTCTTCCTTTTTATGATTCTAATACAGGAATACGTAACACTTGTCCTGGGTAAATTTTATCAGGATGTGAAAGCATTGGTTTATTAGCTTCAAATATTTCTGGATATTTCATTGCGTTTCCATAATATGATTTTGCAATTTTTCCTAAAGTATCTCCACTTACAACTGTATGAAACTGAGCCTCAGGTTCTTGAATAGCAGTAGTCATTCTATCATCAACGCTAGCAATTCCTTCCGTATTACCAACTACTAATACTACTTTTTCGCGTGTAGCTTGATTTTCAGCTTCGCCATAAATTGTTGCTAAATCATCTACAACTGTAATGTCTAAATCTGTAACTCCAAAACCCAACGCATCAACAGCATTTACTAATTTACTCGATTTTTCTGCTGCAACCTCGGTAGCTTCTTCTGCTGTTGTTTTACCAATGCCAAAAACCTTAGCTCCGGCATTTTTAATGAATGAAAATAGTCCCATAATTTTAATATTGTTTTAATTGATTAATAAATAGTTTTATTATTGTAAATATACAATAAATTCACAAATTTTTAAATAATTTCAAGGGTTTAAAGTAGTGTTTTTTTTCTAAAATAAAATATTGAATTTAGGTCAGAAGAAGCCTTTCATGTCTATTTTTTAGTTTATTTCTGTAAATTTAAAATGAAAAAATTTATGTAGGTTTGTATAAAATGATACCATTTTGATTATACATAATTTAGGAACTGAAAATTCTGTTTTAAACCAATTTATTACTGAAATAAGAGATGTTAACATCCAAAATGATGCCATGCGTTTTAGAAGAAATATTGAACGCATTGGTGAAATTTTAAGTTATGAGCTTAGTAAAACGCTACTTTATAAAGACAAAACTATTCAAACTCCTTTAGGAACCAAAAAAATGATGCTTCCTGAGAATGATTTAGTTTTATGTTCTGTTTTACGTGCGGGAATTCCTTTACACCAAGGTCTTTTAAATTATTTTGATACTGCTGAAAATGCATTTATTTCTGCTTATAGACATCACCCTGACGATAGTGATGATTTTGAAGTTATTGTTAAGTATCTGGCTTCCCCATCATTAACTAATAAAACATTGGTACTAACGGACCCGATGTTAGCTACGGGTAAAACATTAGAAAACACATTTAATGCTTTGAAAAGTCATGGCATCCCTCAACAAATACACATCGTCTCCGTAATCGGTTCGGAAATTGGGGTGCAATATATAGAGACTCATTTCCCTGAAAACACACATTTATGGATTGCAGCCATTGATGAAAAACTAAGTAGCAAAGGATATATTATTCCCGGATTAGGCGATGCTGGAGACCTCTCATTTGGAACAAAGTTATAAGAAGTAAATCGTAATTGTTATTATAAGAAACAAATACAAAAATATTTCTTTAAACCATTTTTCTTTTATTATTTGTAAATAATTGGTTAAAATAATTGCTGTAGGGAAGAATATAAACAAAAACTCAGACCCATTTTTGTTTGGGGATAATATGATGATGACTATACTAATCAGTAAATGAATCAATAGTAAAAACCATGAGGTTCTAAATTCATTATTAACAGTAACAATTTTAACTGTTGTAGGAAAAATTGCCCATAATAAATACCCTAAAATTAATGCAATGGGAATTAATAATTCTAAAGAATTATAATTTGAAAAAGAGAAGCTATAATTAAATTGTAAATCTAAAATATTAAAATTATTAATTGCTAATAAATAAACTCCATAAATAAAAATTGGCGTTATAAATCCTATTAGTGGAATAAATATATTTCTAATAGTTATTTTATTTAATATTGAAGCCCCTGTATATACCAATACAATATAAATAAAACTCCATGGATAAATGAGAGTTGCTATACCAATCCAAAAAGAACTATCAAATAATTTTTCTTTTGTGTCTTTTAATGTTCTTAAGCTATAAATTCTTCTATACGCTAGTAATAATGAAAAGTGTGCAATTAACAGTGTATTATTTGCTATTGAGAAAGGAAACATTCCTATGCATAATATTAATAGTAATAATACATAAGAGTTATCTTTAATTAATCCGTTTTTTCTTATAATAAAATTAACCACAAAAAAGGTCATTAATAACCCTATCAAAACAACCATTCTTTTTAAAAAGAATTGAACCGTAAAACCATTATCTACTAAAGAAAAAGTAGCAGTAGTAAAAATTATAGCCAATAAAACTAATATTATTAGCGTATTTATTGGTTTTGTTTTATTAAAAAATTTAGCAATCATTATAAATATTTTATACTTTTGCCCTGTAAATATACTTAAGATATGATTGCTAACAATATTTTTAGAGCTATAGGCGATTTTTGTACAAATGTTGCATTTAAAATTTATGACTCTTTTAGGTCAATGGATGGATGGTGGACTTCAAATACTATAAATGTTATTTTAATCGCTATTGGTTTTGTTGCGCTATTTTATTGGCTTGGTCAAATGATAGCTCAAAACAGAGCTGGTGAACAATAGTATTTCTTCAAACTATTCATTTTGGGAAGTAAAAATAAATTAAAACGTTTTAATGAAAATGAGACGTTTGTAAATGTAATACAGCCTTCTCGTAAAGAAATTTCTGATGGGTTTCATTTAAAAGGTCAATGGAGTTCTTTTTTTAAAAATAAGCATCCAATCCTTTTAGAATTGGGTTGTGGTAAAGGAGAATATACCTTGGCACTAGCAAAACAAAACCTTAATTTTAATTATATTGGTGTAGATATTAAAGGAGCACGATTTTGGCGAGGGGCCAAAACTGCTCTAGAAGATAATCTTACCAATGTAGCATTTTTAAGAACTCAGATTGAATTAATCGATTTATGTTTCGAAGAAAATGAAATTAATGAAATTTGGATAACATTTCCAGATCCACAAATTAAGTTCAAACGAATGAAACATCGTTTGACAAATCCAGATTTTTTAAAAAAATATCAAAAAATTCTAATCTCAAAAGGTGTTGTACATCTTAAAACTGATAGCGAATTTCTACATGGGTATACCTTGGGGTTACTTCAAGAAGGAAATCATGATGTACTATATGCCCATCACGATATCTATAAAAACCCTTATTCACCTAAAGAAGCTACCTTGACCAAAACTTTTTATGAAAAACAGTTTTTAGAATTAGATAAAGCCATAACCTACATTAAATTTAGAACAAAATATAGTTGACTTTTATTTTTAGGTTTTTTGATATTAATTTTAACTTTATGAGTAAGAATGATAATTTTTTTGAAAAAGTTTATGAGGTAGCTAGAAAAATACCTTATGGCAAAGTTACTTCCTATGGTGCTATAGCCAAGCATTTAGGAGCGGCAAAATCTGCAAGAATGGTTGGATGGGCAATGAATGCTTGCGGTGGTGATATTACTATTCCTGCACATAGAGTTGTTAATAGGCAAGGTATCATAACTGGGAAACATCATTTTAATGGTATTAACCTGATGCAACAGTTATTAGAAAGTGAAGGAATTATAATTAAAAATGATAAAATTGTAAACTTTGAAGCTACTTTCTGGAATCCATCAATAAATTATTAAACTCTTTTTTTTTAATGAGACAATAATTTTATATTATTTCAGTTTAATTTGATACTTTTAAATAACGCTTTGCATATTTTTTGTTAAATTGCGCAAAAAAAGGGTGAATACATGAAATTTCTTTATAAAATATTTTTATTGTTGCTGTTTATCCCACTGTCTAATTCTTATGCTCAGCTAGAATTGAGTCATGAAATTGGGGTTTCTTTTGGTCCCGTAACTATGCAAACAGATTACGGGGAACGACATCATTTACCTAGTAGTACTCCTACGAGTTTTGGTATTGCCTTTTCGCATTACTTAAGTTTTTATGGTAGTAACTATAATTGGAGAAATGGTGCTAGTTTTTTTTCTGATCATTTTAAACTTAAAACCGAGGTATCGTTCTACACGAATACAAGCTTAGAGCATAAAGGTGCGTATATAGACCCTTCTGTATCTAGTCCTGAATTAGTGGAACAACTTAAAGCGATGACTGGAAGTACTAAAATTTTTAATATTGGCACTCAATTAGAGTATTACTTTAAAAATTTAGAAGATTATGGATTGTTATTTAATGATGACAATAAATTTGCACCCTATATAAGTGCTGGTATTCAATACAACAGTTTTGACCCAGAAGTTACTTCTAGTTTAGGAAACTATGTTACGAACCCTGAAGTATTACCTCTTCCGTGGCAAGAAAATGCAATTTTTGTTGAAAAAGATAATACATTTTCTCTTACTTTTAGTTTAGGAACACGTTATAAAATGGATACTTTTGATTTCTTTATAGATGCTCGTTGGCAGTATTTTTTATCTGATAGAGTTGATGGATTAGATGCTCCTAAAGAATTGTCTGGAAGTAAGTTTAATGATACATTAATCTTCTTTAGCGTTGGTGCTATCTATGATTTGAGTAGCCTTTCAAGGAGATAAGTTAAATAAAATTTCGATAAATTTTTCTTGATTCTATTTTAGAGCAAATTTAAAACCTGCCGTAAATCAGTAATCAAATCATCAATATCTTCAATCCCTACACTTAAACGGATTAAAGAATCTGTTATCCCTAATTTTACTCTTTCTTTTTCAGGAATAGACGCATGTGTCATTGTTACAGGGTGGTTCACTAGACTTTCAACACCTCCTAATGATTCTGCTAGTGTAAACACTTTAAAACTTTCTAAAACTTTAAATGCAGTCGTTCTACTTTCATCTTTTAATTTAAATGAGACCATCCCACCAAAATCTTTCATTTGTTTTTTAGCTATCTCATAGTTTTTATCACTCTCCAAACCAGGATAAAACACTTCTTTTACTTTA
>VAPL010013989.1_pt1 | contig 11660 bp, 9 predicted proteins | sample 3395061 | NCBI WGS metagenome assembly VAPL01 (sample SAMN08290444, study PRJNA428436) | hydrothermal vent metagenome | isolation source: Deep-sea hydrothermal vent chimney 2 | place: Pacific Ocean: Juan De Fuca Ridge | depth 2182 m m
CTGATCGGCGGCCTGATGGCCGGCGTCATGTATTCGCTGGTGGCGCTTGGTTTCGTGCTGATATTCAAGGCTTCCGGCGTCTTTAACTTTGCCCAGGGGGCGATGGTGCTGTTCGCGGCGCTGACCCTGGTCGGCCTGATCGAACATGGCGTACCGCCGTGGGCGGCTATTATCGGGACAATTATTGTGATGATCGTTCTGGCCCTGGTCATCGAACGGGCCGTGCTCCGGCCGCTGGTTAACCAGGAAGCCATCATCCTGTTCATGGCGACCATCGGCCTGAGTTATTTTCTCGACGGCTTCGGGCAGATAATCTGGGGCAGCGATGTCAAGGTGCTGGATCTGGGCATTCCCAGCGCCCCCATGGAATTCAGCGGCGTACTGGTCAATCAGTTCGATCTGGTGGCCGCCCTGACATCCGCCGTATTGGTCGGCGTGCTGGCGGTATTTTTTCAGAAAACCCGGATTGGCCGGGCCTTGCGCGCCGTCGCCGACGATCATCAGGCGGCCCTGAGCGTCGGCATTCCCCTGAAAACCATCTGGGTCATCGTGTGGTCCGTGGCCGGCCTGGTCGGCCTGGTCGCCGGCATCATGTGGGGCAGCAAGCTGGGCGTCCAGTTCACCCTGACGCTGGTCGCGCTCAAGGCGCTGCCGGTGCTTATTCTGGGCGGCTTCACCTCGATCCCCGGCGCCATTGTCGGCGGCCTGATTATCGGCATGGGCGAAAAAGTGGCAGAAGTGTTCTGGGGGCCGGCCTTTGGCGGGGCCATCGAAGACTGGTTCGCCTACATGCTGGCGCTGGCCTTCCTGCTGTTCCGTCCGCAGGGCCTGTTCGGCGACAAAATAATCGAGAGAGTGTAAAGCAATGTTTTACCGTGAAGCCGGGCAATTCAAGACCAGTTACACCGCCGATCAGGCGATCTTCACGATTCGCCAGGACCGCTATTTCATGGCCGCCCTGCTGGCCGTCGCGTATATCGCGGTGCCGTTGCTGGCCAGCGATTACTGGCTGTCGACCATTATGATACCGTTTCTGGTATTCAGCCTGGCGGCGCTGGGCCTGAACCTGCTGACCGGCTACGCCGGACAGTTGAGCCTGGGCACCGGCGGTTTTATGGCCACCGGCGCGTTTTCCGCCTACAAGCTGGCGACCGCCTTTCCCGACCTGAATATAGTTTTCGTGTTTATCCTGTCCGGACTGATCACCGCCGCGGTCGGGATACTGTTCGGCATTCCGTCGCTGCGCATCAAGGGCTTTTATCTGGCGGTGGCGACATTGGCCTCGCAGTTTTTCCTGATCTGGATGTTCAACAAATTCGGCTGGTTCACCAATTACAGCTCTTCCGGTGTAATCAGCGCCCCGCCCCGGGCGGTATTCGGTAATTTCTTCGTTACCGGTTTTTCGGCCAGCGGCGAGGTCAAATACCTGTTCACCCTGACCTTCGTGGCAATCATGGCGCTGGCCGCCAAGAACATCGTCCGTTCGCATATCGGGCGGTCGTGGATGGCCATCCGGGATATGGATATCGCCGCCGAAATCATCGGCATCAGGCCACTGCGCGCCAAACTCAGCGCCTTCGCGGTAAGCTCTTTCTATTGCGGCATATCGGGGGCGCTGTGGGCTTTTATCTATACCTCCAGCGTCGAGGCCCTGGCCTTCGATATCGCCCGGTCATTCCAGATTTTGTTTATGGTCATCATCGGCGGAATGGGCTCGGTCATGGGATCGTTTCTGGGCGCGGCGTTTATCGTGCTGCTGCCGATTTTCCTTAGTAACGCGCCGACGCTTGTCGGTTTGTCCATACCGGTCGATATTGTCAGCCACGTCGAATTCATGATTTTCGGCGCCCTGATTATCTTTTTTCTGATCGTCGAACCGCATGGCCTGGCACGGTTGTGGCAGGTGGCGAAAGAAAAACTGCGGTTGTGGCCGTTCCCGTATTAGGGTGTAATGGCCCGGTAGGGTTTTTGCGTAATTACCAAGCTGTCCAACAGGGAGATAGAACATGAAATTCAGAAAACTTATACTCGCCGCCGCCGGTATCGCCGCCGGCGTTACCGGCCTGGCGACCGGCCAGGCGACCGCCGCCGAGCAGTTCATTCCGTCGTTGGTTTACCGGACCGGCCCCTTTGCGCCGGGCGGCATTCCCTTCGCCAATGGCGCCATGGACTACTACAAGCTTCTTAACGAACGCGACGGCGGCATCAATGGCGTCAAGCTGCTGATCGAGGAATGCGACACCGCTTACAACACCGACCGCGGCGTCGAATGCTATGAACGCCTGAAAAACAAGGGCCCGACCGGCGCCGCCGTGTTCAGCCCGCTTTCGACCGGCATCACCTATGCCATCATCGATCGCGCCACCAAGGATAAAATCCCGGTGTTCTCGATGGGTTACGGTCGCACCGACGCCTCTGACGGCCGGGTCTTCCCGTATGTCTTCACGATGCCGGCGACGTACTGGAGCCAGGCTTCCGCCCTGGTCCGCTATATCGGCTCACAGGAAGGCGGCATGGACAAGTTGAAGGGCAAGAAGGTCGCCCTTGTCTACCTTGACGGGGCATACGGCAAGGAACCAATTCCGACCCTCGAAAAACTGGCCGGCAAGTATGGCTTTACGTTACATAAGTTTCCGGTCACCTATCCGGGCCTGGAACAGAAGGCTACCTGGCTGACCATCGGCCGCAAGCTTCGCCCCGACTGGATATTCATGTGGGGCTGGGGCGTCATGAATTCGACGGCGATCAAGGAAGCGGCCAACGTCGGCTTCCCGATGGACCGGTTTATCGGCAACTGGTGGTCGGGCGCCGAGCCTGATACCCGTCCCGCCGGCAAGGCCGCCATCGGCTACAAGTCGGCCGCCTTCCACGCCCCCGGCACCAACTTCCTGGTTCATCAGGACATTTTCAAATACGTCTATGGCCGGGACAAGGGAACGACCACCGAAGACAAGGTTGGCGAAGTTCTCTATAACCGCGGCCTGGTTAACTCGGTAATCGTCACCGAGGCGATTCGCACCGCCATGGGTAAATACGGCAACAAGCCGATGACCGGCGAACAGGTCCGCTGGGGGTTTGAAAACCTTAACCTGACCGATACGAAACTGGCCAAGCTGGGCCTGTCGCGCTTCATGCTGCCGATCAAGGCGTCGTGCGCCGACCACGAAGGCGGCGGCTCGGTGCGTATCCAGAAATGGACCGGCCAGCAGTGGGAATTCGTGTCTGACTGGATCAAGCCCATGACCGACGTGGTCCGCCCGATGATCGAAGCCTCGGCGGCCAAGTACGCCAAGGAAAAGGGCATCACGCCGCGCAAGTGCGACGGCACTGATTGATCCAACCAAGATGAGCGATAACGGAACCCCGCTGCTTGCCATAAACAACATCGAGGTCATCTACGACCATGTGATACTGGTGTTGAAGGGGGTTTCCCTGGAGGTATCCGAGGGGGGCATAGTCGCCCTCCTCGGCGCCAACGGGGCCGGCAAGTCGACGACGCTGAAGGCGATTTCGAACCTGCTGCGGGCCGAACGCGGCGACGTCACCAAGGGCAGCATAGAATACCGCGGCGAACGCATCGAAAGGCAAACGCCTTCCGACCTAGTCAAGAAAGGCGTTATCCAGGTGATGGAGGGACGCCACTGTTTCGAACACCTGACGGTCGAGGAAAACCTGCTGACCGGCGCCTATACCCGCACCGACGGGTCCGCCGCCGTCAACCAATCCCTGGACAAGGTTTATCATTACTTCCCGCGCCTGAAAGAGCGCCGCAGCAGCCAGGCCGGATACACATCCGGCGGCGAACAGCAGATGACCGCATTGGGCCGGGCCTTGATGGCCAGCCCGAAACTGATCCTGCTCGACGAGCCGTCCATGGGTCTGGCGCCGCAACTGGTCGAAGATATTTTCCAGATCGTCACCCAACTGAACAAACAGGAAGGCGTCAGCTTCCTGCTTGCCGAACAGAACACCACGGTCGCCCTGAAGCACGCCGATTACGGATATATTCTGGAAAACGGCCGGGTCGTCATGGAAGGCGAGGCCCGGTCGCTGGCCGAAAACGAAGACGTCAAGGAATTCTATCTGGGGTTAAGCACCGGTGGCCGCAAAAGCTTCCGCGACGTCAAACATTACCGCCGCCGCAAACGCTGGCTGGCCTAGACGGCAAAATAACATGAGCGATTTTTACGACGATCTGGAAACCCGCTCGGAAGACGCCAGGGAAGCGGCCCTGATGGCGGCCCTGGCCGAACAGGTCGGCCACGCCAGGGCCAACGCGCCCTACTTCACCGATTTGCTGGCCCAGGTGGACGCCGCCGCCATCGATTCGCGCCAGGCGCTGGCGGAACTGCCGGTAACCCGCAAGTCGGCGCTGATCGAACGCCAGAAGGCCGACTATCCGTTCGGCGGGCTGGCCGCCATGCCCGCCGGGAATCAGGCGGCGGGTGGTGGTCTGGCCCGGATTTTCCAGTCGCCGGGGCCGATTTACGAACCCGAAGCCATGGCCGGGGATTTCTTTCGCATGGCGCGCGGCCTTCATGCCGCCGGCTTCCGGTCCGGCGATCTGGTCCATAACACCTTTTCCTATCACCTGACGCCGGGCGGCTTCATCATGGATTCGGGCGCCCGGGCGCTCGGCTGCGCGGTCATTCCAGCCGGTGTCGGCAACACCGAACAACAACTAGGCGTGATCGCCGACCTGCGACCGGCAGCCTACGCCGGGACGCCGTCGTTCCTGAAAATTCTGCTGGAAAAAGCCGAAGCCGCCGGCATCGACGCCGGGTGCTTCAGGAAAGCCTCGGTCGGCGGCGAATATTTTCCGCCGGCGTTATGCGCCGAATGGGCGGACCGGGGGCTTGTTGCCTACCAGACATACGCCACCGCCGATCTTGGCCTGATCGCCTATGAAACCCCGGCGCGGCAGGGCATGACCGTCGATGAAGGGGTAATCGTCGAGATTGTCCGCCCCGGCACCGGCGACCCGGTCGCCGAGGGCGATGTGGGCGAGGTCATCGTTACGCTGTTATCGCGGCAATACCCGCTGATCCGTTTCGCCACCGGCGACCTGTCCGCCGTGCTGCCCGGTCCCAGCCCGTGCGGGCGAACCAACATGCGCCTGCAGGGATGGATGGGCCGGGCCGACCAGTCGACCAAGATCAAGGGCATGTTCGTGCGCCCGGAACAGATCGCCGAAATAGTCCGGCGGCGCCCGGAAATCATCCGCGCCCGGCTGGTCGTCGATACCATGGACGGGCGGGACGCCATGACCCTGTATTGCGAAACCGCCACAAGCGGCGGCGGCCTGATCGATGCCATTCGCGAAGTGTTGCAGGCCGTCTGCAAAATGAAGGGCGAGGTCGAACTGGTGCCGCCCGGCGGCCTGGCCAACGACGGCGTGGTCATCGAAGACAAGCGCTCCTACGACTAATACCAAGGAGCATTGATAAGGCGGGATCGGGCCGCTTCGCGGCGATGGCCGGTTATCGTAAAATATCATGAATTTGCCGCAATTGGCGCATTAGGCGTCATAAAGTCGCCACAGTCCCGGCGCTAATATAATTTCAGCGGATACCCCCTTATCCGCCCACTCCGGAGACCCCCCTCTCTGGTCCCCCACCGGGGCAATTAGTTGCCTCGATTCTTCGGCCGGACCCCACTCCCTGCGGTCCGGCCGATTTTTCATCCCGCACAGTCCGCCTTCATTCAGGATGAGTCCTCTTCGACAATTTCGACCAGGTCGAGGCCGACCCCCGCCTCGCCGAGCATTTCGCGGGTCACCTGGGCGGCTTCGGACCAGCGTTCGGCGAAGCCGCCGGACATGCAGTTGGCATCGGCGACGACCCGCACGATACCGACCTGAATGATTGCCCGGGCGCAGTCGGCGCACGGCACATGGGTGACATAGATGGCGCCGCCCTTGAGCGCCACGCCCATGCGGGCGGCGTTGTAAATGGCGTTACGTTCGGCGTGTTCGGTCCAGTCGTATTTCGAGGGCCGGGCGTGGCGGTCTTCCCGTTCGTCGTCGATATAGCGGGGGAAACCGTTATAGCCGTATGGCCCGGGGGTGCGATCCTCGCCGACAATGACGGCGCCGACCCTGGTCGAGCGGTCCTTGGACCAGGTCGCGACTTCCCGCGCCAGGCGCAAAAAGCGGCTATCCCATTTCGACATCGCAAGCCCCCCGGAAACAATGGTGCCGCCTGGGTGACTTGAACACCCGACCCCCGCATTACGAATTTTATTTCAGCGCTTTATTCTGGAACAGCCCTGATTAATACCAGCGGACACCTAGCAGTGTAATTCGTTGGAGCTAAGCAATAAAGTGCTAAATGCATATTGGCTCAGCTAATAACGTCTAATACGAAACATGCCACACCAACCTTATTATAGCCTTATTTTGAGCAATGAACGGCAGCAGTGGTAGCTTGGAGCGGGTACTGTCTTGGAACAGGCCTCCGCCAGCCCACTCAAACCGGACATTTCTGAATATTGAGTCCGCTTTCAGTAGAAAAACAGTCATAATCTGGTGGTGGCTGGGACTTCGCTTATTAGCCAACAGCGGTCATTTCCCTGATTTTGCTGAGCCCCTGATAGGTTCACCCCTGACACCGCACTCCAATGAATCAGTTGTCCACATTTCTGTGGAAAACTCGTTGTAATTACTCCGAGAGTCACTTCACCTTACGCCAGTCCGACTTCCCCTTACACTTCGGGCAAATACGCTCGCCGGTGTGTTCCGACATAAACTTCTTTCCGCATCTGAGACATTTGCGGAGTTTCGGGACCATAGGGCGATCCGGTTCAGGTTTGAGTTTTGATTTAAGTGTCATGTCTTTGCCTGGGGGGCATTTTCTTCCCGTCTGCCTCCGAAAAGGAGGTCATCAATCGAAGCATTCAATGGGATCGTGTTACAACCCGACTACAACGCTGACATTGGACGGTTTCAGTGCCGCCGGCACTTCCGAATCCAAGGGTCGAGTCGATGATTTTGAAATCGTGTATTCCCAGAAAGCAAAGTATACGGTCGATTACTCCGCCCAGGCCATCGGCGGGTTCCATCACCGGACTCCCCGCGATTTACAGGACGATTGTTTCTTCATTTTCTTAAAGTCCTCACGATGTTGGTCCTTTACGTTCTAAATCCGTTGCCAATTTTGTATCGAGCTGGATGTGCCTATGAAACCGAGTCGGCAGGGCGCCTGGTTTCCGCCGCCGCCGAATTGACATAGGTTAACTCAATCTTTTGATAATCCTCATAAAGAGTGTGCAAATATGACTGGGGTTGATTTGGACAGGGGATATCATCGCCGAGAAAGCGGATTGTCGAGGTCGGGAGTACTGTCTCTTCGGGCATGCCATACCACCCACTCTCGGTCATTGGTAGAGACCCCTTGTGGGTGCGTCTTTCAAGCACGGACTGACCATGGCTCACGGCGCGCCGGTAGGCGACGAGATCAAGCCGGATTTCGCCTCGCATTCGGTTTCGTTCCCATCGGAAAGGCCAGGGCAAAGGTCTGTCATATGAGACACCTAAGAACCCTTTACCCTCGAATATATCGACGTAATAGCCATGGCGCTTGCCGCGCTCAGAAATTCCCTTGGCTACCGAAGAACAGGTGGACTTGTCGTCAAGCAAGAATGAGATATCGACATCATCTTCCCAAGCCAACAGGTTTCCATTTTCCCGCACAGCACCCAGAAGGCTCCCTCCTTCCAACCAGTGGGTGACCTCCATCTCTTTGAGACAGGAGGAGACGAAGTAGGCGAGGTCTTTCATGTGCACCCGGCAACACGGTGCCGTATTGAGGCCGAGCCGGTTGGTGTAGAGGTTGAAGGCGCAGGGAAGCGTCGATTTGCTGCATCCAGACCATTGAGCGCCCTCAGCCGATAATTTCAGTTCCCGGATACCATGGCGTTTGGCATAACCCTTGATGTCTCCGTTCGCCTGTGTGTTCAGGACCAAAAGGTCATGGTCACTAAGGGAATACAACTGTCGATTACTATTCCACCTGTGCCGCACATACCACGCCAACTCAATAATAATAGCAGCAGCCAGGACTCCATGAAGTTTGGCGTCTGGTAAGGCGTAACCGGTCACGAGGGCGGGCAGAACCATCCATAGTCCGATGTAGTCTCCGTGGTTTGCCAGGAATTCAACAATGGGACGGGACCCAGGTTGGAAATCGATAGCAGGAGAGGCGATAATGCCAAACAGCAGGAGAATGAACCCAGTCAAAAAGAACAGCAAACCAAAGTCCAGGCCGTCCGGCGATGCCGATACGAAAACCACCATGATGACAGCTAGGGCTCCGGTTACGACCGTCGATGAGACACTCGGAGGTCGCCAGTTTCGTGGGTATCTCAAGAGATTAAGGAGCGACAGATAGGTCGATATATATAGCAGGGCGGCAATTAGTGCGCTGATTGGCTGGCTGGACAGTAATGCCTCGATGCCGGTCATAACACTTGTGTCTCACCTCGGTCCATATCCCGTTTGATCTTCATAGGTCTGTGGCGTTCGCCCTCCGCCGTCAGAATACGCGGCAGGATATCGGCATTGGCGCGTTCGATGTCGGCGGCAAAATCAATCTCGATCCAAGGCACGCCGGTGATATCCTCGAATGCGAAGGTGCCGCGTGGCGAGGTCAGCAGAACATCGCGGATCGTTTCCTCGTAAGGCTCGTGACGACGTCCCTGGCGTAAATAGAGCTCGGTCTGAATGATGATCTTCTTGGCCACCTCGGCGGACAATTTGAAAAAGCCCACCGATTCACCGCAGAAATCGAACTCGGCGCTCAGCCATTTGCGAAACTCGATGATCTTGCCATCCCGAACACATACTTTGACAGGCTCATCGCCCGGATCAAAGGAACGATCGAGGAGCAGACAGTTCTGGTGTCGAGAATTGAAGAGACGCTCGACCAGTTTTTCGTCGTAGAGGACGTCGGCGTCCATGAGGAGGACCGGCTTCCCGCAACACAATTCGTCGCGCAAGGTCCACAAGGTGACGATGTTACCTTCGTCATAATCTTCATTGAACACGGTTCGCACAAATTCCTGTGCCCCGAGGGCAGCGATCTCCCGTTCGATGTCCTGGTGGTGATGACCAACGCCGAGTACCAACTCTTCAATGCCGTATCGCTTGAGGATTTCGATATGGAATTGCAGCAAAGATTTGCCGCCGAAGCGCAGCAAAACCTTCGCTGGAGGTTCCGTAGCCGTAAATCCGAGCCGGGCACCGATCCCGGCCGCCAACATAACTACCTTCATTCGTGATGCTCCACAGCAGAGGCAACTCACGGCGAAGACAATCAACGCCAGCACTGCCAAGCAGCCTAGCGCGTCAACCTCCCTCGACGAGTTGGAACGCATTGGTACGGAAATACCGGGTCAATCTAACTGATCGCGCCCCATATGGCTAGTGGTGGGCAGTGGGGTGAGGCAAGGCGGTTCACCAACCCAAAAGGTGACGCCGGTTCCAGCGCGGCTTCTGAAACTGGTCGAGTGACGGTATTCCTGGCAATACCCTTCCAAGCCAAGGTGTTGCTCCCGGACCACCCGGATGTCGGCTGGGATATCCGCTTCGGGTCAAAAGCGGACATTAGACATGCCTCAGCAACCTGCGGCTGTATTTAACAAAAGGGTTATGGCGTTTTCGGTTTGATGCCGTAGACGTCGTAATATAACGCTGAAATCTGTTCGTAATTTATTGCTGAATAGATATACGAGAAGTCGCCCCCATCATCGCTTTGCGGCTGCGCGGAGGTCACGGCCAAAAGTGGCTTTGGTTCGGTCACGCCACCAGTAAATTTTAAATATTGGGACTCTCACCCATAGCTGCGCTTATAATGATTATACAGTACAAAAAATCGTTAGAAGTTTTCTTCTGAATTATTAATTTTAGCGGGAAACTTAATAATAATACGATCTATTTGCCGACCATTTCTATTTCTTCCCGCTGTTTTGTTCTTGTTTAATGTCCGCATAGGGCTCACACGGGGATTGCACAAGGTATCTTGAATTCCGTTACCGATCATGGCAGCCCGATCCAGGCAAAACGCTGCCGGGTATGGAAAATATCGCGATAAACAACTCGCATTCGCCGCGATTTTGAACCGATCAAATAATTAACCTTCGAGGAAGTGTTGAATATGGACTCTCGTACTGACTATCGCCATGCGGCCGACGATGAACCGGCGTCTTAGCGATCTCGATGAATCCCGTGCTTTCGGAGAGCATTGGACGTGTAGCCGGGCCTTGAACGCCAGCCTGACGCTTAGCCATGATGACGGAACAACTGAAGACTTCACCGACTTGTGCAGTTCTTACGGGGCCGTGAACTTCGGCCATTGCAACGAGGACATACGTCTTCCCGCGCATCCGAAAGCCGATCTGGTCGCCGGAATTTATCCGCCCGAAGCCGAGAAATTTGCGCGCTGGCTGACCAATGCTCTTGATGTGGTCGACTTCAAGGTCCTGTTCCAAGTGGGAGGCAGTTTCGCAGTAAGCACGGCGCTGTCGCTTGCGCTGCGCAACCGTCCGGGGAAAATTCTCGCCATCGAGGGCGGATTTCATGGTCTTGGCCTTGATGCACTTAGCGCCACCACGGCACAGCGCTCCATGGCCCTGCATGAAACGCCGGTCCGGCAATCTCTGGCGTCTTTCGTCGAGGTGCTGACGCCCGGCGCGACGGACATTGATTGGTCCGCTATCTCCTGCCTGATTTTCGAACCCATCCAAGGGGCCCGAGGTTATGTGCCGCTCGACGGCGATTGGTTGCACGGGCTATGTGCGCAAGCCAAAGCCGCCGGGGTCACTGTCATCGCCGATGAGATTCAGTGTGGGTTTTACCGTTTTGGCGATTTCAGCGTCGCGCGAAACATGGGCTTGAATCCTGATGTCCTGTTGTTCTCCAAGTCGATGACCAACGGGCTTTTTCCGTTTTCCGTCGTCGTCTATCGTCAAACGCTCGAAACGGCCATCGGCGATGGCGTCGTTCTCGCCCATACCTTTCAGACTTCGGCCATTGGTTGTTACGCCGCTTGTGCGGTCGCCGATTACATTGACACCCACGACGTGGAAGCCGATTGCCGCCGCGTCGCCAAACCTTTGGCGGACGCCGCCGCCCGTATAGCGAAAAATAATTGGGCAAGGGGTATTTACCAGATAGGCCCCTCTCTATCATTCCGCCCCATGATGAATGCCGGTGATCTGGTCAAGGAATGTTTCTCTGACCGGGTCTTGATCCTCGGCGGCGGTATGGAGGGCGAACGCATCCGGATTGCGCCGCCCCTGACCATTGCGAGCGAGGATTTGCGGGACGCACTGGAGATTATGTTATCGAGGCTAAGCATCGCGTCCAGACAACCCCGTCATGGCCACGGTGGCACACTGGAGAGGGTTGACCGGATTGCCTGATTTGTACGTGCCACGATGCGCCACGTTTCCTGATGCTTGCCATGCGAAATCTCCTAAGCACTGTGCCAAATGTGTGCCAAGTTGACTTCTAAGGATGGTCTGGAGAGTTCTTCGCTGACCATAAGTGCTTGAGGTCTCTACGAAAGTAATGGTGCCGCCTGGGTGATTTGAACACCCGACCCCCGCATTACGAATGCGATGCTCTACCAACTGAGCTAAGGCGGCCTTATTGAATGAGCCAA
>VAPL010673636.1_pt1 | contig 11659 bp, 14 predicted proteins | sample 3395061 | NCBI WGS metagenome assembly VAPL01 (sample SAMN08290444, study PRJNA428436) | hydrothermal vent metagenome | isolation source: Deep-sea hydrothermal vent chimney 2 | place: Pacific Ocean: Juan De Fuca Ridge | depth 2182 m m
CATGAGACATTTTTACAGGAATCCGTAATTAATTATAGCCCAAACAATTTTTCATATACTAATATTTTAAAAGAAAATTTTAGTATTCAATTAGAGAACATAAAGTTTACACAACCGTATTGGGATGCTATAATAACAAGTTTTTATACAGACATTTCTTCAGGAAATGATATTTCTTTAAATGGTTATGATGCTATAATGAGAATTCCAACAACATATGAAAATACTGATGTTGACGGCATTGAAGATACTCAAATTATAGAAAAAATTTGTACCGAAGAATACTGGAAAAGAAATGTAATTGACCTAGACAGAACTTCTCAAAATATTGAAAGCATTTGGAAACAGAATAAATCTTTTTTCTACACTTTCATGTCCAAATCAAAATATGATAAATTATGCAAAAACGTAATCACAGATTTGGTTGAAATTCATGAAAAAATAGCACAAGAACCTAATCACAAAGAATTCTATAAAACCTACAACGTAAAGGATTCTATTTTTCATACGTTTCCCACTACCAAATATGTAAATTCTTTTAAGTATAGTTGGCCATTTAGTTTTTGGGATCGAAGATTTCAAGAAAATAATGATAAAATTGTTTATGAAATATTAAACGAAATAAAAACCCATTACGAAAACTAACATGAAAAAAGCAAGTATCATATTTAGTATAATAGGTCTCTTATTTTTAGGATGCACTTATTATTTCATGCAAAAATCATCACAACTAATTAATGAAAGTGATCAGGCAGCTTTAAACGTAGAAGAATTTTTGCTTTCTGGCAGAACGGAATTACCAACTAAATTAATTAACCCAGATAATGAAGATGCGTATTATTATGAAGACATGGGCTTGAAACAAAAAGATCATATACTAATAAATAATTGTATGAAATATTACATGAATGATGAGTCTTTTGATAATGCGAATAGATGCGAAGAAATAATTGTTGACGCAGTTATTAAAAGTATGGGAGAAGCAGAATTTATAAAAGCGATAATAGGTAATATGATTAACTATAAAAGCGAGGTGTCTATAAAAGATAATTTTCCGAAAATAATGTTTGATACAGGTACAACAGAAGCATCTTTACAATCAAAATTAATGCTAACGTTTATAAATAGATATAGAGATCCTGTAAAGTTACAAGTAGAATTTGACAATTATAAGGATTATTTTTTTGGTAGTATTTCTGAAAATTTATACAGAAAATTGTTTAAAAACTATATAGACACATTTATAGGTACATATGAAGAAATTAAAGTGATGGAAGATAAAGAATCCTTTTTTAAAGAGATTTATTACAAAGCAGAAACATTAAACAGGCATAGTGAATTTTGGAATTTCACCTTTTGGAAAAGAAGAGAATTAGAAAAGAATGACAAAACCATATATTTTATTTTAAAAGAAATAAAAATGCATTATGAGGCAATCCGTTAAAGAAATGAAATACTTAACAATAATCTTTATTCTTACTTTATCTTCCTGTATTTCCAACATAAAAGAGGAAGTAAAAACAACAGAAAAAATCAACGCTGAAACACCAAAAATTGAATTTAACTTAATAGATACCGTGCTTAAAAACCTAAATCTTGAAAAGGAAAATTGTAAACTTGATTGGGTAGCATTGAAAGAAAATCCAAGCAATCCAGAAGAAACAATAATGGTAATACCAGAAGTTATAGAAGAAAATACAGATGAGCACTATATTGAACTTAACAGTTATATATTAATTGTAAATACAAAAACAGGAAAAATAATAAATAAGTTTTTTGAAAGTAGTAAAACTAATCGATGGGTTTCTGATACCGCAGAATTGAGAGAAATATCAATAGATACTGCGCCATATAATGTAACGGATAATAAAAGAGCATTTGGAATAAGAGTAAAACATGTTGGGAATTTTGGTGCAAATCCTTATGAACTAGAAATTATTACATTATTTATTAAATCAAAAAACACATTAAAAAAGGTTCTGAAAAACTATGATATGATGAGTTATGGTGGCGAAAGGGTCGCAATTTGTACTGGTGAGTTTGTACGTGAAAATAAAGCACTCATTATAACGGCTAATAAAACTAATAATTATTACGATATTTTAGTAAAAAGCAAAATTACTGAATCCATAGATTATAAGAATGAAGATGGTGATTGTGAATCTGAAATAAGTATTACAACGAAAAAAATAGTATTAAAATATGATGGCAATCAATATAAACCTGCAGTTATAGACACCGAAAAAAACAATATAGCAACATCAAAAAATAAATTTAATTTAATCGACACCGTACTTAAAAGCCTTAAAATTAAAAAGAAAAATTGCAAACTTGATTTGTTAGTATTGAAAGAAATGCCAAATAATCCTGAAGAAACAATAATGGTAATTCCAGAAGTTATAGATGAAGGAGAACAGTATTTTGAACTTAACAGTTATATATTAATTGTAAATACTGAGATAGGAAAAATAATGCATAAATACTTTGAAAGCAGCAAAACCAATCATTGGGTTTCAGATGCAATAGTATTGAGAGGAATTACAATAGACACCGCTCCATATAATGTAGCAGATGGTAAAAGAGCATTTGGAATAAGAGTAAGATATGTTGGTAGTTCTCAAGCAAACCCTCATGAAAATGAAACGATTTCTTTGTTTGTAAAATCAGAAAACGTACTGAAAAATATTTTGAAAAACGTTGTAACATTAAATTATGGTGGTGAATGGGATACGAATTGTGCTGGTGAGTTTACTAGTTCTGAAAGCACTTTAGTAATATCAAAAGGAAAGACAAATGATTATTACGATATTTTAGTAAAAAGCAAGATTACTGAATCCATAGATTTTGAGGATAATAATGGGGATTGCGATTCCAAAGAAAATAGCACAACGAAGCAAACAATATTGAAATATGATGGTGAAGAATATAAAAGTGTCCTTAATTAATAAACACTTAATAATTAGTACAAATAAAGTTTAATACCTATGAATGTAAAATACTATATAATACTACTTATTTTATTTGTTTTTAGCAGCTGTGATGTATCAACACTTTCCAGTAAAGACACTAATAATATCAACAAATTAAAAGTGAATATATTTATTCAAGAGGATAATAAAGAGGATTTATTGCAACAGATAAAAGTTAGATTAACCGATGGTAAAAAACAAATAATCAATGAGAAAATTAAAATTTCATTAAACGGAAAGCCACTAGAATTATTTGTAAGGCAAGGAAATTACTATGATAAGCATTCTTATTATAGTACAGATGATTTATTGCGAAGTGAATCATACTATTTTGAAATTATTTTACAAGATAGCACTAAATACCCTTTAGCATTTCTTAAACCTTTAAAGCGAAGCGATAGTGCAGAATTTAATATTCCTAAAAATAGTTATCAAAATAAAGATATTACACTAAAATGGAAAAACATTAATACACCTACTAAATTAGAAGTGTGGAAATTAGTACATCTTAAAAAGAACAATAATGAGCATTCTGGAAGCAGACATGCAGAAACAAAAATCATTGAAACTCTGAACTCAAAAAGCGGAACATATACAATTCCCAAATCATTTTTAATAGATTCATTAACAGTTACAGATTACTTAAAGGTCAGGATTAATAAACAGGAAAAAGGCTTAGTAAATTCCAAATTATTATTAAATAGTAGTATTACATATAATTATACAACGGAAGACACAATAGATATAATAGAAGAATAAACAAACTAAAAAAATGAAACTTCAATATATATTAATATTATTTACGTTTATCTCTTGTGTGCAAAACACAAAAGTGAAAAAAGAACCTATTACTGTTATAGCACAAGATACCGTTAAACCTGTAGAAGACTTACCTAAAATAGATGATAAATTAAGATTTAATCAACTTTTAAAAGAACTAAGAACCAAAACAGTTCCATTAATTGATTCAACAAATTTTGACACCTTTATTGAAGAAAGAAAAATATACAACAAAGAAGAGATATCTATTTTACAATTAGAAAAAATATATCCGAATTATTACAAAGAGGGTTACAACTATAGAGCAACTCCTAATTATAAAATAAAGTTGTCAAATAAATTCCATTCCGTTGTTATTGCGATTTATAAAGGCGACCATGAAATGGAATCAGTATTAATTAATTACGATTTTAATAGAAATACCATCAGTTCTAAAGTCATTTCCTATGATGAAATAGCAGAGAGTTTGTCACGAAAACATTCTAAAATAGAAAATAATATTATTACAATTATTGATGAATTTTACGGAGATACTAAACAAATTGATACTACTAAATTTCACATAAGTAGGAATGGAGAATTAAATCAAATAAAAACAAAGTATAGCAGTAATTTAAAAAATAATAAAACAATTTTATTAAATCAGACATATACAGATACCATCGTGTTTTCAAGGTATGATGATAATGGTGATTATTTTATGCTACTAGGAAAAAAGAACGAAAATGATATTTCGTTAATTTATGATTGGGAATGGACTGCCAATGAGAAATACAATTTTAAATATGGAGATAGCATAAAAGTAAAATGGGAAATGAGCAGTATTTCTATTGCTGGAGATGAAGAAATAGTAGCGTTTAGAGAAAAAGCCATTGATGCAGAAAAAATATTATCTAAAAACAAACAAGTTAAATTTTTATGGCGAGCAGATAAATTTGACAAAGAATTAAATCAAGAAATTAATTCAATTTTCATTAATAAGTCCTTTTGTAGTTCTATTAGTAATCAAGAAAAGGCAGCATTAAGTTATGTTGCTACTTTTATAGGAAATGAGTGTTCTTGGGATGGAGAAGTCAATGAAAATCGAAGTAATTTAAAATGTAAAATTTTGACAGCATTAGATTTGGGTTATCAATGTTCTGACAAACATTTGGGATTTTTACAAAGTTGGTTTTCAAAAGACGCTACTGCATTAAAAAAATTAGAAAAGTGTGGAACTATGCCATACACAGCAACGATACAAACTACATTTGATGAAATCACCGTATTTACAGATAAAGACAATAAAACAATTAAAGTAAATTTTAAGGCGTACCGAATAAATGTGAGAGAATCAAGTAGGGAGAGTTGGACTCAAACCAACATTTTTAAATATGATTTGGAAAATATAACTTTAATAAGTTCAAAAAAATCTGATTTAAAAGAAAAATAAATAAATTAAAAATAAATTAAAAATTCAAGAAAAGTGGAAAGACTTATTGGTATTAGGTTTTGACTGTATTGTTTATGGTAGTGGAAAAATTACGATTGGAGAACACTATTCCTGTTTTAACTCTAATAACAATGAAACCAAATATTATTGGACTCCAATCTGCGATACAACTTTAGATAAAATAGAAAAATACCATGATGATATTTGGACTGAATGTGATATTTTTCACGGAAATTTTGAGTATGAAAACCAGAAGATTGTTTTTGGAGATGGAGGAATGGGAAATGAAGGATATATTGCTTCTACAAAATTAAATGGGGAATTAAATTGGTCTATTTTCTTTACATTTTCAAACCCAATTTGTAAAGCAAAAATAATAGACAATCATTTAATTTGTTATGGAGATTCAGGGACTAAAATCACCATTAATTTGAAGGAATTACACAAAATTAAAATAGATAATACTAACAAATTATAAAGGTTTTATAATTAATGATACTATAAGCGTGCATATTAAAAAACATCAATGGAAATAATACTTATCCTTTTTCTATTACTAATCCTGATGATGTTTCTGTATCTAATATTCAGATTAATCAAATGGGTATTTAACAATAAAACTCGAAGAATTTGGGCATTATCATTATTGGGAGCATTTATTTTAGCCACAATAATCAACAATGTTTTTCTAAAAAAAATGGAATTTTTTCCTTTGGAAAGTGAAACAAGTTTCGATAATGGTAATATTTATCAACACATAGTCATTGCAAATCCTCCTAAAAATTTAGATTCCTTGGCTTCTATTGTTATAAGATATAGTAGTAACCTTTGTGAAATAGTAGAAAAAGAGAATTATTTGAGGGTTTTATATTATAAGGAAACTTGGGATACTCCAAGAGATTTTAAAAGTACTGATGATGATTGTAATTTTGGTTCAGAGTCTATAGACTGTCATATGGATGATATTATTTGTGTATTAGAGAAAGGTTCTAAACAAAAAAATAGATGGAAATTTAAAGTACGAAAAAACAGAGGTTCCGAATGGATAAACTACCCTTTTGAAGTAAAATGTATAGATGAATAAATTTAATATAATAAGGGTTAAGCACCAAACCAAAAGGTGGTAATCATTAATAAAAAACCAATATGAAAATTAAATTAACAATACTTTTTTTGTTTGTAAGTTCAATTTTGTTCTCACAAGAGGTACAAATATTCCTGGCTAATCAAGAGAAAGATACTAATTTTTTTGATTATGAAGATTATGAAACACCAAACAAACCAATAGGAAAATTAATCTTTTTAAAAGGTTGTAGTTGGTATTGTGGTGGTTTCGTTAAGTCAATTAAATCTTCATCTGAACTGAAAGAAAGTAAAGGAATAAATTATTCTCCCAAAAACGCGCACGATTTTAACAAAAATACGGCTTGGATTGAAGGTGATTCAGAATATGGAATTGGAGAGTATATTGAGTATTGTTTTGATTTCAGTGAAATGAAAAACTATAATGGTAAACTGGGAATTAATAAAATTATTTTGGCTAATGGATACAAAAAGAGCAAACTAACTTGGGAGAATAATTCAAGAGTTAAACAATTAAAAGTTTATGTAAACGACAAAGCCTATGCTATTTTGAATTTGCTTGATGCTTTCGAAATTCAGACAATTGATATTAAAGAAATAAAATTTCCAGTAAACAAAACCACGAGACTAAAATTTGAAATAACTCAAGTATATGAAGGGAAAAAATATAAGGACACAGCAATAAGTCTGTTAATGTTTGATGGAATTGGAGTTCATTAAAAATAAAAGTGCCCAATAAAGTGTTTAAAAAATAAGGGTTACCATATATCACGAAATTTGTCACAAATGAAAAAAAATCTATTCTACATATTGACCTTAATAATGAGATTGATTACATCTTTATTCATTTGGATTTATATTCAAAGAGCAAAACTTGATTACAATTCTGAAGGATTATTTTTTTCTTCCGAAGATGGAATTGTTTACTACGAACAAGCCAAAGAAGTATATGGAATACTTGCTCTTTCGGGATTGATTTTGACTGGATTATTTATAATAAGAATAACACAGATAACAAATAAAAGATGCTGAAAATATTAAACCCAATATGAAAAACAAAGAACTAAAAGATAATTTACGGTTTAAAGACACTGCTAATGGAGTTGTTTTTAACCACTTTTCTTTTTGTGAAATGGTGAAGCACATAATGGTGAAATATGGAAATATAACGTATAAAAATGCCGATAAAAAACTAAAAAATCATTTCTTAATTGAAGCCCCAAAATCTTTGAATGAAGTCTATCAGATAACACACGAATTAGAATTTCATTGGGCTATGCTAATTGTCAACGGAAATAGGTATTGGACAAAAGGAATACCTAGTAATTTTAATGATTTTGAAGACGAATATATAACTTGGCAAGAAAAAATTAGACTAAAATATAAACTGAAAGAGTCGTATAAATATTACGAAATAGAACCTGATAAAATATGAAGAAGAAACTTTTATTGTCATTTGTAATCATTTCGTTTTGCATCTTATTATTCATTGGTTTGAAAAACCCTTTTGTATTTTATAATCTATTTTCATCATATAAAACGCAAACAATAATATATGTACACAAAAACAATCCTGAATTATCTATTGAATTTCAAATGAAGGATATTGGTGCATTAGGTTATAAAAGACGGGTTATAAAACGAAATAAAAAATCATTTTTTAAACAAGAAATAGTCATCGATACAACAAAAATTAATCTATCAAAATGGAAAAAAGTTACTATTGATAAAAATGAATTGAACCTTAAAGATATATAGATGAATAAAAAAATCCTTGAAAATATAACCATTGACTTTAGTGAAGAACAACAAGAATTGGTGATTTCTGAACTTTCATCAATCAAATTGAGTCACGTAATGGCAAATTCTGAATATAATTTAAACAACACACTGTTTGCTATTCTAAAATTAGCGAAAGGTGATTTAAATAAAGTTATTGAATTTACAAAATTCGCTAAAATTGATTTTAGAGATGTTATTATGTGGGCAATGCAAGAAAAACCAAATAAAAACTGAATTATAAAATGATAAGTAGAAAAGAACTAATACTAAGTATATTGAGTTTTGGGTTTGTATTACAACTACAATCTCAAAACATCATAAAAACGTTAGATAATGAAGTGTTCAAATCAAAAATTGGATCAATGTGTGAAGAAACAACTAATACAGATGCTTGTGCTGGAAAGGGAATTTACTTAATTCTAAAATTCAATAAAAAAAAGGTTGCAATAACAGAAATGTACATATCATCTTGTGATGAAGAATCATTAAGTTATAAATTAGAATATAACTGGGAATTGACATACAATAATGAAATAAAAATTCACTACAAACCCGAAGATGTCAAATATAAATCAATTGAAAATATGAAGTTTAAAATGATTGATGAAGTCATTTTTGGCTATAAAAAAGATTGGAATAACAAACTGGTTGAATATAAATTCGATAAATCTAAATAAGGAATTAGAAAATAAAATCTATAAATAAACCTACTTATGAAAATCATATCAACATTTATATTTTTCACATTGCTATTAAGTTTTTCTTGCAATGCACAATGCAATTCCACCTTCGGTATCTATTAAAAAAATTAATTATGCACTAAATGAAATATAGAGAAGAAATATACTTAGAAGAGAACGGAGAAAAGATTTATGGAGAAAAACTACCCGTAATTGTTAATAATAATGGATACTATTTATCTTACATAGCGGTATTTAAAAACGGATTAATTCATTGTAATTGTGAATTTATAAATTTAGACCAACTTAAAAATAATATAAATTCAGGAAGACTGTTACAAAATATACCTGACAATGAAACATTACAAGATAGAGTATATGACATACTTGATATTGTTACAGGTTGGTGCAGTCTTAAAACAAGAGTTTGGAAGTAATATTATTAAAAATAGAGACTGATTATGAGAAAATACAAAGTAATATATAGAGACAAATTTGGAGAAGAAGAAACTGAAATTTCTTCTGACGGAAGTATAATGTATGTGACATTAAGAGGTATTAAATTTGAAGGAAGTGATTTTGAAGGCTTTGAAGGAGAAGTTGATAAAAATAAATTTGATTACGAAATGTATCAAAATGGTTCTGGAGATTTAACCAATTTTATAATGGAAGTTATTTTTCCAATTAAGATAGAACACGAAAATAAGATTGTTACTAAAAAAATGAAGTTTAACATTGAAGTAGGTAAAGAACATGAAATTGAAGGACTTGAATCAATTGTAAATGCAATAGAATTAAATACAGCATTCGGAAAGTTTAAATCTACTAAAAAAGTAGAGTGGTTTGAAGATGCTATTATCGAAATACAAAATATGTTGCCTGAAAAAACGCAAATAAAAACGTGTTTGAGTTGTAAGTATTCTAATTATCATCCAGTTGGTAATGGAATGTTTGGTTCGCTTTATTGTTTTAAGAAAATCAAAAAACAATTAAATATCATCATAGATAAACACGATTTAATGAGACTCTGGACAAATGAAGCAGTAGAAAAAGGAGAAATATTTAATGTACAAGAGATATTTGATTGCTCAGAGCATCAATTTATAGCAAAAAACGATTGGACGTATAAAGATTGGGATTATAAAACCAACTGCGTAAAATAATCTTTGAAAAACAAAAAATACAAACACATGAAATTAAGTAATTCATTTAGCGGCGCATTAAGAACATTTGCATATTTTATTGCCAGCGGAACACATTATCAACTAAAAGGAATTAACTATCTAGATTTATTTGGAAAAGAACCAAGTGCAATAGAACAAACTTTCGCAATATTTGCAAACGTTATTGAACTAGACGAAAAAGGAAACGTGTTAAATGCAAAATATGCAGAAAAAAGAGCCGTTGACTATATTCGCTCTTATTGTGAACGTGGGTTTAAAGTTGATCCACCATATGAAGATTGGGAAATAGAATTGTACTAAGTTTTAAAAAACTAAAAACAAAGCGTTACAGAATCTAAATTAACCCTGCTTCCTGGACCATTAAAAGCACCTTTCCTCCAACTTTACGCCACAACTTCCAATACAACTATACAGATACAAAACATTCTCCACAACATTACATTAATATCACAACATATTGTTTATAAGCATTTTAAATAACATAATTGATTTCCACATTAAAAACAACACCTATACAACATCAATATAGCAATAAAATAATTCCTATATTTGATAAAAATAAAAACCATTGAGTTTACGTATATATTCAAATATATTAATGAAACATTCTAAATTCATACTAACACTATCTTTTATTGTATTAGCACTACCTTTTTTGAATGGACAAGAACTCCCTCCTATAGAAAAATTTACTCCTGAAGACTATGGTGGGGAGAATCAAAATTGGATGATTTCTCAAGCACCAAATAATTATATCTATATTGCTAATAGTGGTGGTTTATTAGAGTTCAATGGTGCAAAATGGCAACTATACCCTTCCCCCAACAATACTGATATCAGAGCTGTAAATGTTGTGAATGACAGAATTTACACTGGTTGTTTTAAAGAATTTGGATACTGGAAAAAGGATACTATCGGAAAATTGAAATACCATTCTTTAGTACAAAAATTGAAAGACCATTCAACCGATGCATCTATTGATAAAGAAAACATTTGGAATATCCGTTCTTACGAAGAATGGATACTTTTTCAATCACAAGAGAGAATCTATTTTTACAATACATTAACAGAAAATTTCAAGATTATTTTTTCTGACAACATAATTACAAAAGTATTTAATGTTAAAAATACTATTTATTATCATGTAACTGATGAGGGGCTTTATAAGATTGAACAAGGTAAGTCTAAATTAATTGCTGAAAATGCCATATTAAAAGATGACAGGATTATAAACATCTTTACTAAAAACAATCAATTACTTATCCAAACACATAAATCTGGTTTTTACTTGCTAGATGGTACCAAATTTTCAAAATGGAAGACTCCTGCAAATGAATATATAAAAGACATGAGTGTTTTTAATAGCATTCAATTAGAAGATAGAAGTTTTGTTTTAGGAACAATTTCTAACGGTATTATTCATCTTAGTCCAGATGGAGAAATAGTATATCAAATAAATCAAAAAAATGGATTGAGTAATAATACAGCACTTTCATTATATGAAGATACCGATAAAAATGTTTGGGTTGGCTTAGACAATGGTATCAATTGTATTAATATTAAATCTCCTGTAAGCTATTATAACGATGATGAAGGCGTATTAGGAACCATTTATGTTTCCACAGTTTTTAAAGATTATTTGTATCTAGGAACAAATCAAGGCTTGTTTTTTAAAAAACTAGATAATACTAAAAATGAATTTCAATTTATAAAAGGTACAGCCGGACAAGTTTGGAACTTATTTATTTA
>VAPL010748888.1_pt1 | contig 11653 bp, 9 predicted proteins | sample 3395061 | NCBI WGS metagenome assembly VAPL01 (sample SAMN08290444, study PRJNA428436) | hydrothermal vent metagenome | isolation source: Deep-sea hydrothermal vent chimney 2 | place: Pacific Ocean: Juan De Fuca Ridge | depth 2182 m m
TAATTGGCTAAAACAACAGCAGTTAACTCCTTCTCCCCTTGCGGGAGAAGGCGGGGATGAGGGGGATAAAGGTGAGGGTGCTTTTTCACCAGAACAACTCAACTGGTTAAACAAAGTAAAAGATCAAATAGCCCAAAATGCAGAAATGAGTGTAGATGATTTTGAATACACGCCATTTAATCAAGAGGGTGGTTTGTTAAAAGCGAGAGAGCTGTTTGGTAAAGACTTACAACCAATTATAGATGAATTAAATGGATACCTTATTGCATGAGTGAAGTAGTAGAAAAAGAATTGCCTGAAAGTTGGGAGTTGCTGAACTTCGAAGATATTATATCGCCTGTTAAACACTCAATGAAAAGGGGGCCGTTTGGTAGTGCATTAAAAAAATCATTCTTTGTAGCGGAAGGTTACAAGATATATGAACAGAAAAATGCGATTCAAGATAATTCAAGTCTTGGCGAATACTTTATAACAGAAGAGAAGTATCTTGAATTAGAGAATTTTAAAGTCGAACCAGGTGATTTTATTATTAGTTGTTCAGGAACTATTGGACGTATTACACTAGTACCATCGAATGCAAAACCAGGAATAATTAATCAAGCATTATTAAAAATTAAAATTAATAATGAAGTTATTACTCCAGAATATTTCCTTTACTTTTTTAGATCGGATGTATTCCAAAAAAAAGTACTAAATAAAACTAGAGGTGTGGCAATAAAGAATATTGCATCAGTTAAAGATATTAAAGGTTTACCTGTTCCTGTGCCACCACCCGAACAACAAAAACGCATCGTTGCCAAAATAGAAGAGCTCTTCTCCCATATCGACGCAGGCATCGATGCTCTAAAGAAAGCCAAACAACTCCTCAAACAATACCGCCAATCCGTCCTCAAAGCCGCTGTCACAGGTGAGCTTTTAGGTTATGTATTCTCTTCTGATATATTTAAGACTATCGACTATGGTTTAGAATCTCTAGGTCAAGGATGGAGTCCAAAATGTAACAGAGAGCCATCTCCATCAGAAGATGTTTGGGGGGTGATTAAAACAACTGCAATTCAGTCACTCGAATATCGCCAAGATGAGAATAAAAGACTACCAGAAAAATTAGAACCCCGTCCTCATTTAGAAATTATGGTAGGTGATATTTTAGTTACGCGAGCAGGCCCACGTGTACGAGTTGGTGTTTGTTGTTTAGTTAAGGAAACACGAAGTAAGCTCATGATATGTGATAAGGCATATCGTCTAAGACCAAAGGTAGAAAAAATATTACCAGAATACTTAGAAATAACTTTGAATGCACCACAAGTACAAAAGGAAATTGAAAAACTTAAGTCAGGAATAAGTGACAGCGGTTTAAATCTTACTCAAAAACGGTTTGTTGAATTAACAATTCCCTATCCGAGTCTCGATGAACAGAAACAGTTGATAAGTTTGGTGTATGAAAAAACACAATCAATTGCTCGGTTAGAAAATGAATTAGAAATCCAATTAATGAAAGCAAATAAGAATAAACAATCAATTTTAGCCTCGGCATTTTGCGGTAATTTACATGACTGAGAAAGAAAGCCCAAAACTTCATGAAGTTACACCGAGAGAAAACATTGGTAGAGACACAATATCACGTTATCAAGCTCAGTTTAGAGCGGCATCTAATGCTGCACTTGAAATTTTAGAAGGGAATGGTGTTGATAGGGTTTATTGTGATTATCATGATGATTTTGTAGTTAGGAATACAAAGAGCGGCAGTGTTGAATATCATTTTTTTCAAGTTAAAACAAAGGCAAAAAGAAACTACCAATGGACTCTTTTAGATATTTTCGGGATATATAAAAAGAAAACGCAAGATAAAGATAAAATTATAAATAGTTTTATTGGCAAACTTATGTTGCACACTATTAATTTTGAAGGTTCATGTGGTGGAGTTGTTTTTCTGACAAATATTCAGTTTGCAGATGAAATAGAAGAAATGATTACCGATCTTGATTCGGGCTTATTTGATAATAAGCACAATAAAATACTCGTTGAAAAATTTAATGAATGTTATTGTGTCAGCGGTCAGGATTTTGATGATGGTGAAATTAAAGAGCTTCTCTCTAAGCTTACATTAACACCTGGAATTCAATATTTAAATGATAGTAATGATTTTGAAGCCGTTGCACGGGATAAGATTTATAAATATAGCGAAATTGATCTTGAATATGTCGAGGCCAAAGAAATTATAGATAGTCTTGTAAACCTTGCTGAGAAAAAATCTTTTAGAAAAATCATGGGTGAAATAAGTGAAAGTGAGCTTGACGATAAAGCTGGTGTTGGCATAAATGATCTTCTTGATATTCTTAGTATTTCACGTGGAGCCTATGAGGTTTTACTAAATGGTGGAGATCCTAAGGCAATAAAGAGTGCTTCAGTTTTGCAAAGGAAACTTGAGCAAGCTGGAGCTTCGATTGAAATGGTTGAGTACTGCTGTGAAAAAAAGATTCAATGGGATGAATGGTATCGGAAGAAGCGGCATGTAATTCCTGAGTATGATCTTAAATTTTTACAAGAAGACATAAATACAATATTAGAAAGCTTAATAAGCGGAAAAGCTGCATTAAAGGATATCCAGAAGAAAGTGGACGATTTGTTAGTTTCACTTAAAGGCAAAGATATAGAAAATCAGATTACAAGAGAGTTATTACTTGGAGGCGTATTTTCAGCACTTGTCAGGAGTGAATCACAATGAATTATGAAAGTTTTTTCGATAAGGTTAGAGACGGCAGTATCAACTTTAATTTTGATAATGAAACCCCAAGTCATGGTGGAATGCTTAATAATGAAGCTCTTTTTCATTTACCTTTGCTAGCTTTAACAATATTACTGCTATCAAAGGGTAGGCGTAAACCTAAATTACAACAAATAGGGCAACTTGTTGGTGAATGCCTTGAAAAAAGTCTTTTAGGTTTTAAAGGTTCGGCTCAGCATATAGGATGGTCTGCAAATTTACGAGTCAGAACGGTTAAAGCTCTTAGTTTTCTTGAAATATCATCACTTGTTAAAGTAAATAATATAAAAGGAATTATTGAATCAACTGAATTGGGTAATAAAGTAATAAATACATTATTTGAAAAAAACACTGATCTTTCTTATACATTAAGGGTAATAAACCAAAGCTATAGAAATATTTGCATTGAAGCTCAGATTGAAATGGAATTGATATGAAGTTATTGGAACTAAAGATACATTCAGAGGGTTCTTTCGGTTGGGAATCAAATCGATTGGTGTTTGGCGACAAGGTAACACAGCTCTATGGTCCAAATGGGTCAGGTAAAACTCCGATTATGCAGAGCATAGTATATGCATTAGGCTTTCCTGTTAAATTCAGGAATGATATATCGGAGCATTGTTCATTAATTGAACTAAAAGTATTATTTTCAAAAACAATTTATACGATAAAACGAAATATTGGTTCAGAATTTTATCTTACGGTTTTAACTAAAGATAAAAAAAGAATTTTTCATGATGAAAAGGAATATTCAGCTTATCTAATGAATCTTTTAGGTTTTGATTCCCCAATATTATTAACCTCTGGGAATAAACCCACTGTTCCATATATGTCTACTCTTTTACCATTGATATATCTAGATCAAGATGATGGATATTCATCTATATATAAATCTCCATTTACTTTCATAAAGGATCAGTTTTCTGAAATGATGAGAATAGTTTTTGGTTTGCCTGCTAAAAATGCATTCTCAAGAAAAAAAGATGCGGTTAAAGCAAAAGAAAGACTGGATGCACTTGATGTTAAGGTTGTTAATCATCGAAACATATTAGATGAAATACGTTCGATTGCTCCTAATATCCGGAATTTAAAAGAGTTAGATAATGAATTAATTTTATTAAGAAATGAGCTGGACGAACTAAAGAAAAATAAGGCGGATAAAACCAGTTCTATTAGCAGTGTTGATGCTTTGATTATTGATAAATTAAAGGAACAAAAAAATATAACTTCTAAACTACATGAATTACAAGCTCGTGTAGATGGAATAGAAAGTATTAAGTTAGAGATAGAGACTGAAATTAATACCTTAAGCTTAAATGAAGAGGCAAAGAGATTATTTCATTCATTTAATGAGATATGTGGTTCAGATAAATGTGGTCTGTTTTTGGGAAGTTCAGAATCATATGGGAAAAACCTATTGTATTTGAGAGATCAAATTAAAGATCTTGAGAGGAATTCAGATATTGCAAAAATACGAATGTCGACATTAGATGATAATAAAATACAATGTGAGAGAGAAGTACAAATACTTGCTGGTAAAAAAGGAAAAATTGAAAATGAAGGCGAAGTTTCTGGCTTAGTTGAAGCTGTTGGTGAACTAGCAGGAAGAATATTTGAACTAGAATTTGAGAGAAAGACTTTGGAGAAAATTGAAGAAAAAGAAAGTCTATTTGTGAGTCTGTTAAATCAGAGAGAAATCGCATTAGGACTTTATAATGAACTTTCTTCAAGTAGAAGTGAAGTAAGCCTTGAATCAGCAAAGATTAGAAATGATCTTAGAAATAATGTTGTATATTGGCTTGATGTATTACGAACAAATAATGTTTCTAGGGAAATTACAATAACATCTGATTTTAACTTTACTTTTGGCACCGAGAAAATTAGTCAAATAAAAGGTAGTACTCGTGTGCGTATAGTTCTCTCTATTCATGCTGCAATATTGGAAGTGATACTTGAGAATAAAAAGTCAAAATTAAATTTCTACATGCTAGATACCCCAAAGCAGCATGAAATGCATAACATAGATCTTAGTGACTATATTAATAAGCTTGAATTATTAGCAAAAAATAAAGGTGCTCAAATAATTTTCTCTACAACAGAGTATCACTATGAATGTGGTGAAGGTGATGTTGAGTGGGTGCCGGAATATGAGGGTGAAGATCATAAAATGTTTTTGAATACAAAATTATCCAGTTAATCAATGTAAAAGAGTAGGATTTATAATGAGAGCAGCAGAAACAGTAAATAAAGTTTGGAGCTATACCCACGTATTACGTGATGCTGGTGTAGGTAATAGTGGTTATGTTGAACCGCTCACTTATTTAATTTTATTTAAAATTACTGCTGAATATTAGGGGTCATTATGGGTATCTCTTTCGGTGATTTTGGTGGCCTAAAGATAGCAGAAGTTAAAAATGTAACAGCTCACGGTGTTTCGGGTTGTGGCGTTTATGTATTGTATTTAAATTTAACGACACTTGTCTCTAATTTGAAATCTGAAGCTTTTATTTCACATTTATCATGTCGTATAGAAACCAAAGCTCCATGTTTTAAAATATCAAGTGGAGTGTTAGATGGTCACCCTATCATTCGCTGGAGCGAATATACAGATGATTCTCAGATAGGCTTTTTCTTTTATTTAAATGCTAGTCAAATTTCTGCTATTGAAGAATTTAGAAATGATGGTGATTTGAATCTGAGTATTTGGTTATCAGGTGTGGTTGACTATGAAGGTCAAAAAAATGATTTTTACGACAAAGATGATTATGTTATTTCTAAACAGCAGTGGTTAGAAGCTTTAGCTGCAATGAAATACAAAGATACGTTACTTTTTGAATTAGCCATGCCTATAGATTCTGATTCAGACAATGAAAATATCAAAGTATTATTGGAACGAGCACAAAATCATATTTTAATTGGGCATTATCAAGAATCAATTGGAATGTGTAGACAGGCAATTGAATTAGTTGAGAAAGAACGAAAGGATAAAAAGAAAGCATCAGAGGCGGTAAAAAAATATAAAGATAATAGACATGAAATGAATGCCATAGAAAGAATGTTATTTCTTAGAGAAGGTCTTAAAAATATTACTCAGCTTGGTGCGCATCATAGTGAAGAGTTTTCTCGTCAACAAGCACAATCAGTATTGGGGATGACGGTAGCATTACTATCCACACCAGAGGTTGGTATTAAAAAATAGCAATATGAAATAGTAAATATGCAGGTGGAAAGTGAAAAAAATCAAACAGAATACTAACGCAGAGTTAATGAAATGGATTTGGTCTTACAATGAACAATTGATATTGCTTGATCGGCATGATGCATATTGGATAGAACAAGCAAAATTAGGTTGGAAGGATAAGGATGCCTTCAGATCTTTTCTTTCCACATATGGTTTGTTTAGAGGAAAAGCCGGAAAGTTCTTGTCTAAACATCAAACTAAATTTATTAATGTTTGTAATGACTATTTTTCAAAACCATTAAGAGTTGGTGATTTCGCTGGTGCACAAGCATTATGGGAAGGTGCTGTAGCTGAATTAAGAGGTAAGAAATCTAATGCTGATGATGTCTCATTTTGGTCTGCAACTTTAAAAGCATTTTGGTTTTATCACCCTGATAAACTACCTATGTATGATAAGTACGCACGCATTGCGTTAGAACAATTACGTGTGAATAATGATTTTCTACTAGATGATAGTTTGTTATTGCCAAAACGCAGTGTCAGACCAGAAAATTTTCTTTTGGTTTTTGATAAGTTTTATAATCAGTATGCTAAAGATAAAATAAAACAATCAAAACAATATGTTCACAGGGATTATAAATATAAATATCGTGTTGCTGATAAATATCTATGGCTTCATGGATTTGGAGCTGTGACTGGATCAACGACAAGAACAATCGACACATACAAACTCAGCCTTAAAATGGCACCACAGAAATTAATTTAATGATTTATAAATGAACTCGTCAGAAATAGTAAATAAAGTATGGAACTACGCCCACGCCTTACGTGATTATGGTGTGGGATATTGATTGAGAGTATGAGTGAATCAAAAAAAATAATAAATCATGATTTACATTTTGCAAGAAGTTCTTATGAACGATTATTGCTTTTGCAACCCCAAATAGAGTTTAAAGGGTTATGGTGTAATGGATATAAGTATTATATTCATTGTCCTTGTTTGAAAAGTGAAAAATTAGTTGTTGAAGATAAACCACTTGAAGAGTGGTTTTATAATTCCTGCCGAGTAATTACAAGCCCTGTTTCTATAGTTGAAAATATTCCTGAGAATAGTATAGCTGTTAAAGAAAGAACTGCTGAAGAATTGATATTGTTGCATGGCGAGCCTTTAACTCTTCCTGATATATTTAATGAGCTTGTTTCGTTCTTGCCTAAAGACTTTCCTTTATTTTACATCACTAGTCCTCAACTTGAGTTAAATATTTATACGGAAGAAAGCTTAACAAATGAGCAGGAGAATATTGTAGAAATCGCTTGTTCTAACATTAAAGTATCAATGCCAATTAATTTTCTATCAGTCGAAAATAAAATTGACACAGAACATAATTCAGCTCTGATAAGAATTGATAGTCTTTCACTTTCATCAAGTCGTTCTTTTTTAAACAACCCTTCTTCATCAGAAATTAAACTGGCTTGTGAAGAAGATGAAGAGTTTTGGGTCGATTACAGGACACCTGTTTTTACGGACAAAGATTTTTCATCTAAAGGTATATTGACAAAGAATTTTAGAGATACTTCTTCTGCATGCTTTGTAAATGCCAGTATGTATGAACCGGTTAATATTCGTAATTTTTTGCCACTTTATCGGCGAGTTATTATTAATATGCCCTTGATGGAAAATCATACTCACGCGTTGAAGAGCTTATGTGTAACTGAAAATGAACTGATTGAACTTGCTACTCGTGGTCGAGTGCAGTTTATATTTCCGCAATCACTTAATCGTTATAAACAAGGTTTTTTAAATGAATTATTGGCTGCTGTCCCTCAATCAGTACTTTTATCTAGGAGGCTCGCACTTGCGTCAGTTTCTGAAACTAGGAGACGAATTCCTCTTTTATATCCACAGTTTGGAACTGGAGAAAGAAGAGTTATTTTGGATCTGATAGGGGATTTAGCAAAGAAAAATTCAAATGACTTTTTGTATCTTATACAGCATCAACTTGGCCAAGCTTGGTCTGGTATGGAGAGGAATATCTCTTCTAGAGGAGCAATGGGCACTCTTTCACATGGTTTAGGTCCTATTTTAGGTGAATTGTATAAAGCAATTAGTGGTCGTGATATACAAATTGAACTTATTACCGCAGCTATGTCTGTTGAGTGGGCTGCCACACTTGGAGCAACATATTTCCCAATATCATCAACGGGTTATTCTGAGTATGGTGCCGCTGCTATGTGTTCGACATTATATTCAGGTATTAATTCCGAGGTATCGGTAAAACCAACTGAAAATATTGAAATGCTAATGAGTGGCTTATTGGCGATTAATAATGATGCACCATTACTAGAAGTTGAAAGTACATTTACACATAGTGATATAGATCGGCTTTCAAAGTTAGTAACTCATCATGCTGGTAATATTAATGCTAAACAAAATTTATTAGAGACTGTTAATACTTTAAATGCGGATATTCTGAAATTTGAATCTAATACTGATAGATTAAACAGATATGATGTATTAGGTTTAGGTGGCGTCCTTAGTGTCGGTGTGGTGGGTATGACGCTCGGAACACCTGCTAGTGGTACTGTGGCTTCACTTGGCTGTTGGTTAGCCAATTATATTCTTAAAACCGCAGATCCTAGTAGAGATCCTGGTGGAAGGGTTTTAGATTGGTTGCGCGCAAAGAATGCATGGACTACGGATGATGTGGTGTTAGTAAGTAGATTAAGAACTAAGGTGAAATCATTCTAATAGTAAATAGGAGTTATCTATAAAACCAGATCACGGGGTCGCGTATTACAAATCACATTTTGAATGAGCAGAGTTAGAACACAATTTATACTAATGTTTACGATATGTATGTTTTGCTTCCATTATGTTTAAATTATATAAAAGGATTGTTTTTTAGAAAATAAAATGGCTGAAATCATCCCACCATTAAATCGTCAAACTTTAAATCGCATGACTGCGGGTGAGAAACGTTTAGCTCGTCGGCTTGAGGCATTGCTCGAGGATGATTATTTAGTTTGGTATGATATTCCTGTGGGTAGGAATCGCCGTTATCCCGATTTTATTCTGCTCCATCCTTCCCGTGGTTTATTATTTTTAGAAGTTAAAGATTGGAAGCTAGAAAATATAAAAAATATATCTAAAGCTGATGTGACTTTACAGACGAATAATGGCCTTGTTACAAAACCTCACCCTTTAGAACAAGCGCGTCAATATACGTATGCCGTTATCGATAAGCTATCACGTGATCCTCAATTACGTCAGATTGGTGATAAATATAAAGGTAACTTAATCATGCCTTATGGTTGGGGTGTTGTTTTTACTAATATCACGCGTAACCAAATTGAAAAGGCTATTCCTGATGATTTACGTGAAAGCTTGTTGCCAGATCATTTGATGATTTATAAAAATGAAATGACAGAGACGGTTGATGCAGAACAATTTCAAGAACAACTTTGGGGGATGTTTAATTATAATTTTGGAGGAACGTTAACCCTTCCTCAAATTGATCGTATTCGTTGGCATCTTTTTCCTGAAGTTAGAATTAATAATGATGAGCAAGTTGATCTGTTTGGTTCTAACGATGAAGACGAACAGGAACAGCCTATTGATAAAAGTCTTCCTGATATTATTAAGATCATGGATATTCAACAAGAACAGTTGGCGCGCAGTATTGGAGATGGACATCGTATTATTCATGGTGTTGCGGGTTCTGGTAAAACGATGATCTTAGGTTTTCGTTGTTTGTATCTTGCCCAAGCATTAAGTAAACCTATTTTAGTTCTTTGTTTTAATATTACTCTGGCGGCGAAGTTACGCAATTTTATATCTGCTAAGGGGATTGGTGCTCAAGTTCAGGTTTATCATTTTCATGACTGGTGTGGTCAGCAATTAAAAACCTATCATGTTGATCTTATTTCATCAGACAGACCGGTTTATGAACGACAAGTTGAGTCTGTTATTGATGCTGTTGATAAAGGAGCTATTCCTAAAGGTCAATATGGTGCACTGCTCATTGATGAAGGGCATGACTTTGATGAAGGATGGCTTAAGCTTGTCGTGCAAATGATTGATCCCGATACTAATTCTTTGTTGATGCTTTACGATGATGCGCAATCCATTTATAAAAACCGTACTGGTCTTGGATTCACTCTTTCTAGTGTTGGTATTCAAGCAAAAGGTCGTACCACGATACTGAAACTTAATTATAGAAACACCCGAGAGATTCTTGATTTTGCTTATGCTTTTGCGAAACAGTATTTTGAAACACAAACGGCCGATGATGATCATATCCCTCTTATTGAACCTGAAGCAGCGGGCAACAGTGGTGCTGTTCCGGTTGTGAAACAATTTTCCTCATTTAAAGAAGAAGTTGAATATACAAAATCTTGTGTTAAAAAATGGCATGAGAAAGGTATTCGCTGGGGTGATATGGCTATTTTATATGTCAGCACAAAACAAGGCGAAAAAATGGCAGATAGCCTTAAAGATGCCGATATTCCTCATAGTTGGTTAAAAGCAAAGGCTTCTAAAAGTCAGTATGACGCGGCTAATGATACCGTCACCGTTATGACAATGCAGAGCAGTAAAGGCTTGGAGTTTCCTCGTGTCATTATTATTGGAGTTGGTTCAATGAAGGATAATGAAGCCAGGGTGCAACAAAGCGCACGTTTGCTTTATGTGGGTATGACGCGGGCTCAGAGTTGTTTATTAATGACGACTTCAACGAGCAATGAATATAGTCGGAAGATTTGTAAAATATCAGAAACATAAACCTATACATGAGGCTCAAGCCATATAGGCTAGTATTCCACTTATTACTTAATTATTACGTTGAAAAGCTTGAAAACAAAAAAGTAGGTGGGATAGAGAGTTTAAATTTGTTAAAATTTAATGAGTTAATATAAACAGGGAAATAAGACAATGAGATGGATATCTATATATGCTTCAGTGGGAACGGCAACGGGTAAAAACAATAGTAGAGACTTGAAGATAGTTCAAGCACTCCTCAATGTTTATTTACGCAGTAAGAATAAACCCGCTTTAAAAATAACCTTAAAAATTAATGATGCTACTAATCAGGCGATTCTAGACTTTCAAACTAACCACATGAAAAAAATAAAGCCAGATGGTCGAATTGATCCACGCGGTGCGACCTATAATGCTTTAATTGATGTTCTGAAAAAATCATATACAACTAAAGCAATTGTTGCCCCTACTTTTGGAATAGTTACATGGGAGTCTGAAGGTGCAGAAGGCGGATATTTTCATAGTCGAAAATTACATGTGCCAAGTAATTATTCGGGCTTAACTATTGGTCGTGGTTATGACTTTAAAGAGAAAAAACAAACGACGGTTATTTCTAATCTTACTTCAGCGGGTATTGATGCTAAAAATATTGAGATACTTAAAAAATCAGTCGGTTTGTTTGGAGCAACAGCTAAACAATTTATTATTGATAATGATTTACTTGATTTTGAAATTTCAGCAGAGGCACAAAAGAAATTATTTAAAATAAGTTATGATTATGAAGCTAGCGTAGTTAAAAGAATTAGCATCAGAAAAGATACAGAAGAAAAATATGGGAGTTGTGACTGGGACAACCTTAATAAAAGCATTAAAGATATTGCTGTTGATTTGAAGTTTAGAGGCGATTATAAAACGGCAACACGTAAATTTATACAAAAATCTATTGCTGATA
>VAPL010840841.1_pt1 | contig 11652 bp, 10 predicted proteins | sample 3395061 | NCBI WGS metagenome assembly VAPL01 (sample SAMN08290444, study PRJNA428436) | hydrothermal vent metagenome | isolation source: Deep-sea hydrothermal vent chimney 2 | place: Pacific Ocean: Juan De Fuca Ridge | depth 2182 m m
GGTTTGCTTTATTACGATGGTGCAAACCTGAATGCGATTCTCGGAAAAATTCGCCCGGGTGATATGGGTTTTGATGTGATTCACTCAAATCTGCATAAAACATTTTCCACGCCCCACGGCGGTGGTGGTCCGGGTTCCGGCGCTATTGGTGTAGCGGAGCGCCTAAAACCCTTTATGCCATTGCCCATGGTGGTAAAGACAAAAGAAAATTATCGCTGGTTAACCGAAGAAGATGTGCCGCAAAGCATCGGTCGCATGTCAGCGTTTATGGGTAATGCGGGTGTTTTATTACGTGCATATATTTATATGCGTTTATTGGGTGCAGAAGGTATGCGCCGCGTAGGTGAGTTTGCGACACTCAATGCAAACTACATGATGGCGCAGTTAAAAAACCGGGGATTTGAGGCGGCGATTCCGGATCGTTATGCATCCCATGAATTTATCATTACGCTGAAAACTCAGGCCAAAGAATTAAATGTCAGCGCCATGGATTTTGCAAAACGTTTACTGGATAAAGGATATCACGCTCCCACCACTTACTTCCCGTTACTGGTGCCCGAGTGCTTATTAATTGAGCCAACGGAATCGGAAGCGAAAGATGTGCTGGATGGTTTTGTGGACGCGCTGGTGGAAATTCAACAGGAAGCGGAAACGGATGCGGATATGTTACATAATGCACCTTACACCATGCCGGTGAACCGGCTGGATGAAGTGCGGGCGGCTAAGCAGCTGGACCTGGCCTGGTCGGGAGAGTCTGCGAGCTAGCTATTCTCTCTGTGCTTGTCACTAGCCCCCCGCCGCTGCCCATGCTCTTATAATGTCATGCCCTTGCGTAGGTCGTAGCCGACAGTTATTGGGCGTGTGGGCTTGTCGTTTTTGTCAAACTCGATGAACTTATACATAATTTTACTGTAAACAATGGTAAAGGTTTCCATAGGTTTATCGCTGTCAGAGCCTTCACCGGATACGGAATAAGCGGTAATTAGACAGTCTGACAAAGTGTACATCATGTAGGTGTCGAGTTTGTCGGATGAAATAGTTGAAAATTTAATCTCAATTGACGGAATGTGCTTTCCGGATGTGGCTTCTTTAAAGAGAGAGGGCGATGCAATGTCTACTGGCTTGCTAATAGTGAAGCCTCTCATCACCGGGCGTGAATTGCCATCGGCCTGAGTGCTGTCATCATGTGCCATCAGCTTGGGTCTGTCGATACCGAATTCAGCGCTACTCAATAAGACATGATCAATATACGGGGGAGAGGTGACGTTGCCGGTGATTTGTTCGCATTTTAAATAGATACTCATTATTCTTCGTTCCCTACAGTTGAAATTAAATCCATTAAATTCTAAATAAGCGATACTTAATAAGCGATACTTAGGTCTGTTATTACTGACTTAATAGAAGGTTGATAAATTTATACCATATAAAAAGCCGTACAGCTATGGTATTTCGATAAGTGGCTTCGAAAAACTATTAATGAGCCATTGTATTGGCCTGAATTTGAATTTAATTCAGGCTAGAGTATAGTGATTTTAAATTAAATAACAGGGTGTTCACTCATGAAAAAATTAGTTCGTTTACTTGTGCTTTTATCCGGTGTTGTGTTGCTCATGATGCTAAATGCAAATGTATCTGCACGCGAAATTGCAGATGTGAAATTGAGTGAGCAGATTAGTGTAGAAGCTCAGTCGCTGGTGTTAAATGGTGCCGGCATTCGAACCAAGTTCTTTTTTAAAATTTACGTGGGTGCCCTGTATCTACCGGAAAAGCAGAGTGATGCAACTAAGATTTTAAAAAAATCGACGGCTAATCGCATTGTAATGCACTTTCTTTATGATGAGGTTGAGAAGAAAAAGTTGGTGGATGCATGGATCGAAGGCTTTGAAGATAATGTGGATGATAAAACGTTTTCGGCATTAAATGATCGGTTGCAAAAATTTAATGGAATGTTCTCTGATTTACATAAAGGTGACGTGGTTTTACTGGATTTCATTCCACAAACGGGCACGCGAGTTACGATCAAAGGCGAAGTGAAAGGCAATATAGCGGGTAAGGATTTTAATCAGGCGTTGTTGTCAGTGTGGCTGGGTGAAGAGCCGGTTACAGACGAGCTAAAAGACGCCATGTTGGGTATTGAAGAAGAATAAAAAATATTTATATGGTGTCAGGCCGGTGAAGAATGGAAAGATAAGTTAGTTTGATTTAATGTTAAAGCAAACTGACTTATGCCATATCCATCATCGCGATCTGCACCGCTTCTTCATCCGCAAAAATAGCATTTAGCAGCTGACTAATCTGTGGCATGATGTCATCTGCTGAAGTCAGTGCATCCAATGTTTTGAGATAAGACTTTATATTGCTGAGGCAGCATTCAATGCTATTCTCGTGGGTAGTAGACGAGTTATTGCTGTCAGCAATGTTTTCTGGTTTAAGGGCTTTCTCCAGTGCCAGTTGTGTCATGTGCTCGGCATTCAGTTCCATCTCAGTCAGATTGGTGATGGTTTGATCTTTCATATTGGCGGGCATCGCAATTGCCTGTTGTTGCATCATTTTTCGCGATGCGCGCAGCGGTTTAATGATGGTTTGCCAGGGCTGAACGGTGTCGAGCAGAATCTGTAAATCATCTTCATTCAGCCTCAGGTTTTTGTCGCCTACCCAGCAGCAATATAGCAGTAGATTAACATTAGCATCGAAGTCGTTTTGCAAGGTCAGGCAAATCGATTCAACTTCGGGCAGAGTCCATAGGTGGGTTGAGTAGTTCCAGAATTCGCTATTTGGGAAATCCATAGTAATGAGGTGTTTTAAGTTGAATTTAATATTAAGCCTAGTTCAGATCTTTGCTTATTTCAGCTTTTGGTAAGGTCTTTTTTGCGGCATCGAGTAATTTTTGATGAGTCACAACACCGCTCAACATCTGCTCACCGATAATAAAGCTGGGAACGCTTTTTGCCTGTAATGCACCGGCATATTGTAAATAAGCCTGCAGACTGGCAGGAACAGAGTCTGCGGGGCCATTAGCAAACTCATCACTCCATGCCTGATCAATGATGTTTTCAGGGATATTATTCTGCCGTGCTATCTCACGTAACACCGTTTCATCGCCAATGTTTTTGCCTTCAAGGAAATAGGCGCTAAAGAGTTGTTCGTGCAGGGCATAAAAAATTTCAGCACCCAGGGGTTTAGCCGCTTCGCTGAGTAATAATGCCTTACGGGAGTTAGTGATGATGGTTTGTTTATGCAGGGTAATGCCTTCTTCCTTAGCAAGTTGCAGCAGGTTTTTTGACATTTCATCCCAGACTTCATCGCTGTAGTCGAGCATTTTTATAGAATGACCTTCGACAGGGGTTTCGGGGTGAATCTCAATAAAGCACCAGTTGATTTTTAAATCATATATTTCTCGCAGGGCATTCAGGCGCAGGTGACCGATAAAGCAGAAGGGACAGATATAATCGCTAAGAATAGTGATTTTGAGTTCGGGTTTATGCATGAGCAGACCGGTTTAGATTTATAATTAGACACTAGTCTGATTTTTATTTTAAATCAAGCTCGAACTCTGTCTGATCTGCGACTATGCTTTTAACTACTATCATCATTATTTTCCAAGAGAGAAATATGAAACGCCTAACTGTTATCTGTATTTTATTGTTACTGTCCAGCTCACATTTGCAGGCGCGTGATTTTGAAGGTGGATATGCGGTTTACGGTGCCGGTGGGGACAGTTGTAAGGCTTATTTAGCTTCAATGAAAACCGGTGAGCGACAGGATTACTTTATTGACTGGACCATTGGTTATTTAACTGCCTTTAATGTGATTATGCCTAATACGTATAATATACTAGGTGAGTCAGGTTTTGCAGACGCGCAGGGCTGGTTGCAGCGTCACTGCAATCGATATAAAAATCAGTTGTACATCAATGCGTTGATTAAGCTCACCGAGGTGCTTTATCCTGTGCGTTATCAGTCAGGAATGAAAAAACCGGCACCGTCATTAAAAGATGTGGGTAAAGCGGTTAAGTAGGTGTTTGTGGCCTGCCCTCTGCGACAGGCTTTTTAGCTTCAATTAAAAAATAAATACCCTGCCAGTCCAATCAGTAAAACTGCAAATATGCGTTTCAGCTTTTTTACATCCAGCTTATGCGCCCAGTCAGCACCCAGAGGTGCAAAAAAAATACTGCTGATGACAATGCCGGACAGGGCGGGCAAATAAATGAAACCTGCCGAATAGTTGGGTAATAAGCTGTGGTTCCAGCCGGAGTATAAATAACTGAATGCACCTGCGAATGCGATAGAAAAGCCGACTGCCGCCGACGTGCCGATCGCTTTATGGATGCTGCTGCCATGCCACATCAGCCAGGGTACGGTGAGGCTGCCACCGCCAATGCCGACAATCGATGAGATAAACCCAATAATCCCCCCGCTGCTGTTGAAATTTATCAGTGACGGGCGAGTGTTGTGTGCTGGTGCTTTGATGTCGCTGAGCATGTAGGCGGCGACCAGTAATTCAAATACGGCAAATACGGGCTTTAAAATGTCGCTACTTAGTAATCCGGCAAATAATCCGCCGGACCATGCGCCGACGACGATGCCGGGTGTCAATTTGAAGGCCCGGCCCCAGTTCACGGCCTGATGTTTGTGGTGGCTATATACCGATGAGATTGATGTAAATAAAATACTCGCCAGCGAAGTGCCGAGTGCGAGATGCATAATGGTTTCGGGAGGCATGCCCAGCCAGATAAAGATAGCCGCTAGCATGGGTACAATAATTAAGCCGCCACCTACGCCTAGCAGGCCGGCGAGAATGCCGGCAATTGCACCTAGAATAAGATAAAGCCCAAATTCGATAATCATCAAATGTTTGCAGTCATTTATTTACTGCAATCAGAAAAAGACAAAAAATGTATTGGCATTAACTGTCAGAAGTGGCCTTTTTCGCCTGATGCGAATTATGTTGCTTATGCCCGCCCTGATGGTTGCGGTTGTGGTGGCGGCTGCCTTGCTGGTTGCGGTTGTTGCCGCGATTACCCGGCCGGCTGCCATGTTTGCGATTTTGCCCGCCGTAGCGTTCAACATGGGCTTTGGGTTTTAGTTCTACCAGCAGTTCGCCTGAAACCGGTTCGCTGGGAATGCTGTGGGAAACGTATTCTTCAATTTCAGGTAGATAGTGAGCATAGTCTTCACAGGCAAAACTGATGGCGGTGCCGGAAGCACCTGCACGTGCCGTACGGCCAATGCGATGTACATAATCTTCGGCCATCTGTGGCAGGTCAAAATTAAATACATGGCTGACTTCAGGTATATGCAGTCCGCGGGCGGCGACATCGGTCGCCACCAGAATGGTGCATTCACCATCCTGAAACTTTTTCAGCAGGCTCTGACGTTTTTTCTGTGGCACATCGCCGGACAGAATCGCTGGCGGCATGTCATTTCCGGTTAGCCAGGCATTAATATTGTCTGCTACGCGTTTGGTATTAACAAACACAATACTGCGGGTGGGTTGTTCTTTTTGTAACAGGCCAATCAGTAATGGTATTTTTTCATCGTTGGCAGGATAGTAAATCCGCTCTACAATTTTATCCGCAGTACGGTTTTCTGACTGAATTTTAATATGCTTTGGAGCATTCATTAATTCATAGGCCAGTTCCTGTACCCGGAATGAAAGCGTGGCGGAATATAGCATGCTGAGGCGTTGTGAAGGCTCGGGACAGCGGCGGATTAAATAACGTATATCATTAATGAAGCCTAAATCAAACATTCGGTCGGCTTCATCGAGCACTAGTGATTGCACCATTTTCAGGTTATAAACGTGTTGTTTAAAGAAGTCGATCAGTCGGCCCGGTGTGCCAATTAAGATATCAACGCCGTCGGCGATTGATTGCTTTTGCTGATCATAATCGGTTCCACCATAAATCAGGGCCAGTTTCAGGCCGGTATTTTTACCGATGACTTGTGCGTCTTTATGAATTTGTATGGCCAGTTCACGGGTGGGCGCGAGAATTAATGCGCGGGGCTGATTGGGTTTACGGTGTTCTGCTGCAGGTACGGTGAGTAGCTTATTGTAAACACCTATTAGAAACGCAATGGTTTTGCCGGTGCCGGTTTGTGCTTCACCAGCTACATCGTGTCCATCCAGTAAAATCGGAATACTATCCGCTTGAATTGGTGTGCAAAGTTGAAAACCCGCCTGATTCAATCCTTGCAGAAGTGTCTCAGGTAATTTATATTGATCAAATCTTTGATCAGTTAGATGTGTGCTCATTGCCTAAGCATATAGTATGCGGCCTGACTGTACAAATCTGTAAATTTAGCTAATATGGTTTCTACTGAAACCAATTACAAACTACCCGCCAGTCCTGTATTTAAACTTGGTCTGTAATATTCAAGAAATACAAATGGCCGGGGAAAATCCCAACCCGGAGGTTAAACACTGTGAGTGAGATCATTCATGTATCTGATGACAGTTTTGAAAGTGATGTATTAAATTCTGATGTGCCCGTGCTTGTTGATTACTGGGCAGAATGGTGTGGACCGTGCAAAATGATTGCCCCCATACTCGAAGAAATTGCCGGCTCATATGATGGCAAAGTAAAAATCACTAAGTTAAATATTGACGAAAATCCGGGTACGCCTCCTAAATTTGGCATTCGTGGCATACCGACATTAATGTTGTTTAAAAATGGTGAGGTTGAAGCGACCAAAGTTGGCGCTTTGTCCAAATCACAGCTAACCGCATTTTTAGATAGTAATATCTAAATTGAAAAGCATCCGGAGCGTTTAACTAAAAACTAGACGTTGCGGATTTTGTATGCTAAAGTCACTAAATAAATAAATGTCGACAAATTCTTAGTCGATATGGAATATACCCAAAGCAAGCATTATCAAGTTTGCATTTAAACCCAATTAAGTAATAAAGCCTAATACAAACAAAAAACTATCAATCTAATTTTATCGATTAATATTAATCAGGGCATATTCCGTCTAATCCCACAACCCTTCAAAAAACGTTCCTAAAACTATGAATCTAACTGAATTAAAGAAAAAACCATCCGCCGAGCTTGTTGAAATTGCTCAATCCATGAAACTTGAAAATCTGGCTCGTGCTAAGAAGCAGGACATTATTTTCGCTATTTTAAAATCTCACGCGAAAAGCGGAGAGGATATTTTTGGCGATGGGGTGCTGGAAATTTTACAGGATGGCTTTGGCTTTTTACGATCGGCAGAAGGTTCATACCTGGCAGGGCCGGATGATATTTATGTATCGCCCAGTCAAATTCGACGCTTTGGGTTACGTACCGGTGATACATTAGCGGGAAAAATTAGACCACCCAAAGATAGCGAGCGCTATTTTGCCATGCTTAAAGTGGATACGATTAACTTTGATCCGCCAGAGCAGGCAAAAAATAAAATTGCATTTGAAAACTTAACGCCGTTACACCCGGAAGAGCGATTATCGCTAGAGCGTGGCAATGGTAGTTCAGAAGATATTACCGGACGAATTATTGATTTAGTGGCGCCCATCGGTAAAGGCCAGCGTGGCTTAATTGTGTCACCGCCTAAGGCCGGTAAAACTATGCTGCTGAGTAATCTGGCACAGTCGATCGCGGCAAATCATCCGGAATGCTATTTAATTGTATTGCTGATTGATGAGCGCCCGGAAGAAGTTACTGAAATGCAACGCATGGTGTGCGGTGAAGTGGTGTCATCAACATTTGATGAGCCCGCCAGTCGTCACGTGCAGGTAGCGGAAATGGTTATCGAGAAAGCCAAACGATTAGCCGAACATAAAAAAGACGTGGTGATTTTACTAGACTCTATTACTCGTTTAGCGAGAGCTTATAACACGGTGATTCCTTCATCAGGTAAAGTATTAACCGGTGGTGTCGACGCTCATGCCCTACATCGTCCAAAACGTTTCTTTGGTGCGGCGCGTAATATAGAAGAGGGTGGCAGTATCACGATTCTTGCTACAGCGCTGGTTGATACCGGTTCAAAAATGGACGAAGTTATTTACGAAGAATTCAAGGGTACCGGTAACTCGGAAATTCATCTGGATCGTAAGATCACAGAAAAACGCATTTATCCGGGTATTAATATTAATCGTTCAGGTACGCGACGTGAAGAAAAGCTGACCAAGCCTGATGAGCTGCAAATGATGTGGGTGCTGCGTAAGGTATTGCATCCGATGGATGAAACATCGGCCATTGAATTTATGCTGGAACGTTTAGCCCGCACTAAAACCAATAATGAGTTTTTCGATTTAATGAAAAAAGGTTAAATTCTAAAGCCTTCTGGCTCATTTGTTTTATTTACAATCAACCCCCTGTTATGGTCACTTTGAATGTGCGCTGATAACAGGGGGTTTTTTTATCTGTTATCGTTTTTAGTTGCCCGGGCTATTGGCTGGAGATAAAATATAAGCTGGCGACGTAGGTCTTCTACTTTCTGAGGGAGGCTACTAAATAGTAATTCTTAGCACTGTATTCAGGTTTTCCTTTAAGAGAGTCTTTATATTTTAAATCGTCCAAAATTATTTTAAATGTCAGGGTTAACGGATTTTGATGAGTCGCATATATAAATTAATTTTAGTTAGTGGCGTGTTGATATTGTCAGCCTGTGCGCAACTGCCGGTAGCTTTTAAAGCTGACCCCAGTTATGTGCTGACAGAAGTGGAAGATACCCTGTTAGGTGAAGAAACTCAAAATGCACTGGCTGATACAGTCGACGAATCAAAAATGATTCTAGTTGGTTCCGGTGTTGATGCTTTTGTCGTGCGATTATCACTATTGATGAAGGCGGAAAAATCGATCGACTTGCAGTACTACATCTGGCATGCGGACTTAGTGGGCAAGATTTTATTTAATGAGTTAATTAAAGCGGCTGACCGGGGTGTCAGGGTGCGTATGTTGCTCGATGATATGCCGGTGAATGGCGAAACAGAAGCTATTTTATATGCTATCGACCAGCATAAAAATATTGAAGTACGATTATTTAATCCGTTTGCAACCCGTGATTTTCGTTATGTCACCTATCTGGTCAGCCCGCGGCGTATTAATCATCGTATGCATAACAAGTCATTTACCGTCGATGGGCAATACACCATAATTGGTGGACACAATGTTGGTGATGAGTACTTTTCTGCCCATCAAAGTAGTAATTTTAAGGATATAGATGTTGTTGCGATTGGGCCGGTCGTTAAAGAAATTGGCGAACAGTTTGATCTTTACTGGAACAGTAGTGTTGTCTATCCAGTGACGGCATTTGATCATAATAAAGCAACAGAAAAAAGTCTGCTTAATACTAAAGACGAATTACAGCAATTTGTCGCATCTACAGAAAACTCAAAATATCATCTTGATGTACTGGACTCTGACATGTACAGGAGTCTGCAACAAGGCCAGCTGCCGCAAACAAAATATTCAAAAATATTCAAAGGTGAAGTGCATGTTATTTATGATGATCCGGAAAAAGGCTTAGGAAAAACCGCTGAAGAAGTTACTTATCTAAAATATCTTGTTGAACCTTATATTGATAATATGAATAAAACATTTGAACTGATTTCGCCGTATTTTGTTCCCGGTGATGAGGGTGTCAAATATTTAACTGCAATGGTAAAAAAAGGCATAAGGGTTCGGGTAGTAACCAACTCACTGTCTTCTACGGATGGTTTGATGGCGCAGTCGGGTTATTCACGCCGTCGATATGATTTGTTGGCAGGCGGGATTGAATTGTATGAATTAAAGCCGGATGTGAAAAGTTATGTTAGTAAGTCATTAAGGCGTGGCGAGAAAGCTAAAAGTGCATTACATGCAAAAACCTATATTTTTGATCGACGACAGGTATTTATCGGCTCGTTAAATTTTGATCCAAGATCATTAGAAATTAATTCGGAAGTCGGGGTTATTTATGAAGTGCCGGAAATGGCAGAGTTCATAGCCAGTGTTGTATTTGATAAAAATCTAATGGCTACGACCTATCAGGTGTTGATTGCTGATAAGGCTATTGAAACAGAAAATCTAGATATTGAAAAAGGCGAAGTTTACTGGCTTGAAACGATTAATGATAAAAAAATAATTTATGAATCAGAGCCGCAAACTGGATTTTGGCGTCGCTTTGGTCAGAGCTTATTCTCAATTATGCCGATTGAGTCGCAGCTATGACCGCGCTATTTTTATTGTAGGCAGCGCGTCATAAAAGTTTTCGTTGTGTTTTATGACAGGGCATTTATTGTCCGCTGAGTTTTTATTTAACCTTCATGCCCGCTTGTGCACCATCATCGGGATTTAAAATCCACAAATCTTTACCACCCGGGCCGGCAGCGAGTACCATGCCTTCTGACATGCCAAAGCGCATTTTTCGGGGCTTTAAATTGGCTACCATAACCGTCAGCTTACCTTCTAAATCTTCCGGCGCGTAAGCTGATTTTATGCCGGCGAAGACATTACGGGTTTCACCGCCGATATCCAGTGTGAGTTGTAAAAGTTTGTCAGCTTTTTCTACGTGCTCAGCTTTTACTATGCGCGCTATGCGTAAATCTATTTTTGCAAAGTCATCAAATTCTATTTCATCGGCAATAGGTTCAATAATGGCAGACGATTTTTTTGCAGTTGTTTTTTGTACTGCGGCTTTGATATCTTCTTTTGATGCGGCGATAATGTTATCAATAGCATCTTTTTCAACACGTTGCATTAAGGGTTTGAATTTTTTAATGCTGTGATTTAATAACGGTTTATCCAGATCGACCCAGCTTAATTCGCCGCAGTTTAAAAAGTCTTCCGCCTGTGCGATAACCTGTGGTAGTAACGGTTTTAAATAAATACACAAAATGCGGAACATGTTAATGCCCTGTGTGCAAATTTCGTGAACATTTTTTTCCTGGCCGTCAATTTTATTCTTTGCCCAGGGTTCCTCGTCTGCTATGTATTCATTGGCCTTATCTGCCAGCGCCATAATTTCGCGGGTGGCCTGACTGTATTTTCGGTCTTCAAAATGCTGAGCAATGCTATCGCCCGTATCAATCATGTGCTGCAGCAGTTCGGGTGCGGGCAAAGTGTCAGCTAACATGCCGTCATTGTTCTTTTTGATAAAGCCGGCAACTCGCGATGCGATGTTTACAAACTTGCCGACTAAATCGGTATTAACCCGTTGCTGAAAATCTTGCAGATTTAAATCGATATCATCCACACCGGAAGATAGTTTTGCCGCGTAGTAGTAGCGTAAATATTCCGGTTTTAAATTGTCTAAATAAGTGCGAGCCTTAATAAAGGTGCCGCGGGATTTTGACATTTTTGCTCCATCAACGGTTAAAAAACCGTGACAGAAAACTTTTGTTGGTGTGCGATAGCCGGCGCCTTTTAATACTGCCGGCCAGAATAAAGTGTGAAAGTAGGCGATGTCTTTACCGATAAAATGATACAGCTCGGTTTTAGAGTCGACACTCCAGAACTCATCAAAATCTAAATCGGTTTTGCTGCATAAATTTTTAAAACTTGCCATGTAACCAATTGGTGCATCCAGCCAAACATAGAAAAACTTATGTTTGACGTCGGGGATTTCAAAGCCCCAGTAGGGTGCATCGCGGGTAATGTCCCAGTCTTTTAAGCCGGAATCAAACCATTCTTTTAACTTATTCGCAATTTCAGATTGCACATGCCCGGCA
>VAPL010008083.1_pt1 | contig 11651 bp, 11 predicted proteins | sample 3395061 | NCBI WGS metagenome assembly VAPL01 (sample SAMN08290444, study PRJNA428436) | hydrothermal vent metagenome | isolation source: Deep-sea hydrothermal vent chimney 2 | place: Pacific Ocean: Juan De Fuca Ridge | depth 2182 m m
GCATTTAACTTGATTTGTACTGCCTCAGGTAATTCTGTATAAGTAAAAATTTGCCGCTCCATTAATAAATCGATCAAATCTTCTACTACACGTACCATTTCAGTATCGGTATCGGTTAACGATTGCCTGGCATCTTCTGCTGTTTTAATTGTCTTTATAAATGCCACTATTTCTGGGCTATTTATTTCTAACCACTGCTCATCTTCCGCTTTAGGAGTGTCATATAACTCTATGACTTTACCTTTTTCATCTCTTTTTACATAAGGCATAATGCTCTTCCTCGGGGTTGATAATGGGTTAATTCTAGTATTTTCCTGACTATATGCAATAATTTGGCTTAATACTCCACGCGATTAACCTTTCTTTTCTATTGAAAATAGCTGAATAGCTAACTATGTGCCTATTTGTGCTCTTAGCAAATAATCATCTCAACATAAAGCAAAAACCATAATCGTGTGGAGTACATATAACACAACATTAGATAAATATGGATTCAGCACTAATGACAGACACTCAAACCAAACCAGAAGTATCAGTATCAAGTCGTCACTTGTCAGCCACGACCACGCCTGATGATCCTTTGTTATTGGCTTTGTTATCTATTTGCAAAATAATGCACACACCCCATTCAGCCGAGTCTTTGACTGCAGGTTTACCTCTGGTTGACAATAAATTAACACCTGCTTTGTTTATTAGAGCGGCTGATCGCGCCGGATTTTCATGCAGACTCATAAACCGTTCACTGGATAAAATATCTAACCTGGTTTTACCGGCTGTTTTGCTTTTAAAAAACAACAAAGTCTGTGTTTTGGTAGCAAAAAAAAATAATCAATACAGTCTGGTTTTACCTGAAACTAATAGTGGTGAAAAAACCGTTAGTTTTAAAGACTTAGCTGAAGAATATACCGGTTCTGCATTTTTTGTTCAGATTAACCACCAGTTTGATGACCGTACTGCTGACTCTGCTACGCCTAGAGCTAAACACTGGTTCTGGGATGTTATTTATAAATCCTGGCCAATTTATATTGAAATTTTAGTCGCTTCCTTGCTAATCAACCTGTTTGCTTTAGCTTCCCCTTTATTTGTTATGAATGTGTATGACCGTGTGGTGCCGAATCATGCACTAGAAACTCTTTGGGTTTTAGCTATCGGTGTGGCTATAGTTTATAGTTTTGATTTTGTCATGAAATCATTACGAGGCTATTTTATTGATGCCGCAGGAAAACGTTCTGATATTATTTTATCAGCCACAATTTTTGAAAAAGTCATGGGTATTAAAATGGAGTCTCGCCCGATCTCTGTCGGCGCCTTTGCTAATAATTTGCACGAATTTGAATCTTTCAGAGACTTTTTAACCTCTGCCACCCTGACGACTCTAATCGATTTACCCTTTCTATTTATTTTTCTGGCTGTTATTTATATGCTGGGAGGAAATCTGGTATTCATTCCTCTAGCTGTTTTGCCTTTAGCTATTATTGCCGGCTTAGCCGTACAAAAACCTTTAAAAAACACCATTAATGAGCTGTTTAAATTTTCTGCACAAAAAGGAGCTACTTTAATAGAGTCCTTAACCAACCTTGATTCAATCAAATGCAATAGTGCCGAAGGACAAATACAAAGACAATGGGAACAAAATATAGGAAAAATTGCTCAGCTTGGACTTAAATCTCGTTTTTATTCATCTATTGCCGTTAACTTAACCGCTTTTTTGCAACAAATGGCTTCTGTTGCTGTGGTTGTTTTCGGTGTTTATAAAATATCTGAAGGTGAACTAACCACGGGGGGGCTGATTGCTTGTACTATTTTAACAGGCCGTGCATTAGCACCAATTGCCCAGGTAGCCTCTTTATTAACCCGATACCATCAGGCAAAAGCATCTTTAGAGTCTCTGGATCGCATGATGTCTTTGCCTGTGGAACGTGAACCCGGCAAAAAGTTTTTGCATCGCCCTACTTTTCAAGGGGCTATTGAATTTAAAAATATTTCTTTTAGTTACCCGGAACAACCCATTAAAGCGCTGGACAATATCTCTTTTAAAATCCAGGCAGGTGAACGTGTAGGATTTATTGGTCGTATAGGCTCTGGAAAAAGTACTATAGAAAAACTGATGCTGAATTTATATGAAGCGCAAGAAGGATCAATCCTGATTGATGGCACAGACATCAGACAAATTGACCCTTCTGATTTACGCCGTCAAATTGGTTATGTACCGCAGGATATTTCTTTAATGTTTGGTAGTGTAAAAGACAATATTACCTTAGGCTCCCGCTTTGCTGACGACCCTGCAATATTACATGCAGCTGACATTTCAGGGGTCATTCATTTTGTAAATAAGCATCCCGCAGGTTTTGACTTGCCAGTAGGAGAACGTGGCTGTGCACTTTCTGGTGGACAACGGCAAAGTGTTGCAGTAGCCAGAGCCTTATTACTGACACCCCCCATTTACATTATGGATGAACCCAGTAATTCTATGGATAACAGTACTGAAGAAATGTTTAAACAACGTTTTGCTAATGAATTAAACACTCAAACTTTAATTCTTGTCACCCATAGAGCTTCTTTATTAACACTGGTAGACCGACTGATTGTCATGGATGGTGCTAAAATTGTAGCCGACGGCCCAAAAGAGAAAGTATTAGAAGCATTAAAGAAAGGCCAAATTAAAGTTTCAGGATAAAAACATGTTGAATAGACTATCCGAATTAAAATCAAAACATCAAGTTCAAACAGAGGATCAGGATTTTTTAACCGATGTTAATGCCGCCAATTTATATGGCGCCTCTATAAGCAGTCACCTTATTTTGTGGCTTGCTTTCAGCTTTGTGATTATTGCCATCGTCTGGGCAAACTTTGCAACCCTGGATGAAGTCACTCGTGGTATTGGAAAAATCATTCCATCCAGTCATATTCAAGTCATTCAAAACCTTGAAGGAGGAATTCTTTTGGATATTCTGGTTGAAGAAGGTGATATTGTTGAAAAAGGTCAAATACTATTGAAACTGGATACCGTTCGTTTTGCCTCATCTTTTAATGAAACCAAACTTAAATATTACGACTTAGTAGCCACAACTGCTCGATTAACTGCCGAGGTAAATCAACAGGAAATGGTTCTGCCCGAAGAAGTTTTACAGAATAATCCAGATATAGCCAAAGATGCCAGACAACTATTAATTTCTCGACAAAATTCCTTAAAAGCAAACCAAAGAATCCTGAAAGAACAAATTAATCAAAAAAAACAGGATCTGGTCGAAGTGAAGTCAAAGTCTGTTCAAATTTCCAGAAGCTATAATCTTTTGAAAGAAGAATTAGCAATGTCCGAACCTCTAGTCGCTGAAGGCGCTATGTCAAGAGTAGAAATATTACGCATACAACGTGCCGCTAATGACTTGCAAGGCGAATTGACCGCAGCACGTTTATCAATCCCTCGACTTAAATCATCACTCAGCGAGGCAAAAAACAAATTATCAGAGCTGGAAATACGTTTTCATACTGAAGCTCTTGATGAACTGAACCAAGCAAAAGCCGAACTGGATAGAACCACAGAAACTGTATTGGCTCTTAAAGATAGAGTGACACGTACCCAAGTATTATCCCCTGTTAAAGGCACCATAAAACAATTAAAAGTGACTACCGTGGGCGGGGTGGTTAAACCCGGCATGGATCTGGTAGAAATTGTGCCTTTAGAAGACCAGTTATTAATTGAGGCTCAAATTAGACCTGCAGATATTGCTTTCTTACATCCAGGACAAAAAGCCATGGCTAAATTAACGGCTTATGATTTTTCTATCTATGGTGGACTTGAAACAACATTGGAACATATCAGTCCAGATACTATAATTAATGAAGAAAATGGAGAGAGTTACTACATCATCCGACTACGAAGCAGTAAAAACTATTTGGAAAAAAATGGTGAAAGACTAAATATCATTGCCGGAATGACCGCTAATGTCGATATTTTGACTGGAAAAAAGTCGGTTTTAGACTATATACTTAAACCCATATTAAAAGCTAGAGCCAGGGCTTTGAGAGAACGGTAAGAATATTTTTTATTTTGAGACATCAATGTGAGTCGAATTTTAATTTACTCTGATAATAAAACACTAATCAACTTTTGGTCATCGGCACTTAGCCTTTCTCATCAAGTTGAAATAATAAATTCTATTAGTTTGAATGTTAGTGGCGATGCCATTATTGTTGATATTCGTAAACTGGATGCCAATAAAAGTCTTTTTTCTCTATTTAGACAGCATAACGCAAAATTTTTACTGGTTGGAATAAATTGGCCTGAAAGCTATCAAATTGATGCATTGGTTCATGGTGCAGCTGGATATTGCAATGAGTCAGAAGCTCCGGAGTTATTATTGCTCGCCGTTAAAAGTATTTTAAAAGGTGATATCTGGATCCAGAGACATCTCGTCCCTAAGGTGATAGGCACATTGATTAAAATGAAGTCTGCTACTGTGAGTGAAATCAAACCAATAGCATCCTCAAAGTATACAAAACTATTAAATTCTTTATCAAACCGTGAACTGGATGTTGCCAAAATGATACGATCAGGTGAAAGTAATAAAACTATAGCAAATGCACTTAATATTTCGGAAAGAACCGTTAAGGCTCACCTAACCTCTATTTTTAAAAAATTAAATGTTGAAGACAGACTAAAACTGGCGCTATTTATTAAAGAATCTGCTTGACTAACTGTTGCTTATTCACTAAAGTTCAAGTAATTAGTAACTATATAGTGTATTAGTAATTGAAGATTAAGACTATTGCTTTCCCTGGAGGCGTAAACACCTTCCTCTCGACTATGGAATACTCGGCTTCAGAAGCCGAATAAAGTATAAGCAGTTATCTTTCTCAAAATCATGCTCAAGAACTATACTTATTTTAAAGTATTTAATACTTATATTAAGAAATAATATGAAACTTAATTTTCTTTTGTATTTGGCGACACTTCTATCTGTTAGTACTTTTTCTGTCACCACCACAGCACAAACATTACAAGAAGCAATCCAGCAAACAATCAATGAAAACCCACAAATTCAGGCCGCTAAATCTGAAAGATCTGCAGTTGAACAAGAAGTAAACCAGGCAATATCTGGTTATTTCCCCACCATTGATATTGCCGCAGGTTTTGGTTGGGAACAGTCTTCCAACCCAACAACCCGAGCAGCTGGTGATGGCACAGTTTCATTTGGCAGAGAAGAAACCTCCATTCAGCTAAGACAAATGATTTTTGATGGCCTGGCTACTTACAGTGAAGTTAACCGCCAAAAAGCCAGAACCAATGCCAGAGCTTATACTGTATTTGGACAGTCTGAAATTACTGCATTACAGGGTGTTGAAGCTTATTTGAATGTTTTACGTCGCCAGGAATTACTTGATCTGGCAAAAGACAATCTGTTAATTCACCAAAGAACTAACGATCAAATTCAGTTACGTAGTGCACGAGGCATTGGTAGAAGGGCAGACGCAGATCAATCAACCGGCCGACTGGCATTGGCAGAAAGAAATACTCTATCTGAAATAGGCAATTTGAAAGATACCGAGACTACTTTTTTAAGGGTTATAGGTGCTCTACCGAACGATTTAGAGCCAGTTACCGCCCCTACTGACGCCTTACCCGAAAAAATGGAGCAAGCTGTTGAGCAGGCGATTGCCAATCATCCCATTTTAAAATCTGCTAATGCTGATGTAGATTCGGCTTTTGCTCAACATGACACTGCAAGAGCCGCTTATATGCCCCGCATTGATTTTGAAGCAGGTGCATCTCACAATGTTGACATTGATGGTATTAAAGGTAAAAACGAAGATGCAACCGCCATACTTAGATTAAGATATAATTTATTTAATGGTGGAAGAGACCTTGCTCGCCGCAAAGAAACGGCTCAACTGATTAATCAAGCAAAAGACATTAGAAACAATACCTATAGACAAGTTGTTGAAAGTATGCGTTTATCATATATTGCATACAGAACCATCCAAAGCCAGCTAAAGTACTTTAAAAGCCATATGGTGTCTAGTATTAGAACTAATATTGCCTATCAAAAACAATTTAATATTGGTCAACGCACCTTATTAGATTTATTGGATTCCGCAAATGAAATGTTTGTAGCTAAAAGTGCTTATTCTAATGCCAAGTATGATGGCTTGTTTGCTGAATACCGCGTTCTCGCTAGCAAAGGTGCTCTAAACAATTACTTAGATGTTAAATTAGCAAAAGAAGCAACGCCTCTGGAACCATAGAAGCCATCAACCTTACATTGACGGACACATGTTCTTAGGCCCTCTCTTGCTGGATAGGAAAGTGTTTTGAAAAAGAGATCTCTTTAATTTCCTCTCACCCAAACCCCTCGGTAACTGCCCCTGTGTTACTCTACTTATAGTTACTTCCGTGTAAGCATCCCTTTAGAGAGGGTTTAAAAAAGCTATCGTCTATTACCCATCATTACAGGCAGCTGTGGGTAGATCAAGCCAATTACTTACCCATAATCCTCTGAATTATTTTTGCTGTCTTTTTAGTAGCTCCCTGATTTTGTATTACAAAATATTTTGCTTTAAAAGCCACATTCTTTCTATAGTCAGGATCATTATATAATTGCACGAATGTAGTTATAATTTGATCTTTGGACGTACATTGTATAGCTGCATCTAACGCCAGTACATTATTGCTTATTTCTTTAAAATTAACCATGTATGGGCCAAATAAGATTGGTACACCCATAGCAGCTGGTTCTAAAATATTGTGCCCACCCACCGGTACCATACTACCTCCTACAAAACAAACATCAGCCACTCCGTATAACAGCTTTAATTCGCCCATGGTATCGGCAATATAAACATCTGTCTCAGCTATGCATTGTTGCCCTGTGCTTCGCATACAAACTGTAAGCTGCATCTTTTCAACTAATTGTTTGACTGCATTAAATCTTTCTGGATGCCTAGGTACAATAAGTAATAGTAACTCGGGAATCTGCCGTTTTAATTGCGGATATATTTCCAGAAAAATTTCTTCTTCATTCTCGTGAGTACTAGCTATAAGCCAGACAAAGCGATTGGCAAAACCATGTTCCTTTATTTCTTGTGCTTGCTGCACAAAGCTGGAATCTATCGTTAAATCAAATTTTAAATTCCCTGAGGATTCAATGCATTCTGCTTTGGCTCCAATTTCAATAAAACGCGCTTTATCCTCTTCTGTTTGAGTTGCAATCCATGAGACATTAGCTAATGCAGGCTTTATTAAAGCTGGTATTTTTTTATAACCTTTCGCCGAGTTAGCTGAGAGTCGAGCATTAATAATCATTAAAGGGATATTATTTTTAGCACACTGTGCATACAGATTCGGCCAAATCTCTTTTTCCATGATAACCGCTATTTTGGGTTTGAAAACAGCTAGAAACCGTTTAACTACAATGGGTAAATCATAAGGTAGATATACATGAGAAACGTCATCACCTAGAACAGCCTGTATTCTTACCGAACCCGTCGGTGTAGTACATGTAATAAGAAATTTATCGGAGGGAAAATCTGCTTGTAACTGTTTAAGCAGTGGAAAAACAGCTTCCGCTTCACCGACAGAAACTGCATGAATCCAGATAACATCAACGGGGTGTTTTGGGGGGTAAAAAGCCAGACGTTCTTTCCAGCGTTTTCTATATTCGGGAGCTTTAAAGCCTCGCCAATAGAGACGAAATAGAATAAAGGGAAGGAGTAGATAGAAGAGGGTGGTATAAAGTATCCGCATAAAACATAGAAGCTATGATTGATTCCCTTTTATTGATCTTTATGACTCGAATAAATTCGAATCTTGTGCTGCATTATTCAGCTCTATTCAACCATTCCATGTAAAGACGCACACCTTCTTCCACAGATTTGAATTGATAATTACACCCGGCTGCTCTTAGTTTTTCAAGATTTGCTTCGGTAAAACTTTGATAACACCCTTTTAAATGCTCTGGAAAGGGAATGTATTCAAGCTGACCTTGTTGGTGATATGCTAACACTGCATTGGCCACATCATTAAAAGTCTGGCTACGTCCTGTTCCAGTATTATAGATGCCCGAAACCTGGGGGTTTTCTAGAAACCATAAATTAATATCAACTACATCGCCTACATAAATGAAATCACGTCGCTGCTCACCATTGGCATAGCCATCACATCCTTCAAAAAGACGAACAACATTTGACGCTTTAATCTGATTATTAAGATGAAACGCCACACTTGCCATGCTACCTTTATGCTCTTCATGGGGGCCATAAACATTAAAATAACGTAGACCGACAACTTGTGCACTTAGCTCATTTTGAAATCTACGAAAATATTGATCGAACTGGAATTTAGAATAACCATAAACATTCAATGGTCCTTCGTAACTCAATTGTTCTTTGAAATTATTATCAGAACCATAAACTGCAGCACTTGAAGCATAAATCAAAGGAATCTTATGCGTCTGACAATAATGAAATAAGGTTTTAGTATATTCATAGTTATTTTCCATCATATAGCGCCCATCCCACTCTGTTGTGGTTGAGCAAGCACCTTGATGGAAAATAGCCTCTATGGATGTTGCAGAATAATAACCGCGTTGCAACTTATCCAAAAACTTATTTTTGTCCTGGTAATCGGCAATTTGGCAATCAAGCAAGTTTTTATACTTGACCCCATTTGCCAGATTATCAACCACAACAATATCATCGTAACCCCGCCGGTTTAAACCCAGCACAAGGTTACTGCCTATAAAGCCTGCACCGCCAGTTACGATGATCATGGTATTTTATGCTTCAGCAGCAATCTCAATGGATAATGTCACAATAACATCTGAATGCAGATGAATATCAATATCATAATTACCCACATGACGAATCACCCCATCAGGCATTCTAACCTCTTGTTTCTCAACTTTAGTCCCCGCCTCGGTAATGGCTTCAGCAATGTTTAGGGTTCCGACAGAACCAAACAATTTACCTTCATCACCGGCTTTATGACTAATAACCACGCTGAGTTTATTTAAGGCATTCGCTCTAGTATTGGCAGCAGCTAATTTCTGCGCAGCTGCTTTTTCAAGCTCAGCACGACGTGCTTCAAATTCCTTTAATTTTTCAGCGGTTGCAGCGACTGCTTTACCTTGTGGAACCAGAAAATTTCTACCATAACCTGATTTTATAGAAACCTTATCACCTAGATCACCTAAATTAGCAATCTTTTCAAGAAGAATAACTTCCATCTTTAATACCCCTTACACCAATTTTTCAAGAACTATTCAGTTCTTATTTTTATTTAAAAATTTACTTCGCAAGTCCAGCCAGACATCAACCACGCCTACAATAATAACAACTGCTATCGCATGTGGAATCAATATCAGTGTTATGTATAACATCGGCACTAAAAACCGCTTCATTTTCATTGTGGAAAAAGCAACATGCAATATTGCCGTACCGATGAATGTATATAACACTACAAAAAGAATCGTTATATTCCAGCATACTTCTGAAATAGTACCCGACATTAACCAGGCAAGCACAAAAACCAGAATACTCATTAAAGCCAGCTTGGGTCGCACTTTAAGAGACAGATATTCTTCTCTAAAACCACCCGGGTTATACAATGCTGACTGCCACATACGTGCTAAAAACAAACCAAATAGTAGTCCGTAAATAGTGCCGGCAATAATAGCTCCCGTCATAAAATGGGAGAAAATCTGGATGGACTTTCTTATCTCATCCACTGGCATATCAGAACCGCTGGCCAGCATGGGCTGAAGCATTGCCTCAAGTATACCTTTCCACATTAAAGCTGGAGAGCTGGCATAGCTATAAAAGCCTATGACTGCAACAATACCTAGAATGATGGCTATTTCTATGGCAACAGACAAGTGCTTTCCCTCTCTTAGTACAATTGAAATCACCCATATAGGAAGCCATAAGACTAGACCATAAAGCAATGCAAATTGAAAATTGCCAAAAAGAAAAAAACCCAGTAATGCGGCCGAAAGACAAGCACAAACCAGAACAAAAAGTCCTTCGTTGGCTCCTCGCCTTAAAGTAACCAATGCTACAGAAGCTGAACTTACAATACTTACAGGTGGCAAAATCAATGACAGCAAGGCGAGCGAAGATGCAACCATCATGGCTTGCATTCGCCCTCTCATTATATAAGCTGCCAAAAAATTCACTTTTGCCTACTCTATTTGTTATTTATGTGCATCACAATAAGCCAATAAAGCAACATAACGTGCTTGCTTTATGGCTGTTGAAAGCTGCCTTTGATACTTCGCAGGTGCCCCTGTTATACGACTAGGAACAATTTTTCCTGTTTCTGTAATGTATTCGCTTAACAAATCAATATTTTTATAATCGATCTCTGGAGAGCCTTCTTCACCAAATCGACTCATTTTTTTATGTCTCATGTTACTTGCCATGATAATCCTCTTAATATCCAGTTAGATGTTATTCAGAATCAGCTGAAGCATTTTCTTTTTTCGCTTCAGTTGTTTCGCTTTTAACTGCTTCGGCAGGCTCATTTTTAGCTTCTGTAGCTGTAGCTGTAGCTTTAGATTCGGTAACTTTAGCCTCTTCTGCCTTAGCCGAAGCAATAATAGAAGCGGTGGATATTGCTTCTTTTTTTGCTATCGTCATGCTACGCAAGATAGCATCATTAAATCGAAAACCACGTTCCAGTTCTTCTAAAGTTGCTTGATCACATTCCACATTCATCAACACATAGTGTGCTTTATGAATTTTTTTTATAGGATACGCTAAGTGTCTGCGTCCCCAGTCTTCAAGACGATGAATCTTACCAGCAGCCTCTTCAATAGTTGCTTTGTAACGATCTATCATTGCTTGAACCTGAGAGCTTTGGTCAGGGTGTACTAAAAATACAATTTCATAATGTCGCATTTTCTCTCCTTTCGGGATAAGCTTTCTACTTTGTTTATTGTTCAAAATAGTAAAGCAAGGATGGAGCAAAGAACTCCAATGAACCGCGTATTATAGTTTTTTTACAGTACTTTGCAAATCTTTATCTAAATAAATCAACTACCACGCTTATAAAACGTGGTTTGAATTCGACCTAAAAGGCCGCCCTCAGCAAAACCCCAAGGGGCCTTGCTGAAATAAGGTTCAGTTGTTCCCGATATTTCAGTGATTATTTTTTATCTTGGAACTTAACATATTTTCTTATCATTTCTGCATCCATACCTACGGTATCAACACAATATCCAGCCGCCCAAAAATGGTTTCCCCAGTATTGCTTTGTCCGTAAATTCGGAAATTTCTGGAAAGCTTGAATCGCTGTCTTTCCTTTCACTTTTCCAACTAACTCTGATATTGCAATCTTTGGTGAAACCTTTACAAGCAAATGGACATGGTCTGGTTGAACATTTAATTCGATAACTTCACACCCTGACCTCTCTGTATGAGCATAAATACTCTGGTAAACAAATTTTCCTATATCCCCTTTTAAAATTCGATAACGATACTTTGGTACAAAAACAATATGGTATTGGCAAAACCATATGCCATGTAATAACTTTTTAAATCTGCTCATTTGTTTCTCCTAGTTAAATTGCGGGAACAACTTAACTAGTTGATACTCTTGAGCAGACTTTTACGCAAAGCTTTTTTTACCCCCGCCCACAGGGCGCGGTTATCTA
>VAPL010427027.1_pt1 | contig 11639 bp, 6 predicted proteins | sample 3395061 | NCBI WGS metagenome assembly VAPL01 (sample SAMN08290444, study PRJNA428436) | hydrothermal vent metagenome | isolation source: Deep-sea hydrothermal vent chimney 2 | place: Pacific Ocean: Juan De Fuca Ridge | depth 2182 m m
ATTGTTGTTCAGGTAACTAAAGATCCTTTGGGAACAAAAGGGGCTAGATTAACGACTGAAATCTCAATTCCATCGCGATTTCAGGTTTACATGCCCTATGCTAATAACTCAGGAGTTTCACAAAGAATTGAATGTGAACAAGAAAGAAATCGTTTGCGAGCTTGTATAGAGCAATTTCAAAAAAAAAATGAACAGGGTGGTTTTATAGCTAGAACAGCAGCTGAGTGTATTGAAGAAGCTGTACTCTTTTCTGATATGACCTTTCTAACCAAGCTATGGGAAGCCATTTCTGAAAAAATTAGTAAAGTAGAAGCCAAAACCTTACTGCATGAAGACTTGTCCTTAAGCATGCGAACCTTACGTGACCTGTATAAGGAAGGAATAGAAAGGATAAGAGTAGACTCTCGTGAAACGCATCAAAAATTAGTTGAATTTGCAAAAATATTTGTTCCCGAAATCGTGCCAGTTATTGAGCATTATTCAGGTGAATGTCCCGTTTTTGATATTTACAATGTAGAGGATGAAATAACCCGAGCACTGGATAGGAAAGTAAAATTAAAATCAGGTGGGCATTTGGTGTTTGATCAAACAGAAGCGATGACAACGGTTGATGTCAATACCGGTGGATATGTTGGTGGTCGTAATTTAGAAGAAACTATTTTCAAAACGAATTTGGAAGCCGCGCAAACTATTTCTCGACAACTTAGATTACGGAATTTGGGAGGGATCATTATCATAGATTTCATTGATATGAGCAGTGAAGATCATAAACGTCAGGTTTTAGACGCTTTGCAGAGAAATTTAGATAAGGATCATGCCAAAAACAAAATTACTGAAGTTTCTGCTTTGGGTTTGGTTGAAATGACTCGCAAGAGAACTCGGGAGAGTTTAGAGCATATTCTTTGTGAACCCTGTAGTGCTTGTGGGGGCAGAGGTGTTTTGAAAACTGCGGAATCCATGTGCCTGGAAATTTTCAGAGAAATTATTCGTGAGGTTAGGCAATACAATGTACAGAACTTACTAGTTCTCGCTTCTAATGAAGTCGTCGAAATGTTATTAGATGAGGAAGCCGCTATGTTGGCTGAATTAGAACTATTTTTAGGGATAGGTATTAAATTTAGAGCCGAAGTTGAATATAATCAGGAACAGTATGACGTTGTGTTGTTATAAAGAGCGTAATATTACACCTCAACTTTTGTTTTTAGAATTAGCTAAATATTGAGCTCATTGTGATTCATTCTATTATTCGCGTGACTCGATATGGTTTGTTTTTCTTATTAATCGGTATTGCTGTCGGTTTAAGTTGCATACGTATTTTATTGCTGAGTGTCGACGAATACAAGACAGATTTAGAAAGTAAAGTTTTTGAACTGACTGCGATTCCTATAGAGATCGGTGCATTACGGGCCAATATGCGTGGTTTTAGTCCTGAAATTATTTTAAAAAATATTCAAGTCTTAGCACAAACCGAAGAGGGCGAACCGGCAATACAATTAGAAGAAATACGCTTGGGTATTAATCTACTTGATTTACTCTTGACGCAAGAGATATTGCCTTCCAGCTGGCTGACATTAGTGGGGGCTAAATTATCAATTGTACGCAAAGAAGATGGTAGTTTATCCGTTGTTGGCTTGAACACAGATGATTCTGATCAGCCTTATTGGTTATTAGAAGGTGGTAGTTATGAGGTTTTAAAGAGTGATATTTCTTGGTTGGACCAACAACGTCATGCTGATCTTCTACATTTTAAGCAAGTGGATTTATTATTAAAAAATGATTTTTTTACTCAGTCACATGAAATTCATTTAATAAGCCGATTGCCAGAGCAATATGGAGAAACTTTAAGGGTTTCCATGTTGATACAAGGGGATGTTTTTCAGGCCGATAACATTAATGGAGTGGTTTATGTCGAAGGCAAAGGAATACACTTGGCGGAGCTATTGACAGGTGAACATCCCTTAGACATAGAAATTGTTAGAGGTGACGGAGATTTTGCACTCTGGAGTCAATGGCAACAATCCAGTTTGCAAAGTTTGATAGGCAATGTCAATGCAAATAATATTGATCTTGTCAAGGCTAATCAAAATCAACAGTCATTTAAAATTAGCCAAATTGAAACCAAGTTTAATGGCTTAATTAGCCATGATGGCTGGCAATTTGGTGTTTCTGATTTAATTCTAAAAACAGAAAATAGAGACTGGCCGGTCGCTGAGTTTAGTTTGGCTGCAAATAATGATTTAGATCAAATTGCTGTATCAACGACTCAATTAGATCTACAAGAATTGGCGGAGCTAATTGAATTCTTTGAGCCTTTAGATAAAGAGACACATCGATTGTTTTCAGCATTGGGACTAAAAGGAATGCTGAAAAACTTTTCTATTTTTGCAGACCTTAAAAATGAACAATATGCCATCAATGGTGATTTTGAAAATTTTTATACCAATGCTTATTCTAAGTTTGATTTGCCGTTGCTGGAAAATTTAAGTGGTAGTATTAAAGGGACAAATAAAGAAGGCTTAATTGCTTTAAATACTCAAAAGGGGGCTCTATTTTTCCCTCAATTATTCAGACAATCTTTTTCTATAATTAATTTAACGGGGTTGCTCAAATGGCAGCAATTATCAGATAAATGGTTGATCTCTTCTAAAAGCTTGGTTTTAGAAACTAAGGATATACAAACTGAAACTCGCGTTGCTTTAACCATTCCAAAAAATGATGCGGCTGTTTTTATGGACTTGCAGGCACACTTTTCTCATAGCCAAGATGTCAGTTCTGCACCGGAATACTACCCTGCAAGTATCATGGATATTGATTTACTTGAATGGCTGGATAATGCTTTTGTATCGGGAAAAATTGAGCAAGGTGATGTTTTAGTTTATGGAGAGCTGAACAAATTCCCGTTTTCTGATGGGCAAGGTGTATTTGAAGTATTGTACAACATGGAAAATGTTGAATTACAGTACAACCCAGCATGGCCTAATTTAACAAATGTAAATGCTGATGTCTTGTTTAAAAGAGATAGTGTGACTATTGATATATCTCATGGGGAAGTTAACAATTTAGAAATTAAGCATGCCTTAGTTGAAATACCCTCATTTGCTACAAGTAATCACTTACTTGTGCAGGGCTTGGTTGAAGGAAAAATTATTGATGGTTTAACTTTTTTACAACAAACCCCAGTTCATGCTCCAGTTGATAGCCTTTTAGAGGTTATATCACCTTTAGGCAACACCCAAGTCGAATTAGATATGAAAATACCCTTGGCTGAAAATGCACGGGTTAAAGTTGATGGAGTTGCGCATTTAGCAAATGCAGCTTTAAAAGTTTCAGCTATTGATTTAGATGTTGTTGCTGTCAGTGGTGATTTAAGATTTACTGAAAATGGTTTGTATAGTAACAACATCAGTGCTAAATCATTAGGCTATCCACTTACCATTAATGTGGATGATAATCACGGTGATACGGCAATTAAAATACAGGGACGGACTAACTTTTTTGAGCTAAAAAAACAGTTTGACTTCTTTAACACTGATTTTATCAAATCTGAAAATTTTATGGGCTCCACTGCTTATCAGGTGGATTTGAATTTACCTGCTGCAGAGAATCAATCCGCATTTCTGAATATTAACACTCAGTTAGTCGGCATGGTTATAGATTTACCAGCTAAATTAAAAAAGACAGCTGAACAAAAAAAAATGCTGGAAATAGATTTTTTGTTAAATAAAAACAAGTTGTTACCGATAACTATAAATTATGATAATACCTTAAAAGCTATACTTAATATAAATAAACAGCAGAGTACATTGCATTCAGCTGAAATTATCTATGGAAATGGACTCGCTTCTATGCCGCAGAAAAAAGGCATCAATATTAAAGTTGAAGTGGATGTTTTTGATCTTTCAGAATGGGTCAAGTTGATAAATATCAGTGCTGGAAATAAGCAAAAAACTGAACTAGAAATCAATGGAATTAGCCTGTTAACCAAACAATTACAGTGGGGAAATAAAAACTATGGTGCTTTTGAAATAGCTTTGCAACGATTTGCTGGGGAGTGGAAAGGGAATCTTTCTTGTTCTGCTGCTAAAGGTGCTTTTCTTATCCCTGTTAATACTAAAGGAAAACAAAATATTAAGCTGAATATGGCTTATTTAAATCTTTCAGAGTTAATGGTGATGGATTTTCAAGGCATTAATTTTACCACGGATGATTTGCCGTTAATTAATGTAAGTAGTGAGAAACTATTGTGGAATAAGGGTGATTTGGGCAAACTAAAGATTGAAACGGAACGCATATTAGATGGTGTTCGATTTAAGCGTATCAGTATTTCATCCGAGGATCATAAAATCGAGTTGAAAGCAGACTGGGTAAAAAATGATACAGGCGGTAAAACCGAAGTCTATGGTACTTTGTTTGCAGATAATTTTGGCAAATTCTTATCACGAATAAAAATTGATAATGATATAGAAGACGCAAAAGCAAAAATTGACTTTTTGGGACATTGGCAGGGCTCGCCATATCAGTTTTCTTTGCAAAATATGAATGCTGAAATGGACGTGGACATAGAAGATGGACGAATTTCCAGCATAGAACCGGGATTTGGACGTATTTTAGGATTGCTTGCAATGGAGCAATGGATAAAGAGGTTAACTCTTGATTTTCGTGATATCTATAAGCAAGGTCTTAGTTTTAATAGTATTAAGGGGCACTTTAAATTGAAACGAGGGAAGGCAATAACTAAAGGTTTAGTCGTTGACGCAGTGCCTGCTGAAATATTAATACGAGGCGAAGCAGATTTATTAGCCAAAAAACTTAATCATTGGGTCAGGGTGGTGCCAAAAAGTTCAGGCGCCGTACCAATTGCCGGAAAAATTGTCAGTGGTATTGCAGGTACAATTACACAAATTGTAACAAATGATTATAAAGAAGGTTATTTCTTTGGTTCTAAGTATGCTGTAACAGGAACTTGGGATGATATTAAAGTGACCCCATTACATGATCAAGACGGTATTCTTAAAAAAACATGGGAAGGGTTAACCAATTTTTCATGGATGAAAGCTAGTCCAGATTAGATGATTAGAAGGGAAAACTTTAAATCCTTGCTCCTAAGGAATGTGCACAAAATAACTTCGCTAACTAGCTTGTTTTTTTGTCCGTCTTCGGTGTTGTGGCAGCTGTTGCATAGCTTGCTATGCGCTTGTTGTCACGCCTTGAAGACAAACAAAACTTCTGCGTTAGTTGACGAGCTTATTCCGAACGCGTTCCTAAGTAAGATTTTCAATATCAACCGAACAATGCATAATATGCAGTACCTATTCGTTATATAAGAAAATTAAGAGAAAAGTATGAGTAAATGTGCGGCCATTCAAATGGCATCTAGTCCCAGTGTGGGCTCTAACTTATTAGCAGCAGATAAATTAATTGCTGAAGCTGTACAAGCCGGGGCGGAGTTAGTGGTTTTACCAGAAAATTTTGCTTTAATGGGCGCGCATGAGTTAGATAAAGTAAAGGTTCGTGAATCAGAGGGTGTAGGTCCCATTCAAACATTTTTATCTGAAGCAGCAAAAAAATATGGGGTTTGGGTTATAGGTGGTACTACGCCCATGGTTGCAGAAGATGACAATAAGGTGAGAGCAGCATGTTTGGTTTATAACGATCAAGGTGAAAGGGTTGCGCGATATGATAAGGTGCATTTATTTGATGTCAGTGTGCCGGATACAGGCGAAGAATATAGAGAGTCAGACTCCATAGAATGTGGCGATGAGCCTTTAGTGATTGATACCCCCTTTGGAAAAATAGGCATTGCTATTTGTTATGATCTGCGTTTTCCTGAGTTTTTTCGTAAAATGCAGGAACAAAATGTGGAAATATTAGTTGTTCCCTCGGCATTTACAGCGGAAACAGGCGCTGCGCATTGGGAAGTGCTGCTACGAGCAAGAGCAATTGAAAATTTATGTTATGTAATTGCGCCTAATCAAGGCGGTTTTCATCTTAGTGGACGTAAAACTTATGGGCATAGCATGATAATAGAACCTTGGGGCGGAGTTTTGGATTGTTATAAAACGGGCGCTGGGTTTGTTATCGCAGACATTGATAAAAAAAGGTTGGAAAAAGTCCGTGCCTCCTTTCCTGTTTTAGGTCATCGTAGTTTCTTTTGTAATTAATATGAATTTAGTTAAGTGTTGTTTTTTGATTTTTGTAACTTTGCTTTGCGTTTCATGTGTCGACGTTAAAAGTAGCCAATATAAGGATACTAGTGAGCTTGAGCAGCCTCCGCAGATGGAAATTGTGGTAAAGAAAAAAGCAGAAGTGACGAGTGAGGAAGAACAAAATGATCAGGGCTTAGGCAGTAGAGTTACCTTTTCAGAATCTACTGGGAAATCGGCGATTAAAATTAAAAAATTATTTAATCGATCTTGGAATATCGTTGAGCAAGCGTTAAAACTGAATGATATAGAAATAAAAGATAAAAACAGGGAATTAGGTGTTTTTTATATACTGTTTGACCCCGATGAATTAAGTGATAGGGAAGAGAGTGTACTCCCAAATTTTGCGTTTTCTTTTTTTCAAGATGATTATGACAAGGCTGCGTATAAATTGCTGGTGATTTGGAAAGAGAGTGTTACGGAAGTCACCGCTGATTTGGTTGAGGATGATGTAAGTGATTTATTAGATGACGATGAAGATGAACTGGGAAATGATGCAGATGGCGGAAAAATACTACTAAAAACTTTGTATAAAATAATTAAAGAAGATTTACCGATAAATTAAACTATTCGGTGTAGTCAACGATAGGCTAATTTATCTAAACAATTCCAACATGCTATTCAATTTGTAACCGCAAGAATTATAGAACCCTTGCCTTTAAAACCAAGATGTTAAAACCTGAATGGAAATATTAAACCAAGTAAAGCAATCAATACTCGCGCCTTATGGTATGCAAGATAATGACATAGCAAAGATTATGGATAGTATGTTGAGTGTTCCCGTCGACATGGCTGATATCTATTTTCAATCCAGTCATTATGAATCATGGGTATTAGAAGGTGGTATTATCAAAGAAGGAACGCATAGTATTGAGCAAGGAGCAGGTGTGCGTGTGGTTTCTGGTGAAAAAACCGGTTTTGCATACAGTGACCGAATTGAACTACCGGTATTACTGGAAGCGGCAAACAGTGTGAAAGCTATTGTCAGGCAGGGCCAGGATCAGCAAAGAAAAATGGAACATAGAGGTGCTAGCTGGCCGAAATACTATGAGTCACTCAATCCACTGAAATCATTGCTAGACCAGGAAAAAATTGATTTATTACGTAAGATAGATGTAGAGACCCGTAAACTGGATAGTCGCATTGAAGAAGTAATAGTCAGTTTAGTAGGACTTTATGAAAATATTCTAATTGCTAACCAGGATGGTTCTTTAATTGCTGATGTACGTCCTCTCACCAGAATGAATGTCACCGTGATTTTAGAAGAACAGGGTAGGCGTGAACAAGGAAGTATGGGAGGCGGTGCTCGAACTGATTACAGTTATTTTTTTGATCAGGAAAAGGCCTTGGGATATGGTAAAGAAGCAGTCAGGCAAGCCATCGTAAATCTGGAAGCAAAAGATGCTCCTGCGGGAAATATGACCGTGGTATTAGGCCCAGGATGGCCAGGGATTTTATTGCATGAGGCAATTGGTCATGGTTTAGAAGGTGACTTTAATCGCAAAGGAACTTCAGCATTTAGTAATAAAATTGGAGAGCGGGTGGCATCAGAACTTTGTACAGTGGTGGATGATGGTACATTGCCGGGTAGACGGGGTTCTCTCAATATTGATGATGAAGGCATAGCCACAGAAAATACCATGCTGATTGAAAAAGGCATACTTAAAGGCTATATGCAGGATAAGTTGAATGCCAATCTGATGGGGGTAAAACCGACAGGAAACGGGAGACGAGAATCCTATGCTCATTTACCGATGCCCAGAATGACCAATACCTATATGTTACCCGGGTTAGATCATCCAGAAGAAATTATTAAGTCGGTTAAAAAAGGTTTATATGCAAAAAACTTTGCAGGAGGGCAAGTTGATATTACTTCGGGTAAATTTGTTTTTTCAGCGAGTGAAGCCTATCTGATAGAAAATGGAAAAATTACTAGCCCTGTAAAAGGTGCCACATTAATAGGTAATGGTCCTGAAGTATTAACTAAAGTCTCTATGGTTGGTAGTGATCTAGAGTTAGATTCAGGTGTCGGGACTTGTGGTAAAGAAGGACAAAGTGTACCCGTGGGTGTGGGGCAACCAACAATAAAAATTGACGGATTAACCGTGGGTGGAACCAGTGTTTAGGAAGGCGCATCAAATAAAGTTAACAACTCTAAAATTGGAAGTGGGACTTTAGTCCCGCATTGTATTAGGCGAGGCTAAAGCCTCACTTCCAAATTGCTCAAGTTATTTCATGCGCGTTCCTTAGTCTTATTTGTCAGCTTAATTAAAGAGAATTATTGTGCAAAACCACGAAGAAATTAATCGATTAAAAAACCTGGTCCAGGATTTATTAGATGAATCTAAAAAACACGGAGCAACTTCGGCAGAAGCAGGCCTTAGTTTGGATAGTGGTCTTTCTGTAACTGCCAGGCTAGGGGAAGTGGAAACTATAGAACATCATTGCGACCAAAGTTTAGGTGTTACTGTTTATATGGGTCAAAAGAAAGGCTCAGCAAGTACCAATGATTTTTCTTCAGACTCTATTAAAGAGACTGTAAAAGCGGCTTGCAGTATTGCCAGTTTTTCCAGTGTAGATGATTGCGCAGGTTTGCCAGAAGAAAGGATACTGGCAACTGAATTCCCTGACCTAGACAAAAACCACCCCTGGGCTCTTGATGCGGAAATGGCGATTGATTTAGCCGTAGAATGTGAAAATGCAGCACGTTCATATCATGCTGAAATTAATAATTCAGAGGGAGCAACAGTCAACAGCCACCAAGGAATTAGTGTCTTAGGAAATAGCCTAGGATTTTTGCAGGGCTATCAATCCACTCGTCATTCTATGAGTTGTTCCGTTTTGGGAGGGCGAGATGGCAATATGCAAAGGGATTATTGGTATAGCGTTTCTAGAAATGCAGATGAGTTGGAATCTGCTCAAGATATAGGTATTAAGGCCGCCGAACGTACTATAAAACGCTTAGGCGCACGAAGCTTAACAACTCGCTCCTGTCCAGTGCTCTATTCTGCAGAAGTGGCCTCCGGTTTAATCGGATCACTTATAGCTGCGGTTAGTGGAGGAAGTTTATACCGAAAATCTAGCTTTTTACTTGATTCTTTAGGGCAACAAATTCTACCGGAATTTATCCATATACATGAGCAACCCCATTTAAAAAATGCATTAGGAAGTGCTGCGTATGATTCAGAAGGTGTCGCTACAAGAACTAGAGATATCGTGGCAGAAGGTATACTTCAAGGTTATGTATTAAGTAGCTATTCTGCGCGTAAATTAGGGATGGAAAGTACTGGAAATGCGGGTGGTGTGCATAATTTAATTATTGATTCAGGTGATAATGATTTTATAGCTATGTTGAGTCAGTTAAATACAGGATTGTTGGTGACAGAACTGATGGGGCAGGGTGTCAATAGAGTAACTGGGGATTATTCTCGTGGAGCCTCAGGTTTTTGGGTGGAAAACGGACAAATTCAATATCCTGTTGAAGAAATCACTATCGCAGGAAATTTGAAAGATATGTACAAAAATATTGTTTCTGTAGGAAATGATGTTGATTTAAGAGGTAACATCAGAACAGGGTCGATTTTGATAGAACAAATGTCTATAGCTGGCGAGTAAGAAATAAAGCCCTCTCGGCAATTGCTCCTGCATTGCTCTACTATCTTACATCCTTGTAAGAATCCCTCTGGAGAGGGCTTATAAATCAAATCAACTTTAAAATATCTTCAATCAACTGAGGTCCCCGATAAATTAAGCCGCTATAAATTTGTACCAGACTGGCACCCGCTTGTAATTTTTCCTGGGCATCTTGACCTGTTAATATGCCGCCAGCCGCAATAATAGGAATATTGCCGTTAAGTTCAGATGCTAATCCTGCAACAACATGAGTTGACAGTTTTTTAACGGGAGCACCACTAAGCCCTCCAGCTTCTTCTGCGTGAATATGACCTAGCACAGCATCTCTGGAAAGTGTCGTATTGGTAGCGATGACGCCATCAATATTAAATTGCAGCAATAATTTTGCAATGTGAATGATTTCATCATCATCCAGGTCAGGTGCAATTTTGACGACTAATGGGGTATATTTATGGTGTATTTTTTGCAGTTTTAATTGTTCTTCCTTAAGACTGGAAAGCAACTTTTTAATTTCTTCGCCTTGTTGTAACTGACGTAGGTTTTTGGTATTAGGTGAAGAAATATTGAGGGTAATATAGCTAGCTAAAGCATAACTTTTTTGTAGTCCGATTAAATAATCATTAGTCGCATCAGCTATGGGCGTATCAAAGTTCTTACCAATATTAATCCCTAAAATCCCACCATAGTTGGCTAGTTTAACTTGTTCAATCAGATGTTCTACACCGTGATTATTAAACCCCATACGATTAATAATTGCCTTCTTTTCTACGAGTCTAAAAAGACGTGGTTTAGGGTTGCCCGGTTGTGGTCTAGGTGTGACAGTGCCAATTTCTATAGAACCAAAACCTAAAGCGGCTAGAGCGTCTATATAATCACCATTTTTGTCTAGGCCAGCTGCCAATCCGACCGGGTTCTTAAAATTTAAACCCATAACAGTGACAGGTTTATTTTCTGATTTAGCTTTACTTAACACTGATAATCCAGTTGTTTCAGCAAGTTGTAACAGTTTAAGGGTTACAGTATGTGCAAGTTCAGGGTCAAGCGAAAATAACGCAGGGCGAAGTAAAGGGTATAAATTCATATTCAGTTGTTTAATGGGGATAATAATTTGAAAGGGGGGGGGTTAGAGTTTATAGGGCTCAGGGTTAACACAGGGTTTCCGATTTAAAATTATATCGGCCATTAACTTAGCTGATGCGGGTCCCATCACTAATCCATTTCTAAAATGACCCGCATTAATACTCAGGTTTTTCATTTCAGGATGTTTAGCGATATAAGGTACACCTTGTTTTGTCCCTGGGCGTAATCCAGCCCAGTGATTAATGATGGGGAAATTATTAAGTGCGGGGAACAGTTCGGTCGCAAAGGTATGTAACTTGTTTTTTGCTTCTATTGTGGTTCTTTTATCAAACTGACAATGTTCCACAGAACTTCCTGCTAAAATTTTACCGTCCTTACGAGGTATTAAATAATGATCATTGTCCAATATCATGTGTGGTAAAGAATCTGGTTTAGCATCGAATAACAGCATTTGGCCTTTGACAGGAGAAATTTCAGGAGCATCATGCTTATAGAGCAATTTACTAATCAACTGCCCTGTCCAGGCACCGCTACTGATAATCAATTGGTTAATTCCGAACCTGCCGTGTGTTGTTACAATTGAATTTATATGACCATTACTTGCATCGCAATCTGTGATTTCACAGTTTTCAATAAAAGTAACTTTATTGTTTATTAAATAGGCTTTTAAGGATTTTAATAATCTAGGGTTTCGGGCTTGGGCGATGGTAGGTAGCCATAAGG
>VAPL010014306.1_pt1 | contig 11634 bp, 9 predicted proteins | sample 3395061 | NCBI WGS metagenome assembly VAPL01 (sample SAMN08290444, study PRJNA428436) | hydrothermal vent metagenome | isolation source: Deep-sea hydrothermal vent chimney 2 | place: Pacific Ocean: Juan De Fuca Ridge | depth 2182 m m
AATCATCGGCGCTATTTGCTTTATTCCCCAGATATAAGCCTGTTTAGATATACCTGGCTTTCCTTTTAAAGGTTGGTAATTAGCTATTTCAGTTTGATAAATATTTTGTATAAAATCATCCAGTTGTTGGTGGCTATAATGTTTAAACGGCAGAGGATTAAACAATGCGGTAAACTTTAATAAGCGCCCTGCTTTTATTTTTGCTGCTGGCATTACATCAGGAAATAAATCAGCATTTAATAAATAATAATACAGCTTTCTATTTGTGTAATTAGCATATTTTTTTAATTGTCGGTTATTATTATCTATAGGTATAAAGCTATTAGTTTGATTAAACTGATAACAAGCTGTTTTATTTACCTGCTTATCCATCAACCAGTTTTCAATAATACTGCGTTCAGATTGATCAAACACCCCAAACATCGGTCCGTTAAATTCAAATAATTTTAATAAGCGACTGTTTAATGGAAATTCATTATCGACATAATCAGACTGTTTTAAAGCTTGCAAAAATGCCTGATTATTTTCTGGCATTTCTGCAACCCACTGTTCTAACGGCCTTCCTTGTAAATTAATTTTTTGGTGATGTCCTTTTGCTGATTGCAACTTCTGCTGAAATAATTGGTTAACAGCCTGTTGTGAAGAAATAAACTCGCTACATTGGCTATTAAATTGATCTTGGCATTGTTGCATTCGTAACTGATACAGACAAAAACCCTGTTGTATTCGCTGCCATAAAGCTTGCTGATGTTGTGGAAATACATGTAGATAAGCTGTAATAGATTTTTCAAGTGGAATTAATTGTCGCGATAAAACTAGCTTTTGTTGTTTAAAAAATGGGAAGGCCGCTACTTGTGCATGGGGGAAACAAGCTTCAATCAACGTAGGCATCTGTAGATAAGCAAGCGTAAACCCCAGAATTTCTGCAAAAAACACCCTGGGGAAACAGCTTAATGCAAGTTGCGTTGCGGAAAAATCAAAAAAACAAGTTGAAATATCCGTTTGTTGACTGAAATGATAGCTATGTAAAACAGGTGTTTTTATTCCTTCTGCCAATAACACAGCAAGATATAAGTTTTGAAGCGAGCCTTTTTGGGTTAATTGCAGATAAATATCCATTACTTGCACCGCTGTTATTTCTTGGCAACAAGAAATTTGTGAAATATTCTGCAACCAGCAAGGCTGAGTTAATTGAACCGGTGCATATTGTTTAATACATTCACGTAGATCATCCGCTGTTAACAATGACTCAGCTAAAGGCTTAATTAATCCGGGCTTTAAACCTGAGAGTCTTTGTTTAGTATAATTTTTAAGCAATAATGAGGAATAAATTTGTGCTGCTTGCCTTAAGCCTTGATCAATAAATTGACAGGCCGCGGGCATAATATCAAGTTTATTACTTTGATTAAGCAGATAAAACAGGCTCCTACTGTTAATAGGCTTAGTCTCAAATTTATTCTTGCTATAAAGTTGTATTAATTCCGGGTCAAAAGGATGCTTAATTTTTTTCATTGCCTGGCTTACGAATCAAATAATCATTGACTACCAAAGCATCCAGACCGGTAGATAAAAAGACTGAAATAGCATCATCTAGTGAATGAACCAATGGTTTTCCCATAACATTAAAACTGGTATTTAATAAAACTGGAATTTGAGTGTGTTGATAAAAACTATTTATTAAATGATAAAAACGTGGATTCCATTCGCGCTTAACCGTTTGTAACCGTCCAGTACCATCAACATGACAAACTGCGGGTATTTTTTGTTGCATGGATTGACGAATCTTTAGGGTTTTATCCATATAGGGAGATGGCTGATAATCTTCAAAAAACTCATCAGCATATTCATCTAATATAGCAGGCGCAAAAGGACGAAAATTCTCTCTAAATTTAACATTTTGGTTAATATTATCTTTTGTTGTGGCGTTACCAGGATCAGCAAGAATAGAGCGATTACCCAGTGCTCTAGGGCCAAACTCCGCACGACCTTGTATCCAGCCGACTAATTGACCTGCTGCTAATAATTTAGCGGTTTCTGTACAAATACTGCTGGGCAAATATTGAATATCCAGACAATGATTGTATTGAATTAAGTTTGCTATCGTATCATCCCTTATTATTGAACCTAAATAAGGGGATAAGGGTTGGTTTTCTGTATTAAGTGCTAACCTAGGAGCGTTATTATGTAAAGCCAACCACGCTGCACCTAGCGCAGTTCCATCATCAGCGGGCGCTGATGGTATAAATACCTGGTCAAAACCTGTACGCTGTTTTATCTGCCCGTTAAAAGCTGAATTTAAAGCACATCCCCCCACTAAAGTCAGGTTTTTGCAAGCTGTCTGTTGTAGTAACTGTTGCAGCAATTCTGTCATTAATTCAGCAAAGAAATATTGCCCTGTATAAGCTAAATCAGCCGCTTGTTCAATGGGGTCTTTATGTTTTCTGCTGAATTTTTGCAAGGCTTTAATACTTGCAAACAAGTTCTTTGAATGATGCTCACATTTAAACCCTTTTACAGATATGGTTGATTTTAATAAAGCATACAATTCAGGGTTTAGTTTACCATAAGGTGCCAAACCCATTACTTTCCACTCTTCCCCTTTTAACCAGTCAAAACCACATAACTCAGTCACTTTCATATAATAAAAACCAATACTTCCCGTCCCTTTACTTTCATAGAGACAAGTCAACTGTTGGTCTTTAAAATGATAGAAAGCCATTGACCCACGCTCACCAAAAGAATCTATTACCGCACAAGCAGCTTCAGTAAAGGGGCTACTGTAACAAGCGGTGGCGGCATGAGTTAGATGGTGATCATAGTCAACGTGAGAAATTTCACTTTGCGGGTAATATTCGCTAATAATACGCACTAAATTCAAGCCGGCACTATTAATATTATTACGTTGACTGGCTATCATATGGTGCAATTGATAATTTTTAAGTGGAGACCTTAGCTTTTTAATGCCTACTTTGCCCAAGCCCGGTGCCTTTAAACAACCTAAAGCCGCAACAATATTTTCATAAATAGGTCTTTTTCTTTGCCAATTAATAGCAATAACAAATTTATCAGCTGATGGACAATATTGTGTTAACAATTCTTGCACATAAAGTAATGGGTCTGCGGCACAGTTAAGAGCTCTTTTATTTTGCATATAGCGCTCTATCGCTTCTGCAAAAACCACCCTTCCCTGCGCATCAATAATGGCTATTGCAGGATCATGATAGGTAATGGAGAGACCAAGATAGTATGTTGACACTTTTCAATCCACCTCAATAGATTTTTGAAATGCTAGCCAGGAGGTTTTCTGCTGATTTTGATAGCTACGCTTTGCAATTTGTTTTTGCTGTACTTTAATTTGTGCGGCAAAATGTGTGTACTGTCCACATAATGAAAAATATTCCGCCAATATAGTTTTATATCTTAAGCGGTTAGGCCCACTACGATTTTTTGCAATTACCAATGCCATAGGTAAATAACGCCAGTAAATATAGGCATTCTTTTTTGATAAAATTTTAACTAACTGAGCTAAATTATTACCCGTTGCTCTATAATTTGTTTGTAGATCAGGGTCAATAAGCTTTAAATGCCGCATCACCCGAGTAAAAAATGCTTTTGGATGATATATTTTCTCTAAAATATGCAAATAATTTTGTTCAGCTTGTTTGACTGAGAAATGATAAGGAATAAAATTAATAACACCATCGGAGTTATTTCCACTGCTTACCTGAATAGTCCGCCCCGCTTTTTCTAATCGCTGCATTAGTCCCGTGTAAGGCAAAGCATTTAAAAGTCCAGCCATTACAATAGGTGCATTGGTCGCATTGACAAACTCAATAAATGGTTCGACTGACTCAGTCGTATCATGATCAAAACCATAAATCATCCCTATCATGACCCCTGCCCCCGTCTGTTCGGAAATATAGCTTAATTTATCAACTAAACTTCGTTCACCTCGTAAGTTTTGAGTCTTTTTTGTTTCCATTAATGAGGCTTTATTAGGTGTTTCCACGCCATAAAACCCATTAATAAAATGCGCCTTATGAAACCAATATCGTAATTCTTGGATGATGGCTGAATCATCAGCCAAACGTAGTGTTAATTCAGTATATTTAGGGTGGTGGTAGCCAATCTGTTCACCTATTTGATATAAATTTTTCAGCACTTCCACGGCTTTTCTTGGGTTGGCAATAAAATTATCATCCACTACAAAAACCTGCCCCAACCAACCTAATTGTTTCAATTGCTGAAATGATTTTGCTGTTTGTTCATAAGGGGTAACACGATAAGCTTTTCCAAAGCGAAGCGGAATATCGCAAAACTCGCAACTTTCAGGACATCCTCGACTAATCTGCACCGCCATATGCATATAATTTTGCATATTAACAGACTGGTAATCTGGCTGAAAGAACCGTTCAGGGGGTACAAAATGACCTTTATAATATTTTTTTGCTTTTCCTAAAATAATATCCTGTAACAGCTCATCTATCACACCTTCGGCTTCATTTTCAATCAGATGATCAGCAATTGGCACTAAGGGAGACTGGGGCGTAACGACTGTTCCTCCTATGATTAAAAGTTTACCTAATTGTTTTACTTCATTGGCAAGTTTTAATAAGCTCTGTTCCTGGGCTAACATGCCACCCATAAAAACATGGTCGGCATCACTAATTAATTGTTTTAAGGGGCGAGGGTCGATGTTTTTATCGACTAAAGACAGGGATTGATAATACGGTTTCAGATGGTTGAACAAGCCCATTAAACCTAAAGGGGGCAACAGTCTTTTCGGTAAACCAAATTCACTGCTAGGTGCATACATTTCAAGGCTAATTGAATAACTCCAAAAAGTATCCTGAGTATCAAATTCTGGATAAATCAATACGGCTTTAATAGCAATATGTTTTATCATATATTCACCTTATCCTGATTTTCTCAGAATGATGCAACGTGACAAATCCTTACCAATAATTGCTTCTTAAATTTAGCAAACACAAAATTAAGCTTTGAATATAAGAAGATAATATTCTTAATTGATAGGCTTGGGATACTCTTTATTGATTATGCCGTTTTTCATGGTAGCAATAGCTGTACCAGATTTTTGTGCTAATTGCCTTGCTTTAATAGCGGCCCTTTTTATTGCCACTTCTACATTGATTAAATCAGGAACTCTTAGTTCTTGTTCGGTAAAACTGGCTTTGCTATTATTCATGACCTTACACTCTCATCTAAAAGTTCTGGAGTTTTATTAGAATTATCATTGACTGCCCATTCATTTACCAAGGGCTTATATCTCAACAATCTTATTATGGTCAAAATTATCAACCACTTTACGCCCTACATACCCTCTAGGATTACTTAATATCCTTGCACCCGCAATTCTATAATCACCAGGGCTATGAATATGCCCATGAAACCAGGCTTCAATTTCGTATTCATGAAATAAATACCTCAAATCCGTACAATAGGCAATTTTCTTTAATCTGTTTTTAGAATCGTCCCAACTCCACTCAGTGGGCGCATGATGGGTAACAACCACTGTTTGGCCTGCAAAAGGTTTTGCCAGTTCTTTTTCTAACCATTTTTTTGAGAAAGTATGCAATTTGCTAAAAATGGTTTGATTAAAAGCCTCGCCTTTATAAGTAATCCTTCTAAAATCATTTAAGGTTTTACCTAAAGCTTCAGCTTTTTCACCACCTTCCAAGAAAAGATCAGCCCATAAGCTACAGCCCAGAAAACGGATGTTTTTATAGATAAAAGTTTCATTTTCAAGAAAATGAATTGAGCTACCTTTACATTCTTCACGCAACATTGCTAAGGTTTGATTATATTCATAACCATAAAACTCATGGTTCCCAGCAACATATATGATAGGTTTACCAATATCCTTAAGCCAACTGACACCTTGTTTAAAAATACCAATATCACCGGCTGCAATAATAATATCAGCATCATTATCTGGTGAAATTTGAGAGCCAAATTCCAAATGAACATCAGAAAAATAATTTATTCGCACATTTAACTCTTAATGTATTTCAGGGGTGGGATGGAGTATAATTCTCTCCAAGTATATCACCTTATACCCTAATTACTTTAGGATATAAGGATTCAGATTCAACCCTTATATTAATTCAGAAAAAAAACATGTCAATTAGCCCAAGAAAGCACTCACACCAAGTTTTAGTTGGCGATATTAAAGTAGGAGGAGGTGCTCCTATTGTTGTTCAGTCTATGACTAACACAGATACTGCTGATATCGCTGGCTCCGTTAAACAAATTATCGAATTATCCAGAGCGGGCTCTGAGCTGGTTAGAGTGACTGTCAACACTGAAGAAGCAGCAAAAGCAGTACCAGAGATTCACAACCAATTAATTCAAAAAGGCTTTTCAGTACCTATTGTGGGCGACTTTCATTTTAATGGTCATAAACTACTCGAAAAATACCCTGAGTGTGCAGAAACACTGGCAAAATTTAGAATCAACCCAGGGAATGTAGGTCGTGGTAAAAATCGTGATCCACAGTTTCAGCAAATGGTTGAGTTTGCTTGTCAATATAACAAACCTGTTCGTATTGGCGTTAATGGTGGAAGTTTAGACCAGTCTGTTTTAACCCGTTTATTAGATGAAAATAGACTTTTAGATGCGCCGCAAGAACTTCCAGCTATTACCCGCGAAGCAATTGTTGTCTCAGCACTGGAAAGTGCAGCCAAGGCACAAGAAATTGGTTTAGCCAAAGATAAAATAATTCTTTCCTGTAAAATCAGTAATGTTCAAGAGCTTATTAGCATTTACCAAGATCTGGCTTCGCGCTGCGATTATGCCTTGCATTTAGGCTTAACGGAAGCAGGAATGGGATCTAAAGGTATTGTTTCCTCCTCAGCGGCTCTTTCTGTGCTGATGCAACAAGGTATTGGTGATACCATTCGGATTTCATTGACACCTGAGCCGGGTGGTGACAGAACGAATGAAGTGATTGTTGCCCAGGAATTATTACAAACAATGGGCTTTCGTTCTTTTACACCTATGGTTATCGCTTGCCCTGGTTGCGGCCGAACAACCAGTGATTATTTCCAAAAACTTGCGCAAGATATACAATCATACTTACGCCATCAAATGCCAGTTTGGAAAGGTCAATATAAAGGTGTTGAAGAAATGGAGGTTGCCGTTATGGGATGTGTTGTAAACGGCCCAGGAGAAAGTAAAAATGCCAATATAGGTATTAGTTTACCAGGTACGGGAGAAACACCTGTCGCCCCTGTTTACGAAGATGGAGAAAAAACAGTAACACTTAAAGGTGACCGTATTGCTGAAGAGTTTCATGAATTAGTAGAGCGTTATATTGAATCCCATTATGGTATTCATTAATAAAAAAACGTAGTTTTTAAGTAACTTAAGTTACTCACATGATTATTATATATAAGTACTTTGGGGTACTGCATTAAGTTAAAAATAGATGGTATATGTAGGAGCGGCTTTAGCCACGACATCGCGGCTAAAGCCGCTCCTACATATACTTCGCGCGGTCACGGGTGCGGAATTTATAAGCTGCTGAAGACAAGCTCAACCCGTTGTTATTTATAAACAATAAAGTGGTATAGATACTTACGTCCAGCAAAGAAGGCTTTCAAAAAAAAGCCTCTATAACAAATTAACCTTCAATTGTAGTCCATTTAGCCGCTAATTTTGCTGAAGCGATACCAAAACCGACCCCAAGCACTAAAGAGAAAGAGATAATCAATAAAGGATTACTCCAACCTGCAGCTAATAAAACATCTGCACTTAAAATATCAGGTGTTTGTAGTATATAGCCAAAAGTAGCTGAATAACCCAGTACTGTTGCAGGAATACAGGAAAGTACTTTAAGGTTTGCAGCCAAACAGGAAACGATAACTGAAATTGTTACCACGATGGCAGCCATAAAAGGGAAGCCAAGTGTAGCACTAGCAGGAATATTAGTTAATTGAACGGCTGCATACCACGCCATAACAACACCAAATACACTACAAATTGCAACATTTTTAGCCGCTTCATCATTGCCACCTAAAGCAAAATAAGCGGCCCATGAAATAGTTAAAGCCCAGATTAAAAATACACCTGCAAGAGGCCCTACAGCCAAAAATGTTGCAAGTCCAGCCAGTACACCAATACTTACAGAGAGTGCGGTAAGACTATTCATATATAAAACTCCATATTTATACCTCTTTAATATAGGATTGTATTTTGCAGAGAGGTAATACCACAAAATACAATAAATTATTCAACATCCTTATAAATATTGCTTCTATAGCGGACTAAAGTCCGCCCTACAATTTTATAAGCGATGGCTTGTAATCGCTATGTTTATTCATTTTCCATACTTTGCTTGATAAAAGCAGAAGTCACAACATCCATCGTTGAAATATGATTAACATACCATTTCGGCCAGACATTAGATACATATTCAGTTAATGCTTTAAAATCATGTGTATGCTCCCACTCACTGATAATAGCTTCTAAGCCTTTAAGCACCTCAATATGCTCACCTTGGTGACAATGTATAGCTGGAAACTCATACTTTTCCATCATCATATTTTCTCTATCAAAATGTGCTTTAGTATGGTTTAACCATTGGCTACATAATATAGAGACTTCACCTTCATTTTCTCCAACTAATGCAGAATGCAGTTTATTTACAATATTCAACTCTTCTCGGTGCACATCATTCATTGCAGCCATAGCAACCTGAGGAATATTTTCGTACTCTAAAATATTATAATTTTTCATTCCACCCATCCAATAAAATTAACTAATTATAAGTAAACAGAGAAGAAATTGCAGTTATATTGTTAAGCTACTTTTAATTCCATTATTTTTTGAAATTCAGATTCGGCAATAATATCCTTATTATCTTCTACGCGGTCAAGGTAAAGCAAACCATTTAAGTGGTCAAATTCATGTTGAAAAATGCGAGCAACAAAGTCTTCTGCAATAAGTTCTTGTTGTGCACCCTGCTCATCAAAAAAACTAATTTTGATTTCACTATACCTTGGTACTAAGGCTCTAATACCTGGAATACTTAAACAACCTTCCCAGTCTTTTTTTATTTCTGCTGAAATAACCTCAAAACCAGGGTTAATCATAACCACAGGCTCCATATCTGGTGCTAAAGGGTACCGCTTTGAAGGTCGTGAAGCAATTATGATAATTCTAACAGATTCAAAAATTTGCGGAGCCGCTAAGCCAACCCCATTTGAAGTCATTAACTCATTTCGCATAGTCTTTATAACTTTTTTTATTTTAAGGGAGTTAATAGTTTTCACTTGCTTTGCATGTAATCTTAATACTGAATCCCCTAATTGTGCAAAGTTACCTGCCTTTTGAATATTTTTCATCTATAATTAATTCACCTGTTCAATAATAAAAGATATTAAATCATGGAAAAGAACTCGGCACATATTTTAATTGTTGATGATGAAGCATTAAATTTGGAGATTATTACTGAATACTTATCAGAAGATTATCAAACCAGTACCGCAGAAAACGGTGCTATTGCCTGGGAAATGCTGGAAAAAAACCCTAGTATTTACGACATCATCCTACTCGATAGAATGATGCCAAATATGAATGGCATGGAGGTATTAGCGAAACTAAAACAACACCCTATTTTACAGCACTGCCCCGTTATATTCCAAACAGCAAAAGCGAGTGTAGCTGATATTTCCGAAGGTTTAAATGCAGGTGCCTTTTATTATTTAACCAAACCCTTTAGTGAAGAAGTTCTTTTATCCGTTGTTAAAACAGCCGTTAGTGATCGACAACGTTATAAAGAAATGCAAAGTTCTCTTGAGCAAACCAATCTCACGATGGGAATGCTCACTTCAGCTACATTTGAATTTAAAAATTTAGAAGAAGCACGCTCTATAGCCTCCTTAATTTCCAATGCCTGTCCCGAACCAGAAAAAATAGTGATGGGCCTTACTGAACTTATGGTCAATGCTATTGAGCATGGCAACTTAGGTATAAGCTATGCAGAAAAGTCAGAACTCAATAAAACAGGCTTATGGCTAGAAGAAATTTCTACACGTTTATTGTTAACTCAAAATATAAATAAAACAGCAACTATTAACTTTCAACGGATGGATAATAAAATTGAAATTATTATTACCGACCAAGGAAATGGATTTGACTGGAAAACATATATGGATTTTGATCCTAACCGGGTAATGGACTCTCATGGTAGAGGCATTGCCATTGCTAATAAATTAAGTTTTTCATTGCTTGAATATCAAGAAAAAGGTAACAGAGTACGCGCACAACTTCTGTTAGATTAAGGTAACCTTCTAAAATGGATAAACGAGAGACTCTTCAAGCCACTGATATTACGCAAGCAATTGAAGAAATTAATAGTTTAAAAAAACAGAATACTGAGCTTTCTCAGAGTGGGTTTGATCTAATAACAGCACAAACAAAATTACAGTCATTACTTCATAATGCTTCAGATGGAATTATAAGTTTCTCATCCGATGGTACTGTCGAATCATTCAATATAGCTGCTCAACATATCTTTGGCTATAGCGAAGGCGAGGTTATAGCTCGTAAAATTCCTGACCTGATACCCTGCCCTGATTGGGTAAAGGGTAATGTTGGTACTTATATCAACTATTTTATATCATCTCGCGCATCAACAGATATTCCCTTAATCGGCAAACACCGAGTGGGATTTGATATTTTACTGCATGTATCAACAGGTCAGCCAAGTGGTAAAAATACAGTCCTTTTTGGTGATGACCCTTTTACGGACAAGGAAACAAAAAGTTCTGTTAATAATGAAAATGGGCTTATAGTTTATTTTTTTCGTGATATAACCCAAGGTAAAAAAGCCGCAAAAGAACTTAAAGACCACAGGCATGCCTTAGACCTTGCCGCCGGCATAATTATGCGGGATAAAGATTTTCGTGTGCTTGATGTTAATAATCATTTTTGCCAAATATTAGGCAGAAATCGAACTGAATTTGTGGGTGAGCAATATATTCAGGAAAAATTTACTGATAATACGAACGAGAAATTACGGCTCCAACATCGAAGAGAATTTTTAAGCCAGGGAATACCATGGACTGGAGAGTCTAACTATTTAAATAATCAGGGTGAAAAAGTCTGGTTTACCGAAAGTATCACCCCCTTTCTTGATGAGTATAAATCACCTTATCAATACTTAAGTATTCTAATTAATATCTCAGAAAAAAAACAATATGAAAATCAACTAAAGCAACATAGAGACCATTTACAAGACTTGGTTGATGAGCAAATAGCCGATTTAAAATCAGCAAGAGATGCAGCTGAAGTTGCCAATAATACTAAAAGTGAGTTTTTGGCAAATATGTCACATGAGCTAAGAACTCCCATGCATGCCATTATTAGTTTTACTAATTTATGTTTAAAGCAGTTCCAATCGCTCCCCCTTAGTGAGAATAGCACTGAGAAACTGCATAAATTTTTGACTCATATTGATACCAGTAGCCAGCGATTACTGTCTTTATTAAATGCACTCCTTGACCTCTCAAAACTTGAGTCAGGAAAAACTGAACTTAATATTCAAGAAAATGACCTGTTTTTACTAAGTGAACAAATACACACTGAATATTCAGCCAAAATTAAAGAAAA
>VAPL010168222.1_pt1 | contig 11631 bp, 8 predicted proteins | sample 3395061 | NCBI WGS metagenome assembly VAPL01 (sample SAMN08290444, study PRJNA428436) | hydrothermal vent metagenome | isolation source: Deep-sea hydrothermal vent chimney 2 | place: Pacific Ocean: Juan De Fuca Ridge | depth 2182 m m
TAAATTTAACTTTCCTCTAATCAATCTACTATGTCAAACGAAATTACAAATAGAGTTGCTAAAAGTAAATTGGTAACTATTGATTTAGAAGATTTTTACCCGGAAGGGAAAAGAATCTTATTTGACATTAAAAAATGGCTATTTCAAGATCAGATCTTAAAAGAAAAAGATTTTAGAAATTCTGTTGCCAATCACAATTGGGATACTTATAAAAATTGTTATATAGCCTTGACTTGTTCATCTGATGCGATTATTCCTTCTTGGGCTTATTTATTAATTACCACTTCTCTACCGTTTTCAACAAAAAAGGTTATTGTAGGTAATTTAGACGAACTGGAAACCTGTATTTATCAAGAAATCATCAATACTATTTCTTATGATAATTACAAAGACAAATCTGTTATAATCAAAGGTTGTTCAGAAAAAAATATTCCCCTGTCGGCTTATACTTTATTAGTTTCAAAACTTCTTCCATTGGCCAAATCCATCATGTATGGTGAAGCTTGTTCGAGTGTACCCTTGTACAAAAAAATGTTGTGATTTTTATTACAGTTTGAAAAAAAAAAATTTATACTTTTGCACTTTTTAAACTAAACCCCCATTTACAATGAAAAAATTAATTATTCTATCTCTCATTTTTTTTAGCTTCAGTTTTATAAATGCCCAAACCAAAGATTCTTTAAAGGTTGAACAAAAAATAATAAAAGATTCTATTGCTAAACTTCAAACTAAAGCAGATGCTATTCAGGCTGAATTGGATAAAGTTCCAGAAGGGTGGAATACTTTTGGAAAAATTACTTTTTTAATTAATCAATCAGCATTCTCAAACTGGCAGGCTGGTGGTGATAATGCTTTTGCAGGAAATTTAACTGTAAACTATGATTTCAATTATAAAAAAGGAGACTGGTCTTTAGATAATAAAATATTGGCGAGTTATGGTCTTACAAGCACGGCAGATGATGGTACCAGGAAATCAGATGACAGAATGGAACTCAACTCTATTTTAGGGAAAAAATGGAAAAAAAACTGGAATTATTCATTCTTTATGAATTTTAAATCTCAGTTTACCGAGGGTTATGATTATAATGACGATTTTGTGGGTGATAATAAAGATTTTCCTATTTCTGGATTGTTTAAACCAGCGTATTGGAGTTTTGGTCCTGGTTTATATTGGAAAAAAAATGATAATTTTAATATAAACTTTTCTCCATTAACCGCGAAGTTTACATTTTTATTTGGTGAAATTTTCACTATTAATGATGACGATTCAAATAATGTGTTTTATGAATCAAGCAACGATGTAGAGACCTTTGGTGTCGGTCCCGGAGAATCTCTTTTGTTCGAATTCGGTTTTAATATAAGGGCTTATTATAAATTTGATTTGATGAAAAATATTTCTGTGGAAAACATATTTTCTGTTTACTCTAACTATTTAGATAAGCCTCAGAATATTGATATTGATTACACCATGAATTTGGTGCTGAAAATTAACGATGTATTCTCAACAAATTTAACTGTACAAACAATTTATGATGACAATGCTTATAAAGGTTTTCAAGTTAGGGAGGTCTTCGGTTTGGGTTTAAATCTCAACCTTTAGTAAAACATTCTATTCCTTTCAAAGCTCTCATTTATTTGAGGGCTTTTTTTATATCTTAGCTAAATATTTTATACAATATGACTTTATTATTGCTTTATGCGGTAGTCTCGATTGGGTTTTCCTTTCTTTGTTCGATACTCGAAGCGGTTTTACTAAGTGTAACACCAACTTTTATAACAATTAAACAAAATGAAGGAAAGGATTATGCCAATACTTTAAAAAAATTAAAGGAGGATGTTAATAAACCTTTGATCACCATTTTAACGGTTAACACAATAGCTCATACTGTAGGTGCAATTTTAGTAGGAGTTCAAGCCGAAAAGACATATGGGTCTGGTAATAACGCTGTAGGAATTGTATCTGCAATTATGACTCTTTTAATATTGATTTTATCTGAAATAATTCCAAAATCAATAGGTGCAAATTATTGGAAACAGTTGGCAAATTTTACTACAAAAGCAATAGTACTTTTAATGTTTCCCCTCAAAATTACCGGCGTCTTGTGGTTATTGGAGCTCACTACTAAACTTGTTGGTAAGAAAACCCATGAATACAATATAAGCAGAGAAGATTTTCATGCAATGACCGAAATGGCACAAAAGGAAGGGGTTTTTAAAGAGTCTGAAAGTACGGTTATGAAAAATTTAATCGGTTTTGGGAAAATAAAGGTTAAACATATTATGACTCCCCGAACTGTTATGAAAACAGCTTCAAACCAACAAACCATTCAAGAATTTTATAAAGAAAATTCCAAATTAAAATTCTCAAGAATTCCAATTTATGGTGAATCTACAGATGATATAAGAGGTTTTATTTTAAAAGATGAAATGTATGAATCTATTATCAAAAAAAAGGGAAATGAAACTTTAGAATCCATTCAACGAGAAATATATGTAACCAATAGAGAAGAATCTATTTCATCTCTTTTAAATAAATTAATTGATCAAAAAGAACATATTGCTTTGGTGGTAGATGAATTTGGTTCTGTTAGCGGTTTGGTTACTCAGGAAGATATTATTGAAACCCTTTTGGGATTAGAAATAGTAGATGAAAGTGATAGTGATGCAGATTTGCAGTTGCTCGCCAGAAAACTCTGGAGTATTCGTGCAAAAAGACTTGGAATCATTGAGGAAGAATCGGAGACTGATTCAAATACAGTTAATTAATTTTCATCATATTCCTGATACAAAAAGTCATTATAAGGAAATCTGCTTATATGAATTTTTTTAACCTCATCAAATACTTTTGCTTTGAATTCATCTATATTTTCTTTTTTTAATGCAGATATAAAAATACAGTTGTTGTTCATTTTAGACATCCATGTTTTTTTCCAATCTTCTAAAGTATAATGTGCTTTTGATTTTTCTGTAATCAAGTCGTCCTCGTCAATCGTTTCATGTGCATATTGGTCAATTTTATTAAAAACCATTAAAGTTGGTTTGGAAACACTTTCTGTTTCTGGGGTTATTTCATCTATTATTTTATTTACAGAATCGATATGAGCTTCAAAATTAGAATGGGAAATATCTACTACATGAATCAACATATCTGCTTCTCTTACCTCATCTAAAGTTGATTTAAAAGATTCAATTAATTGAGTTGGTAATTTTCTAATAAACCCTACAGTATCTGTAAGTAAAAAGGGAATATTTTTAATAACCACCTTTCTTACGGTTGTATCTAACGTTGCAAACAATTTGTTTTCGGCAAAAACATCGCTTTTACTAATTACATTCATCAAGGTTGATTTTCCAACATTAGTATATCCAACCAAGGCCACTCTAACCATTTTACCGCGATTCTTTCTTTGAATCGCCATTTGTTTATCAATAGCCTTTAATTTCTTTTTTAACAAAGATATTTTGTCACGAATTATTCTTCTATCTGTTTCAATCTCTGTTTCACCCGGACCTCGTAAGCCAATACCTCCCTTTTGCCTTTCCAGGTGAGTCCACATTCTTGTTAACCTTGGTAATAAATATTGACATTGAGCCAATTCTACTTGTGTACGGGCGTAAGAAGTTTTTGCTCTTTGTGCAAAAATATCAAGTATTAAATTCGTTCTGTCAAGTACTTTATTGTTTAAAATTTTTTCAATATTTCTCAATTGAGCTGGGTTAAGCTCGTCGTCAAAAATAATTGTCTGAATATTATTTTCTTCCGTATACAACCTAACTTCTTCCAATTTCCCTGTCCCAATAAAAGTCTTTGGGTTTGGATATTCGAGTTTTTGAGTGAAACGTTTTTTTACTTTGCCTCCGGCTGTATAGGTTAAAAACTCTAATTCATCTAGATATTCTTTTGATTTTTCTTCATCTTGTTTTCCGCTAATAACTCCGATAAGGATAACATTTTCAATTTTCGAGTTTCTTTTTTCTATCATGCCTCAAATTTACAATCCTTTTTTATAATTAAATTGGAATAATTACCAATTATACATATTTTCGGTCTTCAAATAAAAATATATGTCAAATTCATTTTCTATAGCCTTCTATAATTTAGAAAATCTCTTTGACATTGAACACAACGAATATACCTTAGATCAAGATTTTACGCCTGAAGGAAAATTAGAATGGACAAGAGATCGCTATTTGAGGAAAATTAATAACCTAAGTAGAGTTATCTCAAAAATTGGAACCAAACACAATCCGCAACCTCCAATTTTTATCGGTGTAGCCGAAGTAGAGAATAAGACCTGTTTAGAGGATTTAATTTATTCAGACAATCTAAAATCTTTTAATTATGACTTTGTACACTATGACTCACCGGATGAACGGGGAATCGATGTCGCTTTATTGTTTCAAAAACAATTTTTTGAAGTTATAGATTCGAATGTGTACCCTTTGTTATTAAGAGATGAAAACAACAACAGAGATTATACTCGAGATATTTTATTAGTATCTGGTATTCTTTATGGTGAATTTGTCAATATTATTGTTAATCATTGGCCGTCTCGTAATAATGGCGTTGGATTATCAAGAAATAAACGAATTCAGGCTTCAAATTTGGTTCAACAGATAATTGATGAGGTAAACCAGGTAAATAAGGAGTCTAATTTTATTATTATGGGCGATTTTAATGACGAACCAAATGATATAAGCATCCATGAATTAATGAATAATAAGGAACTCTATAATCCAATGCTTGATCTGGTAGAACAAAATAAAGGGACCTCTAAATACAACGGAAAATGGTATTTGTTTGATCAAATAATTATTAGTAAAATGTTTTTAGAAAGAAGTGACTCTAAAATAAGGTTTCAATATGCCAAGATTTTTAATGACCATTTCTTACAAGAAAAATCGAACAAATATAAAGGAGCTCCAAAAAGAACTTATATTGGTAAATGGCATCAAGGCGGATATAGTGATCATTTTCCGGTATATGCTCAATTTAAAAAACCCTGAATCAATTTCCTTCAATTTTTATATTATCAATATCGTAAGTAGTGCTAATTCCGGGGTCACCGCCTAGGTATTTAAAAGCAATAGAAACATTTCCTTCTAGACAGTCTAAACTTATATTGCCGGAAGAAACAAATTTAGTAGTAAAACCATTTCTAGGACCAACAGCGACTTTCGCATTTAATTGTTGCCAGATTGCTTCTTTAATATTGCCGTCATAATTTGATGATATCCATACAGTTAGAATTGTGCCATTATCAAAAGTTGCATTTGTTTGAAAACTTAAAACCTCATCTATAGTATTATCTAAATTTATTGGTGGACTAATTAACCAAACCTCTAAAGGGTTTTCTTCCGTTCTAAAGGCAGAAATTCGCATGGTAACATTTCCTGAAGAAGTTCGTTTTTTAAATTTCTCATTTCCAAGGTTCGCGTTTTTATTTGTCCAGCCCAGTTCTTCCAAATCTTTAGTGTTTTTAATTTCTTGAAAGTTCTCGTAAAAAATTAATTTCCTTTCTTCTGTGTTTTGTAGTTCACATTCTAAAAAATTAGGGTCACACCTCTTAGAATCCATAAAATTTATAGTAGAAGGATCATTTAATACTAAAACAAATGACTCTCCAAAAAAATCTTTCGTAAAAATAGCTTTTATGCTTCCTTTATTTTTGGGGATAATATTCGATTTAAAATCGGAAAAAGTACTAGTGCTTAAAATAGTACTAATTTGATCTTTACATTGAATTATAACTCTATCTCCATTAAATTCATCGAAAGGCTCTCCTGCATAAGTTTTCCCGATTTCATCGTGCTTAAATTGTACATTATTCAATTCAATATAGGTGCCTATTTGATTGGTAGAAATTTCGGAAAGTGAAATAACCTTTGGGATTATATCTTTTGTATCCAATGCCCGTACTATAAAATCGTCTAACAGTGATTTCGGAATTTCTTCAACTTCATTTCGTAAATTAAAGCCCAAAATATATTTTCCTCCAACACTTGTTATACTCAATCCTGCAACTTTTACAAATACCTTTCTCCCAAAATTATATTTTGTAAAATAGGATTTCATATCTATTAAAATTTCAATCCCGGCATTGGGGTTTTCATTCTTATCCTGAATTATAAGAGATTTAAAAAAATTACCTCCTGCATCACTAGAAACTACGTACCCTTCGATAATTGTATTATCATTTTCACTAAATTTAAAGATCTCTTCCCCCGATTGATCAAAAGCATTTTTTATAGCTTCAATTGTTGAATTCGAAGTAATGTCGGGTTGTTCTGCACTTATACTTGGAATTTCAAAATCATCAGTTTTTATACATGACCCATTAAATAGTAACAGAACTATATAAATTATTTGGAGTCTGTTTTTCATAATTCACTTTTTTCGTAGGAATGCTAAGAAATTCTCTCAGCAATTCACTGTGTTTTACTTAGTTTTTTACAATACAATTAAAGTCTCAAGTACACAGAGGCATAGTAAGATGCCCCATAGCCAAACCAGTACTTCGGTCCAAAAAGGGGTTTTTCTCTTGTTCTATCCTCCAATAGTTTCGTATAGTTAGCATTTCTAGATTGTTCAAATCCACCGGTTTTGTACGTTGTATTTAAAATATTACTCACATTAGCAAAAAAGCCGATATATTTATTCTTAATCTTCCAAGATTTTCCGCCAACAAAATTGATCAAGAAATAAGGATTAAATTTTTCTTGTTTTAATAATTTCTTTGCAATTTCTTCATCAAAATCGGTAATTGGCAACCCATCTGTATCTAAGTAAAAATTCTTGGTTCTGGTAATGGGTGCAATAGAGATATAGGCCTTATTAAAATAATTAATAGTAGAACCAAACCACCAGTAATTCGGACTACTATATTCAAATCCAAATGAATATGCCTGTTGGGGTCCTCCCGAAACAAAATAATTCTTTAAATAAACCTTGCCCAAATTTACAGGTTGTTTAAAATCGTCTGAGGTTAAATAAAGATTTGGATTTTTATTGTAAGTAGATTGTCCAACCGCTGCAACGGCCTTTAGTTTTAATCCGCTAAAAAGAGAGAAGTCCAGACTTATTTCGAGTCCTAAATTTTGCTTACTAATATCACTCAATACCTCTTGAACAAAAGCGGTAGTCTCCTTTTGATTTATTCCGGTCAAACCATCTGCAAAATAGAATGAGATATCGGTTTGATCTCTTAAATTTATCCAATATCCTGTGATCTTTGCATTTACTTTTGGGTGACGCCAAAAATAGCTTAGATCAAAAGAGGTGATTTTCTCATTACTCAAGTCAATTACAATATCATTATTCTCTCGAGGATTAGAAAAAGAATTTTGCAATGTTGGGGCTTTGGTTAAATAAGCGGCGTGAATTTCAAATATATGTCTGCCAGAATATTTATAAGTAAATCCACCCTTGATACCATAATTTATCAGACTTATTTCTTCACTAGTACCTAAAGAAGCTTTTCCCGGGAAAACACCATTTTCAAACAATCCTTCTCTTTGGTATTTAACTTGACCCAGGTTCAAAGCTATAAAAAAATCCATTTTCTTAGTACTATAACTACTTTGTAAAAACGTATTTAACTCTGAAGCATGAAGTAGAAAATTATATTTAAATCTCTCATTATCAATGATAATTCTGTTCTTGTTTTGTAGATCACTTTGTGCTTCTGTATTGCTATTGGCATATACATCAACATCTAAATAGCCGTTTCCTCCTAATAGATCGAGCATATTTGCGAAGTTCTCCGATTTTAATTTTCTAAATCCAACTCCGGAATAAATATTAATTTTATTATTTATTCTTTTAGAAAAATTGGCGTTTATAGAAATTTGTTTGTCATCATTTCTGTCTTCATACAAGGCATAAATAGAACTACCATTATTTATTACATTGTTTCCATTGGCTTCATAAAGTTCTTCCCATTTGACCTGGCCGTTCTTTAAAAATTCTTGTTCTGCTAAAAAGGCATTCGCATAGTCTGGATTATTAGAATTTCTTAAAAAATAACTTGGTAGTTTTTGATAATATGTCGGGTCTGGATTAGAGCCTCCACCAATGATACTTTGATTATTACTATCGTTAATAACAATTCCCGTACCTCCATAATCGATTCGACTACTCCCAATTGAACCAAATTGATAAGTAACACTACTTTGTAAATTAGTGGTTTCATTTATTTTATAATTATAATTGAGTTGAATTATTGGTTCTACAAGTTTCTTGATTCTTGAATTTCTTATTTCTCCTTGTTGATCTCCCCAATAGGCATTGTACTTTATATTCTTTAATTCAAAAACTTCCTGTGTAATTGGCGAGGATTTACCTCGAATATTGGAAGCGTAGATGGCTGTTAAATTTAAAAGCTGATTCTCTTTTATTTTCTTATCAATAGAAATAAAAAATGATTTAGAATTATACAAAGTGCCTTTTCTAAAACCTTCGGCGGCATATCTAAAAGAAGAAGAAACAGAATATGCCCATCCTTTTTCCGTAAAACCAGAATTAAAAGTGGCCATTACTCTTCCTTGATAACTTCTATTCGAAGAAGCATATGAAATTTTAATTCCTTTTCTATTCTTTGAACTCAAGGTTGATATATCTGTTGTCCCCCCAATATTATCGAATGAATTATTGGCTAAAGACATATTAAGTGATGGCGTTTGGTTTCTTAATACATCATTCATTCCTCCCCAATTACTCCACTGAGGTCTTCCATTAAACATTTTATTCATTTTTACACCATTGAGTAATATACTAATGTGCTCAGATCCCAAATTTCGAGGTTTAAAAAAAGTAGTGCTAAATTCATAAGCAATCGTTTTTGAAAAAACATCTTTTGAAGCAACCAATACACCTGTTATGGTATTCGATTCACCCTTTTCATTCTCATCTAGATCAACATCCGATAAACTAATAAAACTATTATCTTTTTCTCTCTCTGTTTTTTCCGTTAAACGGATGATTCCAAGATCAATTGATCTGTCTCCTGTAATTTCAACCGGAATGCTCATTTTATAAAAACCAGGAAAAGATAATTGAAAGATTCTTTTCCCTAAAGGAGCATTATTTATTGTAAAAGTTCCATCTTTATTTGATCGAGTTTCTATGGAAGATTTTTGAATGGAAATCTGTACATTTTCTAAATTTGTTTTTGAATAATCATCAATTATTTTACCTCTTATAGTCCCCAAATTTTGTGCTTTTAAATTCGTAATTAAAAAAATGCTAAGTGTAATATATAAGATGATAGATTTCATAAAATGCTGAAAGTGATAAAGTTACTTATTGGTATTTTGATGATTTGAAAAGAGAAAGGTTAACATTGAAAAAGAATATCTATCTCCATGTTAACCTTTTAAATTTTTTGTCACTAATAAGAACCTAATCAATTTAATTGAATTGAGTTTTAAGCATATATCGTTCTTATTTTATTTGTTGTTCATTATACAAGCCCCTCATTGTCAAAACACCCATTATTTAATAAGAACGATTGCTTTTGAAATTTCCCAAAATGATATAGCATTTATCTTTTCGTAAAAATTCATTTTTAAAGACACTAAGGTTTTTTTGTTATTTTATCCGAGCAATAAAAACCCGAACCTAACAATTATTGATATGAATTAAGTTTAATTGTAATAAAATGAATTATAATTATCTTTTTTTGATTAAAATATTATATCGTTAATAAAACAATACAAGTATCTTTAATATGAAAAAAGTTAGTTTGAAAATTAACATTATGTCTAATCTAAATTCTGTTTATCATGAAAAAAATAAATTTGTTTATTGTTCTAGTTACCTTTTTTGCAATGAATCTATCAGCAGCGGTTAATGACCCTGTAAAACCCAGCGCTAAATTAAGAGCCGAAATATTACAATTAATTGATGTTGAGTGTAATTACATGAATCTAAGCAATGATTATTGTACAGCTGAAGTATTGTTTACAATTAACAACCATAATGAAGTAGTTGTTATTTCAGTAAATTCGCCAATTCCAAATGCTGAAAAACATATTGGAAGCAAATTGAATTATAAAAAAGTTAATCTCAATGGAAATAAACAAGGCGTGTTTTATTTATTACCGATTAAAATAATTAATCAGTCTTAAATATTTTTCTTTAATTACTGTAAAAAGACAACTTGACAAGTTGTCTTTTTTAATTATAAAAAATGTGGATTTCCTTCTAATAAGATATTGTTATTAACTGAATAAAATTTCGTAACTTTAAGAGTTATACCGTATTGACTCTTTACTCTTATTAAGATGAATGGAGATTTTTTAGATAGAATCAAAATCATCATACGAAAACATTTAGATGATGAAAATTTTGGAGTTACCAAATTGGCCTCTGAGATAGGAATAAGTAATTCTCAATTATTAAGAAGAATAAAATCCCTAACTGGAAAACCTGTAAATATTTTAATAAGAGAAAATCGTCTTGATGAGGCTTTGCGATTAATTAAAAATCATGACTATACTGCATCTGAAATTGCATACAAGGTTGGCTTTAGCAGCCCCTCATATTTTTGTAAATGTTTTCATGATTATTTTGGCTATACTCCCGGTGAATGTAAAACAAAAAATAAAGCATCTTTTGTAGAAAGTAAAATTGATCTAAAATCTGTTAAACTTATTCGTACAAAAATGCAAAGAAATTTACTTCTAAGTATTTTGACCTTGGCAGTTGTTGTTATTTCTTATTTACTATTAGATAAATCCAATTTTAAAAAACAATTGAATGAATTTCCTTCCATTGCCGTACTTCCTTTTAAAAATATTAACAATGAAAAAGAAAATCAATATTTTGTAGATGGTGTGGTAGAAGAGGTATTTAGTAATCTGCAGCAGATGCCCAAGATAAGAGTAATTTCAAGAACTTCAGTTGAACAGTATAGAAATACTACAAAACCTGCTTCCAAAATAGGAAGAGAATTAAAAGTAAATTATTTACTGGAGGGAAGCGTACGTAAGTCAGAAGATCAGGTGATGATAACAGTCCAACTAGTAAATGTCAGGAATAATAGTCATATTTGGACTAATAATTTTAGTTCAGAGTATACAATTAAAGGTATTTTTGATATACAAAGAGAAATTGCTGAGAAAATAGTGAAGGCATTAGAAATCAAGATCTCTCCTGAAAAATTAAATGAAATTACTGAAGCCAATACTAAAAATATTCATGCTTACGAATTATACCAAAAAGCACTTTCTAATTACTATCAAGTTAATACAGCCAATAACGAATTAACCATATTAATCTCTAGACAATCCATCCTAATTGATTCTAATTATGCCGATGCATACGGTCTGTTGGCCAATGCATATACATTGAAGAATATTAACTTTGATGCTCCCGAAAATTGGTTAGATTCTGCCTTATATTATGCAAACAAAGGTTTGGTTTTAGACAATAATTGTTGGTGGTGTTATAATGCTTTAGCAAAAGTACAGACTTCAGTTGGAAATAATGAATTGTTTATAGAGTATAATGAAAAGGCAATAAGAATCAATCCCAATAATAGTAATGCCTATTTCAACCTTATCAACAAACTGTACAATTTGGGTAAATGGACAAAATCATTACAATACTTACATGATTATTTAAAGCTA
>VAPL010478329.1_pt1 | contig 11630 bp, 13 predicted proteins | sample 3395061 | NCBI WGS metagenome assembly VAPL01 (sample SAMN08290444, study PRJNA428436) | hydrothermal vent metagenome | isolation source: Deep-sea hydrothermal vent chimney 2 | place: Pacific Ocean: Juan De Fuca Ridge | depth 2182 m m
GGGAGACGACGAACGCGCTCGTGGACATCTGCAGCGCGCGGAAACCGTCGTTGCGACCGCGGACTTGCGAGTCGCTCACCCGGATCTCGATGCCGAGTTGCTCCGCTGGTCGTCGCGCGCGGCGCGAAAGTTCGGGTTGGAGACCCGGACCTTCGATCGCTTCGACCCATCGATCGATCCTGCCGAGCCTGCTGCGCCGGCCTTGCGCATCGTCAGCTTCGGGACGTTTCGTGTGGAGACCGACGGTCGAGCGATTCCGACGGCTGCCTGGCGCGGCGCTCTCTCGCAGCGCTTGTTGCAACGTCTGCTGATCGCCGGTGAGCGGCCTTTGTCCCGCGAGCAACTCACGGTCGACTTCTGGCCGGACGCTTCGGTCGCCGCGGGCCGCGGCAATCTACGTGTGGCGCTGACTCGCTTGCGACATGCCCTCGAGCCGGGGCGTACGCCCGGGGATCCAGAAAAGTGGCTGCAGATCGAGGGTGACCACATCGGAATTCGTCGCCAGGCGCTCGAGAGCTGGGACGTCACCGAATGGCTCTCGTGGCTCGATCGCGCGCAGCCGTGCGAGGACGAGGTATCGCTCGATTTCGCTTGTCGTGTCGTTCGAGCCTATCGGGGCCCCGTCTTCCCCGACACGCTGGATGATTGGGCGCTCGCGCATCGTGCCGAAATCGAACGACGCTTCGCCCGCGTCGCAACGGCGTCGGCGGAAGCCTTGCTCGAACGCGAGCGTGTCGACGAGGCCGACGAGATGGCCGACTGCTTGTTGGTCCAGGATCCGGCCGATGAACGGGCGTGGTGTCTGCGCGTCCGCGCCGAAGCTGCTCGAGGCGATCGGCGTGCGGCCATTCGGGCCATCGACCAGGCCCGGGACGCTCTCGAGCGTGAGCTGGGCGTCGAGCCCGGATCCGAGCTGCGGGCACTTCGACTTCAGCTGGGCGTTTGAGGTCCGCTCCCAAACCCCTGGTTTGGTTGCTGAATTGCCACCACCTAGCCCATACAAGACCCGCTCACGAGCCGGTAACGCCTCGGTAACGCCCACCCCATACGATGCCCTCCAACGTTCCGCGGCTCGCCGCGGGTTCCGGAGAGGCCATCGATGTCCGTGTCCACGACCGATGAAAAGAGCGACCAGGCATTTGTGGTGTGGCTCGATCCGTCTTCGAATCGCGGTCGATGTGTGGGCTGGGTCGAGCACGTAGCGACATCCGATCGACGTCATTTCGTGAGTACAGAGGAGATGGTCGCATTCATGACCGTGTCGGCGGGTCGCTCGACGCCGGCGAAGCCCGGACCGCTCGTCTCGTCCCCGATCGGGCGCTGAATGAAGAGAGGAATCATGAAGCCGCGAAGTCCGAAGCGGGCCATCACGCTTGTCTTCTCGATCGTCTTCCCGCTGACTGCGTACATAACACTTAAGCCCGCTTCACCGCGTTCCACTGCGGTGAACCCATCATGATCTGAGGAGAAACCGAATGTCCGAGAACGAAACCAAGGCCCGCGTGGCGCTCTGCCCGAGTCGTGCCATCACGACACTCTTGATGATCGCGCTGGCAGGATTGATCTCAATCAGCTGCGGTGGCGGCGGAGGCTCTGGTGGTGAGGCGCGAGGCGAATGGAACCAGATGGACTGGGACCAGGGAACTTGGGGCTGATCTAGGAATTCAGCTTTCAAACCCAACCAAGCTCCGTGCGCCGAAATCGCACGGCAGTCGGACTAACCCTGACAGGAGAGTAGAACCATGCAGCTTTGCCCACTTCACGATCGCAGCGAAACCGTTCGTTCGCTTCACAACATCCACGTTATGCGGCGCGCACGGATCGCGATTGTCGCGATGATCGCTGTCGCCGGGGTCTCCGTGACCGCCCAGGCGATCGACGTCGGGACCCTGATCCAGTTCCAACCCAATACGACTGCCCTGGCCGCCGAAGTCAACTCGAACCTGGACGACATCCGGACCGCAGTGAACTCGAAACAGGATCAGGCCACGGTACCGGGTATCGACTTCGCCTCGAGCCCCAGCTCGTTCCCCCTGAACGAGGCCACCCGCTCGACGGTCAGCACGGTCAATTTGACCGTACCCGGACCCGGCGTCGTCGAAGTGTCGTTCAGCTCGTCGAGCTTCATCAACCACGTACTTGACGCCTCGCCGTTTGCCGGCAACGGGCTGAATTGTCAGATCGAACGGGAGGGCGTCGCCATCGGTACCAGCGTCCGAGCCTGGAACCTGGTGGGAGCCGAACCGACCGGCGGCCGCACTCGCACGATCGCGACCCATGCGGCCTTCAGCGAAACCGTGGCCGGCACCATCGCGATTACGGTGACCTGCATGAAACAAGGGACCGTAACGGCCAATATTTCTCGGCCCGTGCTGATCGCCCGGTTCTTCGAACAACGGTATTGATCGAATCGGCATGGCTGTGACGAACGATCGGAATCGGTCGCATCGCGCGGTGCAACCCAAACGGTCGACGGTCGACGTCGAGCGTTCGGGCCACAACCTGACCAGCCGCACGGTGTTGATCCTGTTGATCGCACTGACAGGCCTATCGTTCGTGGCGTTCTTCGATGATCCGGACGCCGTTCTGCCGCTGGACGCTCGCATCACTTCATCCGGTGTGAGCGCGGAGATCCGAACCGGGCCTCCGCGCGCTAGCTCGACGAGCGGGTTTCGTCATGCGGAGAATCCGACACAGCAAAAGCGAATGAAGGTCGGTACGGAACGATCGCCCGCGCAGACGATCGTGCCCGAGCCTGATGTGAGCACACTCGCCTCGATTCACGCGGCGTGGATCGCTGGTGCTGATGCGGGCTCGCCCGACGCCGTTCTGGACTATCTCGAAGCCATGATCCGCGCTCATCCCGTCCGTTCACGAGAGGCTCGGTTGGCTCGCCGTGCGCTCGACGATCTTCTTGCTCTGCGAGATCGTCGTCTGCGTCGTGACCGATTCGACGCTCGCGACGAAGCATCCCATCGCGAAACGGAGAGGCGCCGATATCAGGAGCGCATTGCCGGGTACGCGCACACGCTTCGCTACGACGATCGAGCCGAGACAATCAATGAGGCATTGGGCGCACTCGGAACGGTTCGCGAAGAGGCCGCGGCGGTCGCGATCCTCGCCGCGGGCCAGCTACCCGAGCGCGCCCAGCGTGAGCGCCGGATCCGGCTGCTCTGGCGGATGGCGGCGGACGGGGTGTCGACGGGGGCGGGTGCCACGCCGCGTGACCAGCTCGAGCGAACCGCCTGGTCGAGTGACCCTGGCGAGTCGGCCCTGGCGCGAGAGGCCCTTGCGGACCTGGATCACCTCCGGATCCTGGTGCGCGGAGAGGAATATTAGGCGATCAAGAAAAAGTGAATCGACGCGGCCAGGGCTCCGACGAGAAGCGCGCCGTCGACGGCGAAGTGTCCGTAGCGCTCGGTGGGCCGAAAGAAGAGCAGCGCCAGGCCTTCTGAAACTGGAATCCAGCCGAGGGGGAGGAGCCTGCTGGGTCCGGCCAGGGCGATCGCAATGGCGAGGAAGACGAATCCGCGTGCCGCCCATAGGATGGTGTCATGACCGCCCGAGAAATTGACGACTTCGTCGTCGCGAAGATTCGAGGCGATCAGGTTTGCGCTGAGGCTCAAGAAGTAGACGCCGGCCATCCAAACTCCGAGATCCGTGCGGCCACTCGCGATCCAGGGGAGTCCGACACAGGCGGCCGTCCAGCAAGCTGAGACATAGACGGCCTTGACCGTGGGGTATCGCTTCATGCGGCGATGAAAGAGCCCCACCAACCCGATGGCTAGACAGAGCGTGATGATCGCCGTAGCGGTTGAGGCCAATACCGCGGTGAAGCCGATCGCCACGGCCGCGACCGCTCCGTAGAGCAGCTGGCGATGTCGGGAGACGAAGCGGCTTCGCGCCGGTGAGGTCGCGCGATCGCGAACGAGATCGCGAAGCCGATCGAGGTTGTAGATGATGAAGGTTCCGGCGGCGGTCAGGAAGAGCCAGGTCGAAATTCTTGGCGCGGCCAGAGCCAGGCCCGCGGCGAGCGACAAAGCGGCCCCGACGACCGTAGCCAGCCCACTCGAGAAGGCGAATGCGTCCGCCCATCGGATCACGAGCCTATTTGTCGCGTCCGCACCGGCGTCTGGGCCGGTGGCTTCGTTGATTGGGGGACTGGGTCGTTGAGTTCGGGGCATGGGCCAGTTTGTTTCATGTGATTATGGCAGAGCCGCCGTCCGTCAGCGACGATCGGAGTCCTGCGAGGCGATCGTGCGGGCGCCGCGCTAGATTCGCGATCACGTCGACGGGAGTTCATCGTGTGGGTCAGCAAGGTCAGTGAAATAATCGGATCGAGTCCCGTGAGCTTCGAAGGGGCGGCTGAGTCCGTCCTATCGCGGGCGAATCAGACGCTTCGTGGCATTACGGGCATCGAGGTCGTGGACAAGAGATTGAAGGTCGAAGGCGGCGCGATCACGGAATATCGTGTTCGCTTGCGATTGATTTTCGATATGGCACCCAGAACGGAATCGCATTGGTAATCGACCGCTATCACAGGTCGCTCGGTCGCCGCGGTTCTTCGACGAGCGAGGATTGAATTCGAAATGGCCATCGCATCGGTCTCGACCATTACCTCTGCTTCTCCCAATAGTTGGCAGGAGGCCGCCGAGTTCGGCTTTGCCCGCGCTAGCGAGACGCTCCGCGGGATCACCGGGCTGAAGGTGATCGAGGAGAAGGCCCGCGTCGAAGATGGCGTGATTGTCGAATTTCTCGTCACGCTCCAGGTGATCTTTCTGCTCGAAGAGTCGGACGGAAATTAGGCCGTGGGCGTTCCCGCGATCGTAACGGCCGGAGACAGTCGCGCGGCGAAGGCCGTCTACGGCAAGAGCAAAGTCTATCTCGAGGTCGGCGGTCTGGCATTGGTCGCCCATGTCGTTCGCACACTTCAGGACTGCCCCGAGGTGGATTCGGTGTGGGTGGTCGGCGATACCGCGAAACTCGAAGACGCCCTGGGTGTGGAGGCGGTCTCCAAGTCGTTGCGCAAGCCTTTGCATATCGTGCCGCAGCAGCGCGACTTGATCTCGAATGCCTGGGAAACCTACCGTCGGGTCCTGTCCGGCGACGTGACCAAGGGTCGGGATCCCGGGCCCAATGAACTCGATACAGAGGTCTTCCTTCTATCGGGAGATATTCCCTTGGCAACTGCGCAGGAGTTCTCGTCGTTCATCAAGGCGTCGCAGGCTGCGGATGCCGACTATGCGCTTGGACTTTGTCCCTCGGACTCACTCGACGTCTTTCGTCCGCAGAGCGATGGCGATTCGGGAATCTCGGTCGCCTACTTCAACGTGCACGACGGTCGCTACCGCCAGAATAATCTCCACTATGCCCGACCGGCTCGAATCGGTCGACTCGATCGAATCGAAGAGATGTATGAGCTGCGACATCAACGCCGCTTCTGGAATATGTTCACCCTGGCCATTCGGATTCTGGCTTCGCGCGTGGGTGGCTTCAAGATCGCCTGGCTCTTCAGCTTGATGCATTTTGCGGGCGTCGCCGATCGCCATCGTCGACCACGGCTGGCGCGCCTGCTGGCTCGGGCCGTCTCCCTCGAAATCAATCGCGCGACGATCTCGAAGATTCTCGACACGCGCTTCGCTTTCATAGTGACCGAAAGCGGGGGCTGCGGGCTCGATATCGACACGGAAGAGGAATACGACGTCATCAGCGAGCGCTTCGAGGAATGGTCGAAGGCCCAGCATGATCGATCGAATCTACTTCATGGTCCGCTCACCAGCGAACTCGAGGATGGACTGCAATGACGGTCGAAGACGTGGTCTCGGCGGTGCGTGAAGGTGTTTGCCAATTTGAGATGTCGCACCGTGGGCTGCTCGAAGTGCGCGGAGAAGATCGCGTGCGCTGGCTCGACGGGATGATTTCAGGCGATGTCCAGGCGCTCGAGAAAGCGGGATCGGGCGCCGGATGTTATGCCGTTTTGCTCACGAACCGTGGTGCAATCGTGGCGGATTTCCATGTTGGGCGAATCGATGACAGCTACTACCTCGAGAGTCTGCGCAGCGAGATTCCGCGCATTCGGAAAGTCCTCGGTCGCTACATCATTGCCGACGATGTCGAGCTCGTCGATCGAAGCGAGGAAATGGTCGCAATCGGACTCGAAGGCCCTCGGTCCGGGGAGTTGCTCGCGAAGCTGGCTGGGACAGAAGTGGCAGAGCTCGAAGAAGATGGCTGGGCTCGGACGTCGATCGCCGGGCGAGCCGCTTTGATCGCTGGCTTTGGGTTCTCGGGTGAGCGGGCCTTCCAGATTCGGATGAAGCCCGATGATCGGGCGGGAATCGAAGACGCGCTTCGCGAGGCGTGGGGCAACGGCGAGCTTGCTTGCGGGAGCTTCGAGGCGCTCGAAATCATGCGTGTCGAGGCGGGTATTCCTATGTTGGGAGCGGAACTCGATGAAGAGGTGCTCCCTCCGGAGGCGAGACTCGAGCGGGCGATCTCCACGACCAAGGGTTGTTATGTGGGGCAAGAAATCGTGGCGCGTCTGCGTGCGCGGGGTCAGGTCAATCATCTGCTGGTCGGCTTGCAACTCGAATTGGTCGACTCGTCTGCGGAGCTGCCCGCGGTCGATACCACGCTGTCTAGCGATGGGCGTGCGACAGGGGAATTGACGAGTGTCGTCTGCTCGCCGACGGAAGGTCCGATTGCACTCGGCTACGTTCGTCGTGAGCACAGCGAGAGCGGTACGCAGCTCGACTTCGAGGGTGGGCGGGCAAGGGTCGTGGAATTGCCCTTCGTCGCACCCCGGCAAGCCGGCGGTCGAGACGAGGAACCTGCCGATGCCGCGAGCGTGCGGGAAGACCGTGCGGCCGCGCAGGCATCATCATCGTGAGTCGAGGCTGGCTGATCGTTTTCGCCAAGGCGCCGCGGCCTGGTTTGGTGAAGACGCGCATGTCGCCTCCACTCAGCCTCGATCAGGCCGCGGAACTCTACGAAGCGATGCTCGCCGATAGTCTCGAGGCGAGTCTTCGGTTCGCGAAGGCACTGGATTTGTTGCCTGTAGTCGCTTTCTATCCGCCCGACGCCGATGCCGAGTTCATCGGCCTGGCCCCCGCCGGTTTCCGCTTGCAGGCTCAGCGGGGCTCCGACCTGGCAGACAGAATGGCGAACGCGTTCGCAGAGGCTGCGGCCGCCGGGGCCGAGCGGATCCTGCTGCGGGGCACCGACAGCCCGGCGCTCGGGCTCGCCGCGCACCAGGCCGTGATGGATGGGTTGGACGCCGGGGACGATCTCGTGTTGACCCCGGATCAAGCCGGTGGATACACGTTGATCGGGATGCGAACGGCGCGACCGAGGGTCTTCGAGCTACCGATGTCGACGGATGCGGTCATGGAGCAAACCCTGGCGGCGGCGCGAGCGATGGGGCTGCAGAGTTCACTGACCGCCGCGAGTTTCGATCTCGACACGGTGGCGGATTTTCACTGCTTCGATTCGTTGTCCGAGGCAGAGCGGTTGGACCTCTGCCCGCGCACAGTCGAGTCTATTTCGTCGTCGGCCATTCGCGCCGTCTTGTAGGCCACCTCCGGGCCACATCCTGCCAGGCGGGCAGGATCCCCCTCCACACATTGCTGAAATGACTCGGGTGCGAAGCGCCGAGCGACCGCTCCGGGTCCCCATGGAGGCGGCCGCGCAACGGCCCTCGGAGCAATTGTGAACCGTGATCTTGCGACCCCCGGTCACAGAGGTCTCGTGAGGGTTTACGCCCCGAGAGAACCATTCCTGGGCTCGTTTGGTTCGTTTTCGGCTCCCTGTCCCGACTGGCAAGCCCTCGCGACTCCGCGCCCGTCTGCACGCATGACGTGCATCGACTGAACAATCCGCGAGCAGCCCCGATCAATCCCGGCCCGAAAATGGGGCGTAGTGCCTCTGAGTCGTCGAAGGGCGCATCCGATTCTCGGCACACCCCTTGCTCTAGTGACTCGAATCAATCGTGCGCAGACACTCCATCCCCTTCGCAAACCGTCCTCGGTCGGGGCGAAGAGGTCCGGGGCGATCTGCCCCGATCAGTTCCCTCGCGATCTGGCCCGAACCCCGACTTCCGGGACCGGGTGAGATTCGAGTGGAGAGTCCGACAACCCAGTTAGGAGAGAATCCCAATGCGTTCCAAAATGATCACCGTTGCCACGGTCGCCGCGAGCTTATTGCTCGCGCCGCTGATGGCATCTGCCGACGCCGTCCAGGAGCAGCTCAGGCTCATGGAGCAGCGGATGGCGGAGATGGAGGATCGTCTCCAAGAGACCTCCGTCGAGCTTCAATCCGCGAAAGCGACCGTCGACCAGCAGCAGGGGTTGCTGTCCGACGCCGGCCTGATCGAGGCCAACGATTCAGGCCTCCGCTCCGGCGTGAGTGACTTCTTCGACATGGTCGAGATCGATGGCGTCCTGGCCGCGAGCTACAACCAACGCTTGAAGCGAGCGAAGGTGAATACCGGCAACAACTCGGGCACCACAGACGGCAACCAGCTCTTTCGACATGAGAACGCGAATACCTTCCAGGTCGATCAACTCTGGGTCAACATCGGCAAGACGCCGACCGAAGAGAGCCGCGGTGGTTTTCACGCTGCAATCGTTACCGGTACAACGGCCGACGCACAGGGCGGAAATGGTGATTTCACGCCTTATCTCTACGATGCCTACGTGAGTTACCTCTTTGACTGCGACTGCGGCTTGCAGGTCGACGCGGGTCTCTTGCCGACGGTCTTCGGTGCGGAAGTCATCCAGGCGGACCAGAACTTCTTCGTCACGACGGGCGCCTTGTTCGGCCTTCAGCCTGTAACCTATACCGGTGTGCAGTTGTCCGGGCGGATCACAGACGAGATCAGCTTTCAGGCCGGTGTCGTGAACGAGGTCTATGACCCGACGTTCATCTCCGTGACGGCGGACAAGGCCTACTTCGCTCGAGTGTCGGCTGAATTCGAGAAGATGTCCTTCAGTGCGGGCGCGATTCACGGTAGTGATCAGACGAGCGATCTGTGCGTTGGATCCGACTGCAATACGACGGTGGTCGATGTCGTGATGACAGCCGACCCGACGGACGATTTGAGCCTTTGGGTGAACTTCGACTACGTCATCACCGGTGGCGAGGACAGGTTGAGGAACGGGCATGCCTACGGAATTTCGGCCGCAGGTCGTCTCGCCCTGACAGAGAACACGGGCGTCTCGAGCCGGGTCGAATGGATCATGATGGAAGATGGTTTTACCGGCACCCAGGCAGGCGGCACAGCCAACCCGACCGACGATATCGAGAAGGTCACCCTGACCGGTACCGTCGATCATGCCTTGTCTGAGCATGTCACGGCTCGGGGGGAAGTCCGTTGGGATACTTTCCTCGACGACGACGGAAGTCAGTTCGCTGGGGATAACAATGACCAGGTCGTCGCACTTGCGGAACTTTTCTTTTCCTTCTAAATGCCGGACCTCGAGCTGGTTCAGTACCTGACGAGGAAATCGTGATTCACGAATTTCCCGTCATCAGAAAATGGGGGCGCGGCGTTTCGGAACGTCGCGCCCCTTCTCTATTCGGACGTGCCTCGGTCGAGGCGCGCACGACGCGCGAAAATGCGTGTGGCTTTAGGCCACTCGCCAGCTGGGCGTGATGCCGAGCTTTTCCATCTTGGCGTAGAGCGTTCGCCGCCCGATTCCGAGCAAGCGCGCGGCCGCCGAGCGATTGCCGTTGCATTCCTGCAAGGCTTGCGTGATCCGATAGGCCTCGGCGAGGTCGAGCCAGGCTCTCAGCGTGACCGGTCGCGTGGCTCCGTCTTCGGTCGTACTCGCACCCTGAATGAATCGCGCAAACTCATTCATGTGGACGGGCATCGACGAATCATTCTGGGGTGGCACTTCGACCTGACGCAGTGCTGGGATTGGTTGGGACATCGTCATGAGCTCTCCTTCGGCCTGGCCTACGCGACCCCGGGAAGAGCGATCGCGCAACCCGGTGGGCTGACTTCAAGTCGATGCAAACACCGTTTCAAATTTCTCACAAGTGGGTCAAATCAAGCACTCCAAATGGGTGTGGGTGTTTACATACGATCGAAGAATCGCGATTCGATGATCTCTGTTTGGAGTCGCCGGTTCGGAAGCGCCGCAGCGCCTCTCGAAGGACCGAAGCGGCGGCCCGCTGGCGAGGCTGCTCGCGGATTCGGCCCCCGTAGAGTGTGGTACCGTCGACTTCGCTGCCCTCCCGCGGGTCAATCATCGACCGCGGGCCAACGCAGACCAACGATAGAGACCAGCCGCGGGCCTGGTCACGGAGAAGTCGAGCCATGAAGAAGATCGAAGCGATCATCAAACCCTTCAAACTCGACGAGGTCAAGGAAGCGCTCAGCCGCATCGGGGTCGAAGGCCTGACGGTGACGGAGGTCAAGGGCTTCGGGCGGCAAAAGGGTCATACCGAGCTCTACCGTGGCGCCGAGTACGTCGTCGACTTCTTGCCGAAGATCAAGTTGGAGATCGTCATCACTTCGGATCTCGTCGAGAAGGTGATCGAAGCGATCGTGGGTGCGGCCAACACGGGCAAGATCGGCGATGGAAAGATCTTCGTTCTTCCGCTCGAGGAGGCGATTCGTATCCGCACTGGAGAACGCGGCGCCGAGGCCGTATAGCGATGAATCAAACCGCTCGGGTCATGCGCCGCCTCGTCGTCTCCTTCCTCTTCGTGGTCGTCGCATCCTCGGCCGGCGCAGATTCGTCGCGCGAGCTGCTCTGGGGCGATACCCATCTTCACACGGCCTATTCCTTCGATGCCTTCCTGAACGGCAATCGCTCGGCCGATCCCGATACCGCCTATCGATGGGCCAAGGGATTGCCCGTCATCCATCCCTACCACCGCGCGCGGGTCCAGGTGAAAGATCCCCTCGACTTCCTCGTCGTGGCGGATCATGCAGAATTTCTCGGTGTCATTCGGGCGCTCTACTACGACGTCCATGAGGGCCCGGGTGCCAAGTTTGCACAACGGATCCGCGATGCCTTTGATAGCGGCCAGGGCGGAGCGATGTTCAAGGGCGTGTTACCGAAGGGCATCGTCGCGCCCGGGGACGCACAAGACCCGATTTCTGATGCCGGCGCGCCGACCGCCTTCGCGTTAGGCGAGTTCGCCGAGCAGATCCGCCAGGATACCTGGGCCAAGACGACGGCCGCGGCAGATCGGCATAACGAGCCGGGAAAATTCACTGCGATGATCGGATGGGAATGGAGTTCGATCCCCTCCGGCGCGAATCTCCATCGCGTTGTGATGACGCCCGCGGACGGAGAGACGGCGCGTCAGTTCATGCCCTATGGGTCGGACGTGAGTTCCTACCCCGATGACCTCTGGGCCTGGCTCGAGAAAACGACGGCGGAAACGGGTGCGGAGTTCGTTGCGATCCCGCACAACCCGAATATCTCGAAGGGCTATATGTTCGGCAAGACAGCGCTGAACGAAGCGCCCTATACGACCGAGAGCGCCCGCACGCGCGCGCGCTGGGAGCCGGTCGCCGAAGTGACGCAATACAAAGGCGATTCGGAGACGCATCCGGATCTGTCCCCGGACGATGCCTTCGCGGACTTCGAAACCTATCCCTTCTATATCCAGCAGAA
>VAPL010665164.1_pt1 | contig 11630 bp, 10 predicted proteins | sample 3395061 | NCBI WGS metagenome assembly VAPL01 (sample SAMN08290444, study PRJNA428436) | hydrothermal vent metagenome | isolation source: Deep-sea hydrothermal vent chimney 2 | place: Pacific Ocean: Juan De Fuca Ridge | depth 2182 m m
AAGGTCACTGTTGGGGACCCACTCGACCCGAAGACTCTCGTGGGAGCGATAGCGAGTGAGGATCAGCTCGCCAAGATTATTCGACTCGTCAACGAGGGGATCGCGTCAGGCGCTCATCTTGCGATCGGCGGCAACGAGATGCCAGCTGACCAGGGCAGATACTTTTGCCCAACTGTTTTCACACAAGTCGAAGGATCGATGAGCATTGCCCAGGAAGAGATTTTCGGTCCAGTTCTCTCCGTCATGCGATTCGATGGGCTCGACGAAGCGGTCAAGATCACCAACTCAACCGAGTTCGGCCTCTCGGCCGGCGTATGGACTTCAGACGTCTCGAGAGCAACAGCGTTCGCCAAGCGGGCACGCGTAGGCACCGTATGGGTGAATTGCTGGATGGATGGCTTCCCAGAAGTCAGCTTCGGCGGCCTCAACCAGAGCGGCAGCGGCCGAGAACTCGGACGTCACGCGGTCGAAGAATTCACCGAGATGAAGTCAGTCGTGATCCATCAAGGCAAGCGGACGATGTGGTTGGACGGAGCAGCATCGTGAGCATTGATCAGGTGCCATCAGACGTTCAGCGCCTCGCAGGCGAAGCGCTCGTTGTCGCACAAGACAAGGTCAGGGTACTGATGGAAGATCACCCCGACTATCTGCCTCTCTACACGAAGGACGGCCGATGGAAACACGACCTCGATCCCTGGACCAACTGGTGCGAGGGATTCCTGGGCGGGCAGATGTGGATTTTTGCCGATCAGACCGGATCACCCGAATGGCGCACTGCAGCGGAGCACTACTCAAGACTGTTGAGTGGTCGCCAGTTCGACAGAGACGTCCATGACCTTGGGTTCCTTTTCTGGCCGACTTGGAAACGTTGGCACACCCTGACGGACGATCGCACCGTCGACGAAGTCGTTGTGCAAGCTGGAAAGACCATGGCTCTGCGGTTGAACGACAAGGCGGGGTTTCTTCGATCGTTCTTGGCACAAGACAGCACTTTCATTGACATCATGATGAATGTTGGCATCATTTTCTACGCAGCAGAGCGGACTGGCGACGATGATCTTCGGAGGGTCGCAGACACCCACTGCCTCAACACTCGCCGCCATCTGATCCGTGGGGATGGCAGCAGTGCACACGAAGGCATTTTCGACCTGGACTCCGGTGAGTTCCTCAGACAATCGACTCAGCAGGGATGGCGAAGCGACTCCAGTTGGGCTCGTGGTCAGGCCTGGGCTCTCTATGGATTCGGTACCTGTTTCGCCTTCACGGGCGACGCTCGATACCTCGACACCGCAATGCGGTGCGCTGACTACTACATAGCCAACACAGGCGAAGACGGCGTCCCACCCAACGACTGGCAGGAGCCGAGTCCCGAGGTGCCGTTTGAGAGTTCCGCAGCTGCAATCGCAGCGAGTGGCCTCCTGCAGTTGGCGGCACTCACAGATAGGGATCACTCGACGACCTACCGTGACACGGCATTCTCTATCGTGCGGACACTCTGCGGGCCCGACTTTCTCGCGACCGAGGAAGACATCGAAGGCGTGCTCAAGCACGGGTCGTACCACGAGACACGCGGCCTTGGAGTCGACGAATGTGTCATGTGGGGTGAGTACTTCTTTGCCGAGTCTCTTGACAAATGCCTGGGCGGCGAATGGGTCGCCACGGAGCGATAAATGCCAAATCAATTCATCGCGGTGTTGCCAAGAATTGGATCGATCCAGACCATCAGAATAGCCCCGAGAAGGGAAGGAGCACAGTGAGAAGGAAGAAGCAAGAGTGATCAGATGCTACATCCATAGATCGCGTTGTTACCAAGAATTGGATCGATCCAGACAATCAGTGAATCCCAAGAAGGAGAGAGAAAGACAATGAAGCAAAGAAGCAAGGCCCGAAAGTGGGCGGCATTTGCACTCCTTGCTGTGCTGAGCCTCGTAGTCGCGGCCTGTGGGTCCGACAGCGAGGGTTCCACCGAAACAACAACCAGCGTCGAGGGCACTGATACGACAGCCCCTGCTGTCGTAGGAGCGTCAGGCGAATTGGAGATCTTCTCGTGGTGGACTTCGGGGTCAGAGCACACGGCTCTCGAGCAGTTGTTTGCCGTGCTCAACTCGACTGATCCAGATGTTGAGATCATTGACGCCGCAGTTGCCGGCGGTGCTGGCAGCAACGCACGGCAGGTACTCGCCACCCGACTCGCGAGCGGAGACATTCCGGCCACCTGGCAGACCCATGCAGGAGGTGCCTTGGTTGACTACGTCGATCAAGGCGTCACCGTCGATCTCACTGATCTCTACGCGACGCAAGGTTGGGCCGATGTGCTCCCTGAATCGCTGTTGGAGAGTCTGACGGTCAACGGTGAAATCCACGCGGTCGCGACTGGCGTTCACCGCGGCAACAACCTCTTCTACAACAAAGCGGTTCTCGACGCAGCCGGTGTCACACTCGATGACGACACGACGTTTGCTGAACTCGAAGCAGCGGCGGACGCGATCGCGGCCACCGGTGTTGCCCCGCTATGCCTCGGAGACGTAGACGTCTGGACCGACGTCACCTTGCTGGAGAATCTCATTCTTGCCGAGGTCGGAGCCGACACATGGATGGGCTTGCTGAACGGTGACATCTCTTGGAGTGATCCCGGTGTTGTGACTGCTGTCGGAAACCTATCGACGGCACTCTCATGGGCCCAAGAAGATCATCAAGCACTCGACTGGACAGGTGCTGTTCAAGCCTTGGCGGACGGTCGTTGCGCCTTCAACTCGATGGGTGACTGGGCGTATGGCGAGCTCCTCGTCAAGCAAGAGCTCGTTGACGGTGTTGACTTCGATTCAACGGTACTTGGCGACGCGAACATCTTCGCCACGGTGACCGATGTCTTCGTTGTAGGTGCTGGAAGCGATAATGAGGATGGTGCAATCGCCTGGATGAAGGCACTCATGGATCCCGATGGGCAGCTGTCATTCAGTCGGTTCAAGGGATCATCCCCGGCACGAAATGACGTTGACGTTTCTACCGGTGGTCCGATCGCACAACGGAATGCTGCGGCATTGGCGGACGGCATCCTTGTGCCGTCGTTGGTCCAGGATCAGGCGCTAATCCCGCCAGCGATCAGCCAGGCATTTTCTGAGTCGGTGGTCCTGCTCGTGGCGACTGGCGATGTAGAGGCATTCACCTCAGCGATGGACGCAGCGATCGCTGCAGGCTGAGTAAGCGGACTGAAGGGCTGGAGCCGGGTTTCCTTCGTCAGGAGGGTCGGAGGGTCAGCTCCAGCCCTGAGGTCCTATGTACATGAAAGAGCACGTTCTAGCGGACAGGCAGTTGGCCATGAACAACAGACTATCAAGAGCCAAGAGACCCTCGAGGAAGCGGCGATTCAACGCACCAGCGCTGATGCTGCTTCCGAGCTTTCTGGTGGTCTCCCTCTTTGTCTACGTGTTCATTGCCTACAGCGTTGGTGTCTCGATATCTGAGAACTGGCGCCCTGCGAAACCCGACTTCACGCCCAGTGATCCTTGGTATGACAGCTATATCGGTCTTGCGAAAGTGCCACGCTTTCAGGCTGACATCAGAAACTCCGTCGTGTTCACGGTGCTGTTTCTGTTATTGGCTGTGGTGGTAGGTTTCCTGTTCGCCGCGATGGTTCACAACGTCCTCAGGGCACGAGGGTTCTTCCGCAGCTTCTTCCTGTTGCCCTATGCCTTGTCGTTCATCGTGACGGGAGTTGTCTGGCGGTGGCTCTTCAATCCGGTCTCCGGTCTGAACCTGCTTCTGCGCTCGAGTGGCGTATCTGGTGCCTACCAGAGTCTCACGGGGAACGCACTTCAGCCTGACTGGGTGTCGAGTCCGACAGTGTTGGGCGACATCAGTGGAATCTTGGAGTTTCTCATTCCTGGCGGTGACATCATTCAAGTCAAGATGGGAATCCCGTTGGCGCTGGTGGCGGTGGTGTTGGCGGCGTCGTGGCAGTTGATGGGCTTTGCGATGGCGATGTTCCTTGCGGGAATGGCGAGCATTCCCAACGAAATCCACGAAGCAGCAATGGTCGATGGAGCTTCAGGTATCCGCTACTACCGATCCGTCGTGCTCCCACTCTTGAAGCCAATGGCGATCACAGCAATTGTCATCCTGGCGCATGTGGCATTCAAGATGTTCGATCTCGTGATCGCAATGTCGGGCAGCGGCGTTGGCTTTGCCACGGACATGCCGGCTATGTACGTGTACGACACGGCGTTCAGGGCACTCAGGCCGAACTCGGCATCTGCTGCGGCGATAGTGATGCTCGTACTTGTCCTTCTTGTTGTTGTTCCGTACATCGTGAGTCGCTCGAAGGAGACCTCGCTTGACTAGCTCCACAGAGGATCGGCAGGCTCTGCTTCCCGAGACAGGGAGTCGTAAGCAGAAGACGAATCGATGGATCTTTTGGATCCTGGCCATTCTTGCGGTCGGCTTCGCGATTCCGTTCTTCGTGATGGTGAACTCGGCCTTCAAGACACCAAAGACGACCGACGTATCGACCATGTGGCAACTCCCGAATCCTTTCTCTACCGACGGTTTCGCCGATGCGTGGGCAGCACTAGGGCCGAACATGATCAACAGTTTCAAACTTGTCATTCCCGCCACGGCGCTCTCCGCGTTGATAGGGTCCTTCAACGGGTACCTGTTGGCGAAGTACACGTTCCGGTTCAGCACTCCGATGTTCACGCTCATCATGATCGGAATGTTCATCCCGTACCAGACGATCCTGATCCCAATGGTTCTATTCCTGTCCAAGATCGGCCTCTACGGGACGATTCCCGGTCTCGGCCTCGTGCACGTGATCTATGGGATCCCGATCACCACGCTCATCTTTCGAAACTACTATGTTGCCATCCCGCGAGCGCTGGTCGAAGCAGCGTCAATAGATGGCGCCGGAATCGTGCGCATCTACATCTCAGTCATTCTGCCCATCTCCCTGCCCGGATTTGTCGTCGCCGGAATCTTCCAGTTCACCAACATTTGGAACGACTTTCTCTTCGGTCTTGTCGTGATTTCCGACCCCCGAGCCCAGCCGGTAACCGTGGCGCTGAACAATCTGGCTGGAAACCAGAGCGTGGAGTTCAACGTCGTCATGGCAGGCGCGCTCATCGCGGCCGTTCCAACTGCGCTCGCCTACGTCATCTTCGGCCGCTATTTCGTCGAGGGCCTCACCGCAGGGTCGGTCAAGTGATGAAGCTATCCAACCCGCTCTCGCTGCTCGCCGAAGACCGACTCGTTCCAGTAGTCGTCATCGACGACGCCGCTCACGCCGTCCCCGTCGGAGAAGCCCTACTCGCTGGCGGACTGCGACTCGCCGAGGTGACGTTCCGCACTTTGACTGCTGTGGAGTCGATCAGAGGAATGAGCTCTGTACGCAATCTGACTGTTGGTGCAGGGACGATAATCCGAACTGACCAAGTCGATGAAGCCGTTGCAGCCGGAGCCCAGTTCGTGGTTACCCCAGGACTCAGCGCCAACGTCGTCGAGCGCTGCCGGGAGCTTGAGGTCCCGGTTGTGCCCGGTGTGGCCACCGCGTCAGAAATCATGGCGGCGCTCGACCTCGGAATCGAGGTCGTCAAGTTCTTCCCTGCTGAAGCGTCCGGGGGAGTCGCCACGTTGCGGGCTCTGGCAGCTCCGTTTCCGCAACTTCGATTCGTACCCACAGGTGGCATATCCGAGACGAACGCAGCGAGCTACTTGGGGCTTGAGTCAGTCCTCGCAGTGGGTGGCAGCTGGATGGTGTCGCGGGCGATGTTGCGCGCCAACGATTTCACCGAAGTTGCCCGTCAGGCACGCTTTGCGGCCCGCCTTGCACGCCCCTCGGTAGGCACAGATTCGTAAAGGAGTTCCTCTGCCCCCGCTAGCAATACGTTCGGCCGACGAATGCCTCTACGACATGGTGTCGCTCGGCGAAGTCATGTTGCGCCTGGATCCGGGAGATCACCGGATCCGAACATCTCGCCAGTTCCAAGCTTGGGAAGGCGGTGGAGAGTACAACGTTGCCCGAGGACTACGTCGATGCTTCGACCTCAGATCAGCGGTGGTCACTGCGCTTGTTGACAACGACATCGGCCGCTTGATCGAAGACCTGATCCTTCAAGGCGGAGTCGACACGCGCTTCATCCAGTGGGTCAGCTTTGACGGCGTTGGGAGGCAGGCGCGCAACGGTCTGAATTTCACGGAACGAGGGTTTGGTGTCCGAGGCGCCATCGGCGTCTCGGATCGGGGCCACACGGCTGTCTCGCAGATGAAGTCGGGCGACATCGACTGGGATCACCTCTTCGGTGAACTCGGCGTCCGCTGGTTCCATACCGGCGGCATCTTTGCAGCCCTCTCTGACACGACACCAGGCGTCATCGCCGATGCCGTCGCATCTGCACGGCGACACGGAACCATCGTCTCGTACGACCTGAACTATCGGGCCAGCTTGTGGAAGTCATTCGGCGGGCCGGAACGGGCTCAGGAGGTCAACCGACAGATTGCACCACTCGTCGATGTCATGATCGGCAACGAGGAGGACTTCACCGCATGCCTCGGTCTGGCCGTCGACGGAGTGGACGAAACCTTGACCGAGCTCGAGTCGTCATCTTTCGAGGAAATGATCCACAGAGCTTCAATGGAGTACCCCAACTTTCGAGTCATCGCAACGACCATGCGGGGCGTCCACTCTGCGTCATTCAACGACTGGTCAGCTGTCGCGTGGTCACAGACGCACGGATTTGCATCGTCAACTCAACGCCCACGTCTGGAGATCTTTGACCGTGTAGGTGGCGGCGACAGTTTCGCGTCAGGTCTGGTGTACGCATTACTCGCTGGTCACGATGTCGATCTTGCAGTGCAATATGGGGCAGCTCACGGAGCACTCGCCATGACCACACCGGGGGACACATCCACGGCACGGTTACCCGAAGTAGTTGCGCTCGTAGATGGTGCTGGCGCGAGGGTGCAACGATGAAGTCGACGAGAATGGAGAGATGCAAATGAATGAGGTCTACACCCACATAGTCGCAGGTGCTGGCGCGGCAGGCTGTGTAGTCGCTAATCGGCTGAGCAAGAACGCGGCACACAAGGTTCTTCTGTTGGAGGCTGGCGGTCGAGACTGGAATCCGCTCATCCACATTCCCGTCGGGTTCACCAAGTTGACGTCACCCGACGTCAACTGGGGATTCTCGACCGCGCCCCAAGCTCAGATGAACGACCGAGAGATGTGGTACCCCCAAGGTCGCACGCTTGGAGGATCAACCTCCATCAATGCCATGATTTACATCCGTGGTCACCGTGCCGACTATGACGATTGGGAAGCGCTCGGGAACACAGGGTGGGGCTACGAAGACGTTCTTCCATTCTTCAAGAAATCTGAAAAGAACTCTCGTCTCGCCGACCGTTTCCACGGAGTTGACGGTGATATGAGCGTGACGCAGCAGACACAGCACAACCTGCTGACCGAGGCATTCGTACGCTCCTGTCAGGAGATTGGCCTGCCGTTCAACGCCGACGTCAACGGAGCCGAACAGGACGGTGTCACCTTCTATGACGTGACACAACGAAACGCTCGCCGAGAGAGCTCAGCGACCGCCTTCCTGCGCCCTGCAACCGACCGACAGAACCTCACCGTGATAACGCGGGCGCGGTGCACAAAGGTGATCGTTGAGAACGGTCGAGCGAGAGGCGTTGAGTATCTCCAGAAGGATGAGACCCACGTGGCTCGAACTGACGGCGAGGTGATCCTGAGCAGTGGTGCCGTGAATTCACCTCGGCTACTCCTGTTGTCTGGCATCGGCCCGGCTGAGGAGCTCCGTGCTCTCGGAATCGAACCTGTGCACGACCTTCCAGGCGTAGGAAGGAACTTCCAAGATCACATGGACCTGTATATCACGGCAGAAACGGAGCCGGTGTCCTACAACAAGGACGACCGCCCCGACAGGGCGATTCGCCACGCTCTGCAGTACGCGCTCTACAAGACTGGCCCGCTGACCGCATGTGTTGCTGAGGCCGGGGCCTTCATCCGAAGCAGTGACGAAGTGAGATCACCAGACATCCAGATTCACTGCCTGCCCGCCTATGTGATCGACCATGGGCGACAACGGGTCAAGGGCCACGGAGTGACCATCAACACCTGCAACCTCCGTCCGCGGAGTATCGGGACGGTCAAGCTGAAGTCGCCCGACCCGGCCGATCATCCTGTCATCGACCCCAACTATTGTGGCGACGAGGACGGCTACGACTGGAAGATCTCGCTGAAGGCATTCGAGTGGGGCCGGAAGATCCTGCAATCAGAATCGTTCGCCCCGCTCATCAAGCGCGAGCACACACCGGGTTCCCATGTGCAGACCGAAGAGCAGATCAGAGAGTATGCGCGGCAATGGTCAAAGACGGACTACCACCCCGTTGGGTCCTGCAGTATGGGTACGGATGAGAGTGCGGTGGTCGACACGGATCTTCGCGTTCGTGGACTTGCGGGGTTGCGAGTCATTGATGCATCGGTCATGCCGCGCCTGATCAGCGGAAACACGCAGGCCACCTCGATCATGATCGGCGAAAAGGGCGCAGCTGCGATCCTGGACGGTGGTGCGTGATGAGCGGATTGAGTTCGAGGAGCGTCTCAAGATGAAGGCGACGAGGTGGGCTCTGATCGGAGCCAGCGATATCGCAGCGACAAGGATGATTCCAGCGATCCGAGCACGTGGCGACGTCGTGGTGGCGGTGCAAAGCAGCACGACTGCCTGGGCCAACTCGTTCGCACAGAAGTTCGACATCAGAAATGCCGTCACGAGCGTGTCAGAAATCTGCGACAGAGACGATGTCGATGCCGTCTACATCAGCAGCGCCAACGCGAAGCACCACGCGCAAGCCGTCGCAGCAGCGAAGTCCGGAACGCATGTCCTCTGCGAGAAGCCTCTTGCTCTGTCAGTGAGCAATGCCGTCGAAATGGTTCGCGTGGCAAGGGAGAGTGGTGTCATTCTCGCGGTGAATCACCATCTTCCCGGCGCCGATACCCATCGGGCGATGCAACGCCTTGTGCGTGACGGAGCTGTGGGTCGACCCCTTGCCGTGCGCGTCTCACACGCAGTGCTGTTGCCGGAGCGTCTACGCAGCTGGCGTGTGGACGACGCCGAAGGTGGCGGCGTGGTGATGGACATCACGACGCACGACGCGTCCGTACTCGATGCACTCCTGGGGGCGCACCCGGTGGAAGTGTCTGGGCTTGCAGTTCAGCAAGCTGACTGGGCCGGGTCTGGGTCGTCGGACATTTCTGTGCCTGACTCGGTGATGGCGACCCTTCGGTACGAGAGCGGAGTTCTCGCACAGATCCACGATGCGTTCACAGTTCCCTATTCACCAACTCGTCTGGAGGTGCTCGGAGATGAGGCGACGTTGACGGCACTTGATGTAATGACTCAGGACCCGATTGGCTCCGTCTGGCTGCAATCAGGGAAGGAGCATCGTGAGATCGATGTCGGCGAACGATCCGATCTCTACTCGATCATCCTGAACTCCTTCGTCGAAGCCGTGGACGGGACCGGCGAGCCATCGGTCAGCGGTGAGGCCGGTATTCGATCTCTCGCTGTGGCGCTCGCTGTTCAGTCCTCAGTATCGAGCGGGCAGAGCGTCGCCGTGCACTCGGGAGTCAGGGAATCTCACAATGGGCGAGGCGAGAATCGCCCGCAGTCCAAGTGACAAGCATCCCGACCGAATGCGATGTCCTGGTCATCGGCGCAGGAATGGGAGGCGCCGCGCTCGCCTATCAGCTGCGCGATTCTGACCTCGACGTGCTTGTCGTCGAGCGTGGTGAACGCCTGCCCCGTGAGGCCGAGAATTGGAATCCGACTGAGGTGTTCGAGCATCAACGCTACCGCCCGACCGAGCGCTGGGTTGATGAACAATCCGGCGACGAGTTCTCGCCGGGAGTGCACTACACCGTCGGAGGAAACACCAAAGTCTATGGAGCGTGCCTGCCGCGGTTCAGAGAGGTTGACTTCGAGGCAAACGAGCATGCCGGGGGCATATCGCCGGAGTGGCCCATCACCTACGAGGAACTCGAGCCGTACTACGCAAGCGCAGAGACAGCACTTCTCGTGCATGGAGATGACACTGGTGACGACACCGCGCCACGGAGATCGGGCCCGTACCCTTTCCCCGCGCTACCGCACGAACCTTGCATCGAGGCCCTTGCCGAGGCATGGAAGCGCCAAGGGCTCAGCCCGGTCTCGATGCCGATGGGGGTCGATCTGCGCGACGGTGGAGGCTGTATCCGATGCGGCACCTGCGATGGCTTTCCTTGCCAACTCGGAGCCAAGGCTGACGCCGAAACGAGCTTCCTCGATCCGGCGCTAGGACACCCGAACGTACGGATCGCGACGGGTGCCCAGGTCGTAGAGCTACGAATCAGCGGGCGCAAGGCGTCCACTGCGCTGGTCCACCAAGGGACAACCGACCACGTCATCCGATTCAGGCAGGTCGTACTCGCCGCGGGCGCCGTGAACACCGCCGCGCTACTCCTGCGTTCGGGCGACCGAACGCACGGAGGGCTCTGCAACTCATCAGGCCTCGTCGGACGGAACTACATGGTGCACAACAGCACGTTTCTTGTGGCAGTTGACCCACGCCGCCGCAATACAGCGAACTTCACAAAGACCTTGGGATTGCACCAGTGGTACACCAAAGGCCCTGACAATCCGATTCCCCTTGGCAGCGTGCAAATGCTCGGAAAACTGCAGGCCCCAATGATCGCAGCTGCCAGACCACATACTCCCAAGCGTCTCCTTGCAGCCATGACGAACAGGTCGATGGATCTCTACATCACAACTGAGGACCTCCCATCGTCGAAGAACGGTGTGCGGCTTGGATCAAGCGGCAAGATCGGCATCGAATGGGCACCCTCGAATCTGAAACCGCACGGCATACTCGTGAATCGAATGTCGAAGGTCATGCGATCTGCTGGATATCCGCTCATATTCAGCGAGCGCGCGGGAATTGAGACCAACTCCCACATGTGCGGAACCGCAACCATGGGTAACGATCCATTGAACAGCGTCGTTGCGCCGAGCGGACTCGCGCACGACATAGAGAATCTCTGGATCGCGGACAGTTCGGTCTTTCCCTCATCCGCGGCGTTGAACCCAGCGCTGACAATTGCAGCCAACGCCATGCGAACCGGAGACGAACTGTTAGCGCATATCTAGGAACGTGAGCGCGCACTCGGACCGTGCGAAGGGCCGCTGCCGATCACCGAATGGGTTCCAGGCCGTATTGCTCGACAAGGACGGCACGCTCCTGGACTTCCACCGGACGTGGAGCCCCGCCATGGGGAAGGCGCTTCGAACAGCCGCAAAGTCGAGGCTCGACACGATCGCAGCCGCGGACTTACTGAGATTCGATCTCGGCAATGGCGTCATTCTCCTGGACTCGCCGTTCATCGCCGCACCAAACGATGTCATCGAATCTCTGGTCGAGAGCAAACTCGACATCGAGTGCTATCGCAGAATCAGGGCAGCTGACGACGCTCGTTGAAATTCCCCAGACCTGCTCACTGAATTTCCCCACCTTCTGAGGACGAATGTCCGTCTTTGGGGTGGGGTCCTCTCCATGCTGGCTGTCAGCTATGACTGGCCGGCGAGGAG
>VAPL011128178.1_pt1 | contig 11630 bp, 12 predicted proteins | sample 3395061 | NCBI WGS metagenome assembly VAPL01 (sample SAMN08290444, study PRJNA428436) | hydrothermal vent metagenome | isolation source: Deep-sea hydrothermal vent chimney 2 | place: Pacific Ocean: Juan De Fuca Ridge | depth 2182 m m
ACAGGACAAAGCCAGTGAGATCTGCTCGTCCTTGCCGAGAATGATCTTTCCCAACGCCTTGCGGGCGCGCTCAACGACGGCACGTTGTGCGTCGTCGATGCTGGTCGGGATTTGCTCTAGTGTATTGCCGCGCTGCATACGATCATCCTCCAGGCGCTATCGTTACCGATATACAATGCATTTGCACTGTGACCCCGGCCAGAGTGTGATGCAGTGCTCAGAATAGCCACGCTATCCGGCGAGCTCGTCCAGTTTTTCCAATTGTTCGCTGAGTTGTGCAATCGTCTTTTCGAATTCTGCAACGCGGGCTCTTTCCTGTGTGACAACCTCGGGCGGTGCATTGTTCACAAATTTTTCGTTGCCGAGTTTGGCGGTGCTGCGCTGCAGTTCCGCAGTCACCTTGTTCTGTTGTTTTAGCAACCGGGTACGTTCGGCCTCGACATCGATCAGTCCCTTCATCGGCACCAGCAAACGCATATCGCCGAGCAAGGCCGTCGCCGCGGCAGGTGGTTCTTCGTTCTCTGCAAGTACCGTAACGGACTCTACCCGGCCGACCCGCTGCAACAGCAGGGCCTGGTCAGTCACGCGCTGTTGGTCCGCGGGGCTCGCGCCCTGCAGGATGACCGGCAACGGTTTGCCGGGCGAAATATCCATTTCTCCACGAATCTGGCGAATACCCAGAATGAATTGTTTGACCCACTCAATGTCGGCGATGGCGGCCTCGTCCGACTCGCCGGAGGCCTCCGGGTAGGCGCGCAGCATGATGGTCTCACCATCGATGTCGGCACGTTTGGCGACCTGTTGCCAGATTTCTTCAGTGACAAACGGCATCAGCGGATGCAACAAGCGCAGTACAGCCTCCAGAACTTCGATCAAGGTCCGGCGCGTGCCGCGCCGCAGCGCGGCCGATGTCTCGTTGGATTGCAGGACCGGCTTGGACAGCTCCAGGTACCAGTCACAGAACTCGTGCCAGGTAAACTCGTACACTGATTGCACGGCGAGATCGAGCCGATAGGTGGCGAAGTGCTGATGCATTTCATCAGTGGTCTGGTTCAGGCGCGACTTTATCCAGCGGTCCGCCGCGCTGAATTCGGTGTCACCGTCGTCAAGCGTTTCGGTGTTCATCAACACGTAACGTGCCGCGTTCCAGAGCTTGTTGCAGAAATTCTTGTAGCCCTCGATGCGTCCAAGATCGAATCGAATGTCGCGCCCGGTTGTTGCCAGGGCCGCAAACGTCAGTCGCAGCGCATCGGTTCCGAACCGGTCGATGCCGTCCGGAAAGTGGTCGCGCGTCGCTTTCTCGATTTTCGGCGCGAGGTGTTCCTGCATCATGCCCTGGGTGCGCTTCTCGACCAGTGACTCCAGGTCGATGCCATCGATCAGGTCGATCGGGTCCAGAACATTGCCTTTCGATTTCGACATTTTCTGGCCGTCCTGATCGCGAATCAGGCCGTGTATGTAGACTTCGCGGAACGGCACATCGTCCATGAATTTGAGGCCGAACATGATCATGCGGGCGACCCAAAAGAAAATAATGTCGAAGCCGGTAACCAGCACGTTGCCGGGGTAAAATTCCGCCAACTCCGGTTTCTTCTCGGGCCAGCCCATGGTGCTGAACGGCCAGAGTGCCGACGAGAACCAGGTATCGAGCACGTCGTCGTCCTGACGCAGCGCGATATCGCCGAGCTTGTGTTTGTCGCGCACCTCGTCTTCGGAATGTCCAACGTAGACTGCGCCGTTGTCGTCGTACCAGGCGGGAATGCGATGCCCCCACCACAGTTGCCGGCTGATGCACCAATCCTGAATGTTGTGCATCCAATCGAAATACGTCTTTGACCAGTTCTCCGGCACGAACTTGATGCGACCGGTTTCAACCGCCTCAATCGCGGGCTGGGCCAGAGGCCCGATTTTTACGTACCACTGATCGGTCAGATACGGCTCGACGATGGCGTTGCTGCGGTCACCGCGCGGAATCTTGACCACGTAGTCTTCCACCTTGTCGAGCAGGTCCAGACCTTCGAACTCGGCAACAATCGCCTTGCGCGCATCGAATCGGTCCATGCCCCGATACGCTTCGGGCACGTCGTCGTTCAGTGCGGCATCGTCGGTCAGGATGTTGAGCATCGGCAAATCGTGGCGTTTGCCAATGTCGTAGTCGTTAAAGTCGTGCGCGGGTGTGATTTTTACGCAACCGGTACCGAAGTCGGGGTCAACGTAGTCATCCGCAATAATCGGAATGCGGCGACCAACAATCGGCAATACGATTTCCTGGCCAACAAGCTTGTTGTATCGTTCGTCGTCCGGATGTACCGCGACGGCGCTGTCGCCGAGCATGGTCTCAGGGCGCGTTGTCGCCACCACCAGATACCCGTCGCCGGACGCCAGCGGGTAGCGGAAATTCCACAGATGCCCGTCCTCGTCGGCCGAGAGCACTTCAAGGTCGGACAAGGCGGTGTGCAACACCGGGTCCCAGTTGACCAGGCGCTTGCCACGGTAGATCAGGCCCTCGTCGTGCAGTTGCACGAACACCTTGCGAACTGCGGCGGACAAACCCTCGTCCATCGTGAAACGATCGCGACTCCAGTCGACCGATGCGCCGAGCCGTCGGGTCTGATTGGCGATCTGGCCGCCGGATTCCTCTTTCCACGACCAGACGCGCTCGACAAACTTGTCGCGGCCCAGGTCGCGTTTAGATTTTCCTTCAGCATTGAGCAGGCGTTCGACAACCATCTGCGTTGCGATACCGGCATGGTCGGTGCCGGGCTGCCACAAGGTGCGGTGGCCCTGCATACGATGGTAGCGGGTTAACGCGTCCATGATGGTGAACTGGAATGCGTGCCCCATGTGCAAAGTACCGGTCACGTTTGGTGGCGGAATCACGATGCAATAGGGCGAGCCGTCGCCCTCTGGCGAGAAATAACCCTGTTCTTCCCAGCGCTTGTAGATGCGCTGTTCGATGTCCTGAGGTTGGTAGGACTTGTCCATCAGAGTTTGTGCGTCTGCAGGGTGTGGCCCTGGTCGCGGTAGGCAGCGTATCGTTCGCGACTCTTTTGTTTGCACGCTTCGTCGCCGTTCACAAGTTCGGCGATGCGAGGAAAGGTATCAGCGAATGCCGGTATCTCGTCGCAAAGTGTAATCAACAAATCGCGCGGTTCGACGGTGTCCGTTCCGAAGCCAATAGTCACCGGGGCGTCGTTACCGCTGCCGATCAGTTCGTGCGGAACGAAACTACCGTCGCGAAAGGTCCACAGCAGTTCGTCAAGGCGCGTCGCATCCGCCTGCGACATCGTATGAATGTGAATGCGGTTCTCCAGCCGCCAGGCCTTCTCGGCGAGCTTGCAGGCCAGCGTATCGCGCGCGCGTTCGTCGACCCGGTCGAGAACGTAAAAATCGACTTGAGCCACGGTATCGGCCACGGTATCGGTTAGGGCAGGGCGCCGGCAGAAGACAGCAGGTACTCGGACAACAGTGAAACCGGTCGTCCGGTCGCGCCTTTTTGCCCGCCGGACTTCCAGGCGACACCGGCGATGTCCAGATGTGCCCAGTTCATGCCGTCTGTGTATTTACCGAGAAAACACGCGGCGGTCACGGAGCCGCCACCGGCACCGCCGATATTTGCCATGTCGGCGAAGTTACTTTTTAGCTGCGCAGCGTATTGCTCGCCCATCGGCATCGGCCAGCCAGCGTCCTCGGAACTGCCGCCTGCTGCGAACAGCTGGTTCTGCAAATCGTCGTTGTTGGCGTAGATAGCGCAGCGGTGATGGCTAAGTGCCACCACACAAGCGCCGGTCAGTGTCGCGACATCGATTATTGCTGCGGGCTTGTAGCGTCGGGAGTACGTCAGCGCGTCGCACAGGATGAGTCGACCCTCTGCGTCGGTGTTGAGTACTTCGATCGTCTGGCCGGACATGCTCTTGATGATATCACCGGGCCGGGTCGCGGTACCGCTGGGCATATTTTCGACCGCCGGAACGATAATGTTGAGATTGATCGGCAGCTTCATGCGCGACACTGCCGCCATTGTGCCGAATACACAGGCCGCACCGCACATGTCGAACTTCATTTCGTCCATGCCGGCGCCGGGTTTCAGCGATATGCCGCCGGAGTCAAAGGTGACGCCTTTGCCAACCAGTACGTAGGGTCGGGCACTGCCTGCGTTCTTGTACTTCATGATGATTAACTTGCCCGGTTCGACGGCACCGGCAGTTACCGACAGCAACGCCGCCATGCCGAGGCGTTTCATTTCTGCCTCGTTAAGAATTTGCGTGCTTAACTTGCCGTTTCCGCTCGCCAATTTTTTGGCGGTTCGTGCCAGGTAGCTTGGTGTGCAAACGTTTGGCGGCAGGTTGCCAAGATCTTTCGCGAGTGCGACACCGTTGGAGATGGCGTCGCCGTGTTCGGCGCCCCGAGCGGCCTGGGCGGCATCACCGCTTTTTGCGATAGCGTGCCCGATCGTCTTCAGCGGCATTGGCGATTTTTTGCGACCGCTTTTCATTTGCTCAAACCGATACAGGCTGTCGTTAATCGCTTCGACAGAATGGCGCGCAAGGTAGTAGGGGCTGCAGTCTTTGACTGGCTCGATCGTGAGCGCGTTCAGAATCTGCTGGGTTTTGGTATTGGCCAGCGCCTTCGCAGCGGCCGCGACGGCCTTTCTGAATCCCGCCGCATCAAGCGACCCCGATTTGCCGAGTCCTGCGACCGCTATGCGGGCGGCTTTGACGCCGTTGACCTGCCTCAGGATCGTACATTGTCCGAGTTCGCCGGATATATCGCCGGATTTGATCAATTTTCGAAGCTGGCCGTTGCTGGCTGCGTCGATGTTCGCGGCGCCGAGTCCCAGTTTGCCGCGCGTGTACACGCCGACGATGGTGCAATCGACAGCGCGGCTGGATGCCTTGCCCGTGGTCGCGAAATATTTCATGAATTACTTGCCTGCCTTGTTGTTGTTTTGGGGCTGTCACGGACAAAATAAAAGCGGTAGTCTAACCGTTTCATCTACTTACAGCTACGACATTCCCGGACACTGAATGATCCGAATCCTTGATCGGTACATTTTTCGCGAAATCGCCACCACCTGGCTTGGTGTCACGATGGTTCTATTGCTGATCCTTCTGACCAACCAGTTTGCACGGGTGCTGGGCGATGTTGCCAAGGGCAAATTGCCGAAGAACGCCGCATTTGAGGTGATCGGCCTTTCGGCTGTGCAATATTTGACGATTCTTGTGCCCATTGGACTGTTTCTCGCCACGATGCTCGCCCTTGGCCGCCTCTACCGGGATAGCGAGCTGCCGGCGATGATGGCCTGTCGTGTCGGTCCGTGGGATATCTACCGACCGCTAAGCTGGCTAGCGCTGCCGCTGGTTCTCGGTGTTGCGTGGCTATCGATCGAGAGCGGTCCCAGGGCCATGATGAACGTCGAGCGCATCGGCGCCGAGGCTCGTCGTGATGCGGACCTGGCGAGTATTGAGCCGGGTCGGTTCGCGACGTTTGGACCGGATCGGGCTGTGGTCTACGGCAACAGTGTGACTGCCGACGGCAAGATGGAACAGGTGTTTATGCAGCGACGTGTGGACGACGGCACTATCGAAGTTGTTATTTCTGAAATTGGCGAAATGGTGGAGTCGGACGACCCCAACGTTCGTATGCTGGTGTTGCACAACGGGTGGCGGTATGAGGGCGTCCCGGGTACCTCGGAATTTCGGGTCATCGAATTTTTGGAGCACGGTATTCCTTATCAGATACCAAGTGTGGCGTCGCTGGATCGGAAACCGCGGGCGATGGCGTTCAGGGATCTTCTGCGCTCGGACAATCCTGAATACATCGCCGAGATGCAGTGGCGGCTGGGTGTGCCATTGTCGACCATTATCCTGGCAATACTCGCGGTGCCGCTAAGCCGCAGCCAACCCAGAGCGGGGCGTTACGGTCGACTTGCGATCGGACTGTTGGTTTTTATGATCTACCTGAACATGATGAGTGCGGCGAAGGCGTGGGTTGAGCAGTCGACAATCTCACCCGCCCTTGGTATGTGGTGGGTGCACGGCTGCGTACTGGCATTCGCGCTCGCGCTGCTGGCGGTGCAGAACGGCCTGCACAAGAGAATTTTTCGATGACCGGCATTCTTAACCAGTACATGTTGCGTACGATATTGAGCAGCACAGCGCTGGTGTTGCTCGTACTGCTGGCGTTGGCAGGCTTGTTCGAGTTTATCGCGGAACTGGACGATACGCGTGGCGACTATCAGACCGCGCAGGCGATTCTATATACATTGTTGCGCCTGCCCAATCTGGCGTTCGAGATGTTGCCCGTTGCTGCCTTAATTGGTTCGCTGCTTGGCCTCGGAGCGCTGGCGGGCAATAGTGAAATCATTGTCATGCGCTCGTCCGGCTTGTCGGTGAAGGAACTGGCGGGCATGGCGGCGATCTCAGGAACCGTGTTGTTTATCCTGACCGGTCTGCTTGGCGAGTTTATCGGTCCGCCGCTGGATTTTTTCGCGCGCAATATGCGTATGGAGGCGCGTTATCAGCAGGACGACGATCAACTGGGTGGCGACGCCTGGGTAAAGGATGGGGCCACCTACCTGCATCTGGAGAAAGTCAGCCCTGAGTTCGAATTTGGCCGCCTCTATTTGTACAAGTTCGATGGCGATAAACTGAAGTCGATTGCGGTTGCCGAGAACTCCGGAATTGACGAAAACGATAACTGGATTCTTGAGAACCTGCGTGAAACCCGGTTCGAGCAAGACGGCGTGCAGGTTCTGACATCGTCGTTGTCGATCGAGTCTTTCGAGGTCAACTCCGAGTTGCTCGGGAGTTCTCTGGTGAAGCCGCTAAGTTTGTCGGCGCGGGAGTTGCTGAGTTACATCGACTACCTGAAGCGCAACAGTCTCGATGCGACCAAGTACGAAACGGAATTCTGGTTTCGCATCGCCAGGACATTTGCGGTGATCATAATGCCCGTTCTGGCACTGGCCTTCGTATTCGGCTCGTTGCGAACCGGCGGCGCCGGCGGCCGGCTGATGATCGGCGTGGTGATTGGTCTGGCATATTATCTGGCGAGCGAAACGCTGGCCAACTCGGGTCAGGTGTTTAACCTGAACCCGATTCTCGTGACCTGGCTGCCGTCGGTCGTATTGGTATTTGTCACGCTGTTTGCCCTGTCGCGAGTTCGTTAGCTCGAGTCTTTTTTTGCCGTTGTCTTTGGATAGTAGACGATTCGTGTGTCGCTCAGGCGATCGTGCCAGGTCAGCCGATCCTTGTCCCACAGTGACCAGAAAAACCCCAGGCCGGCCGGCGCGAATGACAGTAGTGCCGCAAGAAAACGAATGGTTGCGGCGGACAAGGTAATACCGCCGCCGTCTGCCGATTGCATCTGCAAACGCCACGATTGCATGCCCAGTGTCCGCCCGGAGCGGGTCCAGAAGCCGATGAAATACGCCAAGATTACGGCCAATAGCGTGAATCGGAAAAGCGGGTCGGTGAGGGCCGGCACCGCCTCGCCGCCGCGAAAGGCGACAAACGGCATTCCGGCCAACATCAGCAGCGCAAACAACAGCAGGCCATCGTAGAGCATTGCAGCAATGCGGCGCATCAGGCGGGTCCGATCATTTTTCATGCGATATTACTCTCTTTCAAACGCCGGGCCTGACGTCGATAGTCTCGACCCAGCCATACGGCGATCACCGCCCAGATTACCGCAAACGGCAGCATTATGATTGACACCCCGGTAATCCCGAGACCCATGAAGGCTCTGATGAACCAGGTGCCTGCGGCGTCGCCAAATCGGAATACTGCGGTGTCGATGAAGTTCTTGGTCTTGTATTTTCCCTCCGTGGTGACTACGGAGTACAACATGTGTGTCGACGGCTTACTGAACCCGAAGCCGAGACCGCGCCTTAGGAAGGTCAAGGTTGCGACGACGGCGAGCACGGGGTCCAGCGCCAGCAGAGCGAACCCGGCGACGGACAGCAACGGCAAGATCGAAAGCGACACGCCGATGCCGAAGCGATCTACAACACGCCGTACGATGAGCATCTGTACGACAAACGAAATCGCATTGGCGGCGATATTGAGGTTCGAAAAGAACAGCGTCCTCTCGTCGTCGCCGGCGATTTCGATGTCGACCAGTTGTGCGGTGAACATGTACAGCGCATTGCCCAGCAAACTCGCGATCAGCGAAGCGGCGGCAATCGCGCTAAAGTACCGGGACCGGAAAACGTCGGCGATTCCGCTGAAACTGCTGCCGCCCAGCGCTTTTTCACTGTTAAACGATTCCTGAGCGTCGTTCTTCTTGTCTTTTTTGACCCATTTCTTAAGTTGCGAAATACAGATGATCGCAAATGCTAACAATGCGGCGGCGAGCAGAAACAGGTTGTTGTATCCGATTTTCAACACGATCGCGCTGGTCGCTATCCCGCCAATCAGCGCACCGATACTGCCACCGGAAGCGATGAGGCCGAACAGTCGCCGGCCTTGCTCACGGCTGTAGATGTCAACCATAAAGCTCCAGAACACGGAGACGATGAACAGGTTGAAAACGCTCACCCACATGAAAAATACGCGTCCCAGCCAGATTGGTTCTTGGCCGGCGTCGATCTGCCACGAAAAAACGAACCAGAAGATCAGAATATGAGACAGGAAGAAATAGTAGACCCACGGCAGGAATACGCGGCGCGGATATCGGGATGCCACCCAGCCGAATACGGGTGTTGCGAACATCATCACAACAAACGTTCCGGTGAACAGTAGCGGAATTGTATTCGGGCCGCTGCCAACGGCCATGGTCTCGCGAACGGGCCGCAGAACGTAGTACGAGGACAGGACGCAAAAGAAGTATGCGAACGACCAGACGACAGCCGCATATTCATGGCGCTGAAGGCCGAGAACTCTGCCAAGCAGAAATGTGCGAATATTGTGCCTGGAGTTGCTGGTCATGGTGGGCGCTATCTTAATGGCCGGGCGACAAAAGTCACAGAGAAACAAGAAAATAATCCAAGGGCGGACAGATCATGGATGTAGTAGTCATTGTTACCGTACTGGCGTTGATGCAGTACATGTATTTCGGGTTCCAGGTTGGCGGTGCGCGGCAGAAATGCGGAGTTAAAGCTCCTGCCGTGACCGGCGAGCACCACTTCGAGTGCGTGAATCGTGTGCATCAGAACACTGCGGAGCAGTTGATCGTGCTGATTCCGGCGCTATGGATGTACGCGTATTGGGTGAATCCGCTGTGGGGTGCCGGCATCGTTGGCGTCTACATCGTCGGGCGGTTTATCTATGCAGCGGCGTACGTGAAAAACCCTGCAGGTCGGTCACTGGGTTTCATGTTGTCGTACGTTCCCATCGCCGTAATAGTGATCTGGGTACTTGTCGCTGCGGTTGTGTCTTATCTGAAGTAGCTTCTGGACAAATCGACGAGATTTGGCGCTGGTCAAATCTCGTCGTTCGTTCGATGCTTTTGCCTCACCCAGCAAAGGAGAAGGACGATGGCGAAAAGGATATTTGCCGCACTGGTTGTGGTATCAGTGTTCGCGCTACCGCTTACAGAGGCACAGGCACAACTGAAACCGATTGCGGTTGACGGGTGCGCGAAATTGGCGCGAGTCATCTACGCGGAAGTATCGGCCGCGGCGCTCTACGGGCCGAGGAAAGCGGGCCCGTGGACGATCAATATTGGGCAGGGAGATTTGTCCGTGTGCGAACACACTGCCAAGACGGTGTCTCGGGCATTCACTTCGGCAATGTTGAGTGCGGGCATCGACGTGTCCTGGGGAGCAGGCCGCAATCGAACCGGAGATTTCTGTTTGAGCGGGTTTCTTTCCCAATGTTACCCTGATCGCGATCGCCTCTCGCCACCAATGTACGGGGTTAGCAATGCGGCGTTTTTAAGTAAGAGTTGGTCGGTCGTTTCTCAGTCCGTGATGCGGGAAATGTACAACCCGTTCAGCAGCGATGAGATACGATTCCGTGACGATGATCTTGGTTTGCGTCTTGGTCTGGCCTTGCGATCAATCGGTAGTTCCCACGGTAATACTTTCGAACGGTAAGTCCGCAGTCGTTTGCGACGGCGCTTCGTCGTCGCAAACGATCGCCTGCCAGTCGGTGATGACAGTTCGCGCTTCTTCCACATCGTCCGAGTGGACGATGACCTGAACATTGCCCGTTGCCGGGAGATCCCCAATCCCGCCCTGCAAAAACTCGCCGGAGATTTCGGCGTGGATGCCTGCCTGCTGCAATTGATGCATAGCCATGTGAGCTTCGAGGTTGTTGGCGGCGTCGAATACGGTTTTCATGGGTATTCCAGAATAGCTTCGTATGGAAATCGATTCGAATCAAATGCGTTGTAAATCAATTTCGTTGGAGTCATGTTGGAGTTTCTATGTACTCGAAAATGAGAGAGCGAAATGGCAGCAGACTTGAGTTTTTTCTATTTTGCAATAGAGGTCGGCTTTGCGACCGTACTTTTCATAATATCGAAAAGAGGTTCTTAAGTCCGATTTTTCCTCGAAGCTAACGGGTGTCTCTGAATCGATAGCAAAGCACCGAACCCGGCAAGTAGCAAGAGCAACCCGACCAGCGAAGGCGTCACCGCGAACGCCGGTCGGTGACGCTTTGCCCGGCAATACCCCAATTGTCGGTCTGAACCTCATCAATAATGACGATGGTGGTGGCGGGATTCTTGCCGAGTTCATCTCTGAGCAGGTCAGTGACGGCTTTGATAAGCCGCGCCTTTTTGTCCGCGGTCAGACCTTCTGGCGTCAGTTTGAAGTTAACGTACGGCACTAAGTTACTCAATCACACTCGTCACATGCGGCGAAAGTTGATCGCCGATTTCGCGAATAGAAGAAACGAACTTTTTCACTTTCCTTTTTCCGATCACCTCGCACATTGAGGCGTACAGCTCATCACCAAGGGATGCGAGCTCGTCCTGCATGGCGAGGGCTTTAGACGTCGGTTGTACGATATTCTCGCGCCGGTCTTTGTCCGGCTTCGTTCGCCGCAGTAAACCCTTGTCCTCAAGCTTTCCAACGAATCGCGCTACCGTGGATTTGTCGAGGCGCAATTCTTTGGCGATCTCTCGCTGCGAGAGTTGGGGATATTCGAGAACGAGGCGTAACAAGTAGCCGTGCGAGGGCGGTAAATCAAATCGTGAAAAAGCCTTTTCCCACCGCGCATTCAACTTACGAGCGAGCGCGTTGGTGTTGAAATATATGCAGCGTTCGAACATTACAGATTGCTCCGAAGACCGAGTGGGCCGCCTTTAGCGGCGAACAAGGCTCAAGCGAATGTTTAACAATGGTTGGTCATGCAACTACTATAACACTATTAGTTGTGCATGCAACTAAAATGTCTGGCAGAGCACGAATGAGGGAGTTCCAGAGCGAATTACGCTTGCTAGTCGCAGAAGAGGTCATAAAACAGAAAAGGAGGAGGTAATGAGTACAGCGAAATCCATGCATGGCACCACTAAAGCGAAAGGTTGCAGTCATGCAAGGCTTGGGAATTTTTGCAAGATGTTTCCGGGTTTGAAATCATGGGCAGATGAGTACGGAATCACGGAACAATGCGAGGCAGAAGAAATCGCCGCTATTCTAGGCAGTTCCGGCGGTATCATGCATGATGTAAATTCGTCATCCG
>VAPL011296970.1_pt1 | contig 11630 bp, 10 predicted proteins | sample 3395061 | NCBI WGS metagenome assembly VAPL01 (sample SAMN08290444, study PRJNA428436) | hydrothermal vent metagenome | isolation source: Deep-sea hydrothermal vent chimney 2 | place: Pacific Ocean: Juan De Fuca Ridge | depth 2182 m m
GAAGTCAGACAACTCTTGAACTGGCATCACAACGATACTTCGAAGTAGAACGAATGGTAGTCGAAGTGTCGGATCATTTTGCAGCCCATACAATATATCGCATTTATCTGGAGAAGTTGATCGAATCACCCAGAGAGTATCTGGGTGGAATACTCAATCGCCTAGGGCTGGATATTCCCAGTGGCTTTCTTGATATGTGTCAATCATTGATAAAGGATAGTTCTCACCAAACACGTTCAATGGTCTCTTGGAGTAATCACCTAAAAGCTGAGATTATTGAGCAAATGCAATCTCTGAAGCACCTGCATCAATACTCAGATGAGATGATTCCAAAAACTTAATTCCAAGGTGTCGGCCAGGAATTCTGTTGCCAGAGAAGCATCAAACGATTGAATAGTAAGGATTCTGTTAATGAGATGATCGCTTGGTTACTTGGATTCACAAGGATTTCATCAAGGAGCGGAAAAACAGTGTGTAATTCCGGCTAAGGAACGAGCATAAAACAGGGGCAGTGCACAATTAATTTTCATTCTTGGCCTATTTTATCGTGGTCTGTACCTTATTGTTTTTGCTTATTGTTTTCCTTGTTTCGAAGCATGCTGCTACAAGAATGGTAGCAATGCCTGAAACCATTTATTAGCCATTTTCGACTCTCCAGCTGCATTCGGATGATAATTATCAAAAGTATCAGCAATCGCATCAAACCCGGTGTATTGATCAACAACAACGATAGGCGAAGCAGTCGTTGTTCTCGCAGATACAAAAGCATCAATTTTACTGTTAAATACTGCTGTGTCGTAGTTCCTCATAGGTATTATCTTCGCTAATAAAATGACTGTGGAACTGTTGTGTGCTCTTAGTTTACTGATAATGCCGTCAATTTCAGCCAAAGTTTCATTGATGGTATCATTCACTGCCTCACCTCTTCCTCCTCTGTCTAAATCATTGGTACCGATATGAAGCAATACAATATCAGCAGTGAACTCGTTCAACCACAATGAAATATTATCTTCAATTTGATTTGCTTCCCAGCCTGAGTGACCCTCATGATCAAGATCATAATCAAGTAAGTCCTCAGTAACTGTGGTGTGTCTATAGCCAGGCCTACCTACAAAGTCTACATTATGCTCTGCGCTGTTCAATTGTTGCCAGAGTGAACGTCGATAACTTGGGTTGCCATCAATACTATCCGTGATTGAATCACCAAGAGGCAAAATTTTAATCGGAGATGGTGTTGGCGGAAGAGGTATCAACCCTTGTAGGTATGTTTCGATCTCAGACGCAGCACAGCGACTGCAGTTATTAGAAGCCGAACTTGCAATTAGAGCATCGCCTCGAATACCGAATAAGTACCGAAGAATTAACAATCCATCGGTGAGTGCGTCAATTTCCCCATTGCCGTCGATATCAGAAGTGCCTGCAATGCCGCATTGTTCCAGAATGGATTCAAGTACAACAGCCGAACAGTTAACACAATTGCTTGCAACAGCGCCTACAATCAAGCTCTCACCACGAATGCCGAACAGATATCGAATAAACAATAATCCATCTGTCAATGCATCAGCGCTGGCATTTCCATCCGCATCCAATGTACATTCCGTTCCAACAGGAGGCACTGGTACAATTGCCTCGGTAACAAATGCACTACCGAAAGACTGACCCAGACCGTTACCTGAATAATCCAGTATGGATGTACCCATCCCTGTTGCAGAGTCAATCGATATAATATTGGTTCCTTCAAGACCAAATAAATCTGTTCCATTAGGACTTGCTAAACCAAAAACAGATGAGAAGCCGATGTCTCCAATTAGAGAGCCCGAACCGTCACCTGTATTAATTTTTACAAGGTTATCGCCTCCAGAAGAGCTTAGGAATAATTCACCGCCAACAAAAGCCAAATCACCAGATGACAAGTAAGAATCACCACCATTACCAACAAGGCTGGCTGTCCCTGTTGTCGTATCTATAGTATACAATGAGCTATTTGCAGTATATAAAATACCTGAAGAATTAAATACTAATGACAACGCTGGCGTTCCTAAATTCCCAATTAATGTACTTGCAGCGGTATCTTTATCAATTTTATAAAGACTTGTGAAGGAAATGCCCCATAAATTGCCATCCGGATCGAAAGCAATATCTGTCATGGTAACACCCATGTTCCCTATTACATTTACATTTCCTGTGGCTACATCCACTGTACCTAAACGCCCTGAACTGTCACCAGACCACAGAATCGGAGCAGCATCCACTACAATAGAAACAAAGAAACCAGTAGCCAGAGCTACAACATTAAGTTTATTAACTGTTTTATTTAACATCGTTTTTTCTCAACGTAATTGGAGGCTAGTAAAACTCAGCTATGGCACCTCTTGACCTGAAACCTGATAGTCTATCAATCTGATAAATTAGGATGGAAAATTTACTCCGATAAAAATATTACTTTATTGTAGATAAAACCTTATCCAAAATTATCATACTGATAGATTACTAGTGCAGCAATACTAAAATCAGTAATTTATACTACTAATGCGACGGTTTATATCTCCGATAGCTGTATTGAATAAGTTTGACGTAGAGGTAAGGCAACTGGCAATCAATAACCTACCCATATTGCGCAGAATTTTTGTTTGTCTTAAGTCTTGTTGCGTAGAGCGCATAGCTGGCTATGTAACCGAAGCAACTAGACTTAAGACGGACAAAAAGACAAGTAAGGTGAGTGGGTTATTGATTGCCAATTGCCTAAGTACTCGGCCATAAATCCTTTAACATTTTACTTGTCTTTTTTATCATCTTCGGCGTTGTATAAACAGTTAGTCGGGATAGAAATACAGCGCGCGCATATTTAGGTCAATAGTTTCCATTGTATCCTCTGTTTCCAGTTTTCGTGGCAAATATCCATCAGACCATACATCACGTTTCTGCAAGCCCCCCTACGATCCCGGACGGTCGGTTTTCCCGAGTCCGGTTCGGCTACGGCTTCTATTTTCGGACAGCCTACTAGTACTCTGAAACCTTGTTTACAAACTCGAAAGAATACAGCAAACTTGAATACAAGCACCGCAGTAGCAGTCTGTGTGAATTTACCTTGTTAGGGCCATTTTTTATTACCACTTGCTGTTGAGCCATGATCGAATTGGATTCTCAAAGCAATAAAATGATAACAAACCTAATATCATAGCTGGAATTACCGCGAGAATCTCAAAAGGGAATTCACCCTTATATGAGAAGAATGGTTGCTGCCATAGATAAATAGAGTATGACCATATCCCCATAAGCCGCATGATACTTAAAGATAGTAAAGAGTGTATGAATTTATATGTTTCTGATAAATGATTCACAGTGAATGCCAGCATAAATGGAGAAACAATCATTGATGACCACCATGGGAACATCTCTGTATAGCATAATACTGCGATACTAAATGATAATATGGGCATCCATGGGCGAATATACCTCGTAAATTTATGATGGATCAGGTGGTAACCAGCTGAAAGCAGTAAATGAGATGCAACTACCTCTGTCCTTAAGTCATAATCATGGGGAGTTATTGAGGGGATCTCTATATAAGAAATTTGTATTACTATTGAAATTATGCCAGACAATATGAGCATTACCCCTTCACGCCCTTTTGTGAGATTAAGTAAAGTAAGCGTACTTAATAGAATATAACAATGCTCTTCTACATTAAGAGACCAAAGGTGGCCTATAGGAATAGTGGCATCCCATATGCCAGACTCAATTGGTAGGTAGGTTCTAATGAATGCAATAGTATAAAACACATTTTTCCATTCTCCAGTATTTAAAAGTAGAAAGTCGGATGCATAGGTAATTACGACGAATATTAAAAATACTGGAATTATCCTGGATATTCGACGCTTATAGAATATTGCTAGAGGAACCCTTTTGATAAATAGAATTCTACTCATCAAAAAACCCGATAAAACAAAAAATATATCAACACCTAGCCTGCCAGTATCAACACTAGCAAACCCGATAAAATGAGCTTCAAGAACCAGCAATATTGCAAGACCACGCCATCCATCTAGATAACTTACTCTATTTAATTCACTAGGACCATGTTGAACCGTCGAAGAAACTAGTCTTCCAATATTTATAGGCAACTTGATGACTCCATTTTTTAGCCCATCAAGGTGGGGCAGCCAGTTACCCAACTGCCTCTTCACAAATCCCTGCGTGCGGAACTACCGCACAGGGCTTTAAGTTGCTCACTTGGGTAAAACAGGGACAGAACACAATTAATTTTCATTCTTGGCCTATTTTATCGTAGTCTGTCCCTTATTGTTCGTTCGTTATGTGCATTTTATCTTAGCGAATACCAATGTGGTGGTAGAGATCCCATGAGTATCCATAAATAGCTTCAATTGAAAGTGCAATTGGTACGATTAAAGCGGCGGTGCTTATTGCAAATACCTTACCACTCACATGGCCGCTACACATATCGTAAAGCCGAGTAAATAAGTGGGACAAAGCCAGAGAAAGAACCACCGATGGAACAAGATATTGCCATGTGATTTCGTTGAAAGTAATTTTTGTAAACGGCTCATTCATGCTCACAGAAGAAGACTTAAGGGATAGTACTGTGAGTGTGCTGTAGAAAACCAAATAAGCCATTATTTTTACATACGTTGTAGATATTTTCTTTTTTTCCATATATAGCTCTTTCACACTTGGACTTTGATTACCACTGTCAGCACATAACGTCCGCATCAGCTGACGTAATAAGGGGCGGTTTTTTTGCCTCCGCAAAAAAAATGACGCTTATTACGGTCAGCTGGATGCGATTGTTGAACGAAGCCGCTATCGCGTCAGAAAAACCCATCATTTCGATTAAACTCCAAGTGGACTCAATCCGAGTCTGTCATTTCGGAGTTTACCATGAACACACACGAACAAGCCCATTTCGATAAAGTAAAACAGGGACAGACCACAATTAATTTTCATTCTTGGCCTATTTTATCGTGGTCTGTCCCTGATTATCCCTCTGATTATCAGTAAGTGTGAATATTTAACATAAATTTAGTAAATAGTTAACAGACAGTTACTGAACTCTCAGGTAAATTGGAATCGTAACCAATATCCTATTAATGGAATGGAGAGAAAAAATGACTATTTATAAACAAATGAATATCAATTATGAAAATCATGTTGCTGTGAATCAAATCGCTCGAGGCAATGAAACGGTGTGTTTAACCGCGCATTATTTCGGCAGAAATATAGGGGCAATAGAGATCGACAATATGTTTATTTCTATTCGTACTCGTCTATTGTGTATTGCTGCGGCGTTTGTGCTGGCGTTGACTGCAGTGCCACCACCGAGTTGAGTTAAGGAACGTGCATGGAATAACTTCGACAACTGACTTGTCTTGTTGTCCGTCTTCGGTGTTGCCACAACAGTTACATAGCTCACTATGCACCTGTTGCGGCGCCCCCGTAATAAATACGGGGCAGGCTTTGAAGACAAGCAACAATTCTGCGCCAGTTGTCGAAGTTATTTCATGCACGTTCCTGAGAATGGCTATGGTGCGTGCCACACCGTTTGTGGCCAACAGCGCTTCTGATTCTTTTAGTACAGAAGCGCTGATTTCCTGTTTGCCGTTAGTCACCCTCACCGATTTCGTACTAAGGGCCTGTAAATAAATAACTCATCGTTTTTGCATCCCAGCTTCAGGTCATCTTCTGTCGATCTTCAAGCACACAATCTTCAACGTAGCGTACTACGCCTGCGGTTTTGCTCAATCAGATCAACAGAATCTAACCTAAACATTGTCTAAAAAACAATAACTTATTAATTTACAACCCCTAAATCAAGCTCCAGATTTCTAAAATAATCTTTTTTTTGCATCCATTTTTCATTATTGCTCGTATTTGATCATGAGTGAGAAATATTCTCACGATTGATTCATTCAAGAGGAGCAAGCAATGAAAAGTATCATTCATATACCGAAAGCCATCGCGCTGGTATTAACCCTCAGCAGCGCTGCTTACGCTGCCAATCACCGTGAAGCACCAATAACGGCTCTGGACCCTAAAGCAGATATCACTGATGTGTACGCTTTTGTCAGTTATGACGATTCTGAGAAAGTCACTTTCATCATGAATGTTGATCCGTTGCTGGAGCCGTCCAATGGCCCTACGCGTTTTCCTTTTGATCCGGAAATCCGTTATAGCATCAATATTGATAATAATCATGATGCCGTCGCAGACATCAGGTTTGATTTTCAGTTCAAGACAGATTTCCGTTTGCCGGGCGTTTTTGTGGGTCTGGTTGGTGCAGGTGATGCTGGTTTGGTAGCGCCAGAAAATTCACCATTGCCCGTTCCTCCTGGAACACCGCTTGTTCCACCAGCCATCACTGCATTGGATGGACCTGGTTCTGAAGGACTGAATTTGAGCCAGCAATATGATGTGTTCATGGGGACACGCAGAGGACGGACCATCTCTCGTAAAAAGCTCACTAAAAAGCTCAAACTATTTGCCGTACCCAGTAATGTCGGTTCAAGAACGATGCCTGAGTATGCGGCTTTAACAGAAAAGGGGATTTATCAATTAGATCAGGGGATTAAAACCTTTGCCGGAACTGTTGATGATCCGTTCTATATTGATTTAGGCGCTGTTTTTGATTCGTTTAATTTAAGAACAGCTGCTTTTGAAACGGGTATTCCCGGTGTGTTAAGTGACGATCAAGATGCTGATGACCAACAGAATTTCGCCTCTGATGATATCGCAGGATTTAATGTGAACACGATTGCAATCGAAGTGCCGATTACTTTAATTACTAGAGATCGCAAGCTGCATAATGCGAGTGATCCGCTGGCAACCATTGGTGTTTGGGCAACCACTTCAAGACCACGAGTGAAGGTGTTGTCCCGCACACCTGGGCGCAAGGCGCGTACGTCTCACAGTATGGTGCAAATCCAGCGTATGGCGAATCCGTTGATCAATGAATTGCTGATTGGTATCGGTTCCAAAGATAAATTTAGCATGAGCAAACCCAGGTTTGATGCTCAGTTTGCTCCTTTTGTGCTTGATCCAGTGCTGGCCCGTGTTCTGAATGCTTTATACGATACCATCAGCCCAGGTGTTTTACCGGTTCCTGATGCGCCTCGAAATGATCTGTTGCCATTAGTCCAATATATTCCACCAGTTGCCGCTGCGGGGACTCCTCCAGGGCCAGTGGCCGATCTGTTGCGGTTGAATACAGGGGTTCCGCCAACACCGATTGCACAACGCAGTCGTTTAGGGTTTTTGACGCTGTTGGATGATGATCCTGCCAATGATGATCCGGCTGGTTTTCCCAATGGTCGACGGGTTTCTGATGATGTGGTCGATATTACTACCAGAGCGGTGATAGGCGTTCTGGCTGGTGATGAATTTAACAGATTTCCTCACAATCGGGTTGGCGATGGTGTCAACAGCAATGATGTGTCTTATCGAGAAAAATTTCCTTATGTCGGTTTGGCACATTCTGGGAAAGAGAGCCGTCATGTGGATCCAGGTGAGACAGGTTGTACTGGGATTTGCCCATAATTAGTATTGGTTTCTGGTAGTTCACAGTTAAACCGTGAACTACCAGACTATAAACGATTGAAACCAGTTATCTGGAGTCATTATCATGCACATTAACCATATCTTATTGCTGCTTGCACTGACTATGACAGGTGTTACTTATGGCAAGCCTTTTATACCTAAAAATGATCATCAGGTTTTGCAGCGGCTTCCTGAACAATTATTCAAGTCTACAACCAGCACAAAGATTAAAACGCTTAGAGCGCAACTTGAATCCAACCCACAAGATTGGTCATCCACCAGTCAATTAGCTCAACACTATATCGATTTAGCACAAACTCAAGCTGACCCACGTTATATGGGCTATGCCCAAGCGTTATTAAATCCTTGGTTGAAAAGTGCTCACCCGCCTATACAAGCATTGATTATGCGTGCAATCATCCGCCAAAATGCTCATGATTTTAGCGGCGCAATCGAAGATTTAGAACAAATTCTCAGTGTGCAACCCGGTCATATTCAGGCAAATTTAATTAAAGCCACGATTGCTACAGTACAAGGTGATTATCAACTAGCGATGAAACATTGCCGGCAGTTAATGCGCCGCTCGTCAATGATTCTAACCTTGATTTGTCAAAGCACACCGGCAAGCTTAAGCGGCAACGCAGAAATCAGTTATCGACTATTACATCAGGTCTTATCAGCCTCAACGCCAATGCCTGATAAAGAAAAGGTTTGGGCGTGGACTGCCTTGGCTGAAATTGCCTGGCGATTGGGCCAATTTAAAGCCGCTGATGAACATTTTCAAACAGCGATGCAAGTCGGCATCAGAGACATGTATTTACACCGGATTTATGCCGATTTTTTGTTGCAACAACAGCGACCGAATGACGTGCTTCAGTTAATTGACGCAAACACTCAGGTTGATTCACTGTTATTGCGCTTAGCGTTGGCTGAACAAATGACCGACTCTATACAACTAGCCAGGCATATAGCTGAGCTACAAGAACGTTTTGAGGCGAATCAAAAAAGAGGTTCAACATTACATCAAGGTGATGAAGCAAGATTTAACTTGCATCTGTTGAATCAACCACAAACTGCCCTGCAATTAGCCAGACAAAACTGGCAGGTACAACGTGAGTCTACCGATACCTATATCTTCTTGCAGTCAGCAATCGCGGCAAATGATTTTAAGACGGTTGCGGATATCGAAGATTGGTTGACCAGGCAAGGTACGGAGGATGTGTTGATAACACAAATGTTGGCAACACGTGAGGGTAAAGATTATGAAATCTAATAGTGTATTGCTTATTCTAATCTTGATATCGCCTTTTGCCTGGGGCCATAAGTCCAGCGATAGTTTTATTGATTTAACAGTAAACAATGACCACATCAACGGCCGCTGGGATATCGCTTTAAGAGATTTAGAATATGCATTGGCTCTGGATGCTGATTCTGACGGGGCAATTACCTGGGCTGAACTTCGTGATCGCTATCAAGATGTTGAAAACTACGCATTTTCCCGCTTGCAGGTTAACACCCATTTGCCACTGAACAACAACGCCGGTGAGTGTATCCGGCAAACCGGAGAATTACAAGTAGATCATCATTCAGATGGCGCTTATGCAGTCATTAATTTTAATCTGCAATGTCCCTCGATGATCGATCAACTTGCCGTTGCTTATCAATTGTTGTTTGATCTGGATCCTACCCATCGGGGTTTGGTGCAAATAAGCAAAGGTGATAACTCCGAGTTTGTGGTTTTAAGCCCTGATAATCAGCAGGCAGAGATTGATTTCAGTGTATCAAATCAATGGCAAACATTTCGCCAGTTTTTAACCGAAGGCGTTTGGCATATCTGGATGGGGTATGATCATATTTTGTTTTTGCTTTGCTTGTTGTTACCAACGGTGGTTAGAAAAACGTCAACAGGTTGGGTACAAAATAATCGCTTTAACAACACCCTCTGGCAAGTTGGAAAAATCGTCACAGCTTTTACCATTGCGCATTCCATCACCTTAGCGCTGGGAGTATTACAAGTGGTCAGTTTACCGTCGCGGCTGGTAGAGTCGGCAATTGCGTTTTCGGTGATCCTGGTTGCAGTGAATAATTTATATGCTTTTTTTAGCGACCGCGCCTGGTTTGTCGCCTTCGGGTTTGGTTTAATTCACGGCTTTGGATTTGCCAGTGTGTTGTCTGATTTAGGCTTGTCCACAGCTAACCTGGGAACGGCCCTACTGAGCTTTAACTTAGGTGTTGAACTCGGGCAGCTGGCGATCGTATCAGTATTTTTGCCGGTTGCTTATTATTTTAGAAGTTATTGGTTTTACAAGCGGGTTGTTCTCCATGCAGGATCACATGCGATTATACTGCTGGCTATGGGTTGGTTTTTGCAGAGAACGTTTGATGTGAGTGTTTTTAATGCTTGGGGTTAACAGGCAAGTATACTTCGAGCAGTCACCGTACGAAGTATACAGTTCGTTGTATTTTTAAAGAAATTCAGGTATTGTCCAAATGGTTGAAGAAACAGATAAAATAAGCCAGATTGAGCCACAGTTCGTGCATAATCCACCGACTGATGGTGACCATGTAACACATTCATTAACAGGTAATATCGATTTGACTGCAGAGCATCTTGCTACCTATCTGGCAGGCATTCAGGAGCAAGACGAAGACGCTTTAAGTCAGTTCTATGACCAGACTATTAATGGTGTCTATGGGTTAGCGCTGCGTATCACCGGCAAAGCCGAGGAAGCCGAAGAAGTGGTTTCTGACGTCTATTTGCAAGTCTGGGAACAGGCAGATCGTTACCGCAAAGAGAAAGGTTCTATCATGACCTGGTTGTTAACCATTTGCCGAAGTCGGGCCATTGATCGTTATCGAAAACGACAGCAAACCAGCGCAGAAATTTCCGATACACAATGCCCTGAAATAACCGATTCGGTTGGTTCCCCGGACTATCTGTTGTCGAATACCCAACAACATTCATCGATTAATCTGGCCTTGCAAAAACTTTCATTGATACAACGACAGCTGATATCACTGGCGTTTTTTCGAGGATTCACTTATCAGGAAATAGCTGATTATATCGATATGCCGCTAGGCACGGTGAAAAGCCATATACGTCGCAGCTTAATTGAGTTAAAAGCGGAACCGACACTGCAATTTTGTTACTCTCCTGATGGGGAGGTAACCCATGACTAAGCAAAACGAAACAATGACTGATATTATCCCAACAGAACTGACTGATGTTTTAGCAGAAGCGGTTACCCAGATAGCGCCGCCTGAGGCAAGAGCTTCCGAGCTTAAATCTCGAGTCATGGCACGTATTCACGGTAAAAAATCTTTTGATTTGATCACCATCAGAGCGACTGAAGGGGAATGGATTACCTTGCTGCCAGGTGTAGAAAAAAAAATTCTGAGCGAGGATCCCAAAGGTCAAGTGCAATCTTATTTGCTAAGAATGGCGCCGGGCTCCACATTACCGCCGCACGAACATATCACTGATGAAGAATGTTTGATGCTGGAAGGTGAGGTCATGATAGGTGATATCCACCTTTCAGCAGGCGATTACCATTTTGCTCGAAAAGGCTCGCAACATGGACCGGTCACTACACAAACTGGCGGTTTGGCCTTTCTTCGAGCTTATGAGCCTATGGATTGAAAACCTGGTCAGGTAAAATTGTTGGATGATATTAAAAGCGTAATTGCTCAGACTGCCCTCTTAAGTATAAAAGGGCAGTCTGAGCAAGTTACAAAACCAGGTAATGGGAAATTTATAAGTGGCGTTATGAAATGGTGAGCTGCCTTGTTGTTATTTCAGCAGGTAAACAAAATATCGATACCAGTAGGCTGGATATGCCATAGCGTCATTCGGCATGATACGTTTGGGCTGTTCATTGCCGGAAAACGCTACGCTTATCCGTCCTTACATTTGCTAACTTATAAAATTACCACTACCCAAAATCACAAGGTTGACACACTGACAATGGTTTGTTTGCAAAGCCTGACACTACAAAAACGGTTGCAATGCTTTAAACCATTTATCAGCCATTTTCGACTCACCAGCTGCATTTGGATGAAAATTATCATAAGTATCAGCA
>VAPL010019182.1_pt1 | contig 11619 bp, 13 predicted proteins | sample 3395061 | NCBI WGS metagenome assembly VAPL01 (sample SAMN08290444, study PRJNA428436) | hydrothermal vent metagenome | isolation source: Deep-sea hydrothermal vent chimney 2 | place: Pacific Ocean: Juan De Fuca Ridge | depth 2182 m m
GTCATTTTTCATAATAGTCTGATTATTTCAGATTGATAATAAACGAATGAAAATGTAAACAACTACAACATATTTCAACTTTAATTCTTTTTATTATACTCCTTTCTATCTTTTTCATTAAACCCCCCTACCACAGTAATATCTCCCTTTATTGAAGGATGAGAATCGTACCCTTTTACTTCAAAATCTTCAAAAACAAACCTATCTATTTCTTTAACACTAGTATTAAGTTTCATTGTAGGAAAAGGTCTGGGTTTTCTGTTTATTTGCTCTTTAGCCTGCTCATAGTGGTCGCTGTATAGATGAGTATCTCCAAGAAAATGGATAAACTCACCTGGCTTATAACCACATACCTGAGCTAGCATGAGAGTTAAAAGTGAATAACTTGCTATGTTAAAAGGAACTCCTAAAAACATATCTGCACTCCTTTGATATAACAATAAAGAAAGCCTTCCATTAGTGACATTTATATTAAACATCGTATGGCATGGAGGTATTGCCATAGATGTTCCAGGTTTTGACATTTCATACACATACTCCGGATTCCACGCAGAGACAATAACGTGTTTTCGATCTGGATAATTTTTTGTTTTTTCAATTGCCCATGCCAGTTGATCTATTTCTCTACCGTCACTCGCAAGCCACTTACGCCACTGCCGTCCATAAACAGGACCTAATTCGCCCCATTCTTTTGCAAACTCTTCATCATTTTTTATTTTCTCTATAAAATCCTGTTGGGACAAATTGGGAACATTTCCGTCCTCCATCTTCTTCTTGTAATCCTTATACGGCCAATCATCCCAGATATGCACATTCTCCAAAATAAGAGGTCTGATATTTGTTTCCCCTCGCAGAAACCACAACAACTCTATAATAATTCCCCGTAAAAAAACCTTCTTTGTGGTCAATAAAGGAAACCCCTCTGAAAGGTCGAAACGCATAGTACGACCAAAAACACTTTTGATAGCTTTCCCAGAATTAAACTCTTTTTTTTCAAACCCAGAATCAAGAATTTCTTGTAGAAGGTCTAGGTATTGATATTCTGGATGTCTTTTTTCTTCCAACATTGGTCTGTTTATTTTTTTTGCTTGGAAATTTTCTTTTTCTTTATTCCTGCTTTTGTTTTTTTCTTAACAACCCTCTTTACTACCTTTTTCTGACGAACCTCCTCATCCACATATTTCCCAGTCTGTCGTGAATACACTTTCTTAGGTTCGGTAGAAATCTTTGAGAAAGTAAGTTGCGCTATCTCCATTCCAGGACGAAGTAAAATGGGAATGCTGTTTAGGTTATAAAGCTCAAGGGTAATATTAAGATAATCTCCCGGATTAACTATCCCCGCAGTATTATGAACAATAAGCCCTATACGAGCTAAAGAGCTCTTACCTGAAAGCTGAATAAGATACTTGTCTGATCCAAAATAATCACGTGACCAAGCCAAAACACTAACCCCTGGGTGAATAATAAAATGATCCTTATCGTTTACATGAATCTCTCGCGCTTTAGGAAATTTTTTATTGTGCGGATCAATATAACCATCTCTGTGTGTCTCTGTAAGAAAAAATTTATTGCCTAAAAGAATATCATAACTTACTGGCTGCAAACGTTTTATATCAAAATCACTAATAGTAATATCTTTACAATCTATTGCTTTTTTTATATCAGAATCTGAAAGATACATATATGTGTGCGTGTTTAATGAATTGTAAAAATTTTATCCGTTCCATAGTACTCAGTCCAATTTTCATTGTAATGAGAAAACATCCTCTCCAACCTGTCTTGTGGTAATTCTTCCACTCCTAATTCCTTCATGAAAGTATGTAGCTCATCACGAGCAGACTCTAATAGGTCAGAACTTTCAACGATCTTTTCAAACTCTACTAGATAGCCATAACCAGCATTTTTGTCCAAACACACAGTTATGTCTTTGCATACATACTCCTCTCTCTCGCGAGACCATTTTGCTTGATAAGTATATCCCACACTCAAAATTAGTGCATCCAACTCATCCAGCGTCATATCTTTAATCTTAGTTTCAAACTCAAGCCGAGATACTGTGTTATGGCTAGACCCTTCGTCAACAGAAGCCTTAATAACAAACAACAGGGCATCGTCAGTCAGTCTTGTTCTTATAGAAAAATCGTCTCCAACCTCTATCATATCTTTTAATTTTTCTAAATCAGCAGAAGACACAAGTGGAGTAATTGCCATTTCTAACCTATCCATATCTCCATTAACAAAATAATGATTAAGCTGTTTGTGTTTAGAAATACATTTAACACCAGGATCAATATTTTGTAATTTTTCCTTCAGAATATCCGCTTTTTCCTTACCCCCAAGCAAACTTTTTATTTCTACTTCATAAGAATTCATTACAAGAAAGTATATCGTAGAGACAGAAAGGTACAAAGAGGACATTTGCTTATCTGCGTGGTATAAATACTTTACTTTATGCAGATAGATGTTAAAAAAATGCCTATGATAAGTATCATAGCGGCTATTAGCACTTATGATCGAGCGATTGGAAATGATAATGAGCTTTTGTGGCATATAAGTGAGGACCTTAAACGCTTTAAGAAAATCACCGAGAACCACCCCGTGATTATGGGCAGAAAAACTTTCGAATCTATTAGGAAACAGATTAAAGGGCCCCTCCCAAACAGGACAAATATAGTCATCACGAGAGACAAATCATATTTATGCGAAAAGGTAATGGTAGTCCATTCTCTTGAGAAAGCTCTTAAGAAAGCTCAGGCAATTGATACTACAGAGATTTTTATAATCGGTGGAGCTCAAATATACGAACAGTCCATTCATTTTGCCGACAAACTATATTTAACTCTTATAGAAGATAGAAAAAAAGCTGATGCTTATTTTCCTCCATATAAAAATATATTCGTAAGAAAAATTTTTGAAAAAAAACTGAAAACTGAAAATGGACTGAAATATTCCTGGGTCAATCTAGAGCATAATTTACATACCATTGACTAATCTCTTATTTCATCTACATTAAGCAGTAGAAATTTCTATCGTAGTAACTCATCCAGAATATGGAGAGAGAAATGGAAAAACAACTAGTTTCTCCCACTTCACAGCAAGAAAACCTGAGTGTTCTGATAAAATTCGTGGAATTTACGAACACCTTTCGCGCAATTGAAAGGTGTATATGGTTCCGAAATATCTCAGGCAAAGAAAGAAATGGAGAACACACATTTCAAATAGCACTTGTGGCGTGGTTCATCAACGACTACCTAAAACTCAACCTTGATACCGCTCTTGTAATTCAATATGCAATTGTGCATGACTTGGTTGAAACTTATGCAGACGATACTTCTGCTTTTCATGATCCTTCGATGTCAAAAGAAGACTGGCTTCATCAAAAGAAGACAAAAAAAGGGCGAGAAAAAACAGCTCTGCGGCAGATTGAAAGAGAATGGAAAGAGTCTTTCCCTGAAATGGCAAAAACAATCCGTTCTTATGAGAGGCAAAAGGATGAGGAAGGTCGTTTTGTTTATGCGATTGACAAGCTGGTGTCCACTATCAATGTATTTCTGGATGAAGGTCGCACATGGAAAGAATTAGGTACGACTCTTCAAGAGATGGATGCATACAAAGGACCACGAGCACATAAGCATGCTGATATCGGAAAACTATACGACGCTTTATTCTCATTACTTGAACAAAACAAACGTCTGTTTCCTTAAAAACAAACATATCAAAAAATAGCGACCGCAGATAAAACGGTCGCTATTCTTTTAATTTAAACTTATAAGAAAAATTTGTTAAAATTTTCTTATTTTACCTCAATCCCCATTGAGCGAGCGGTGCCTGCGATAATTTTCTTTGCTGCTTCGATATCGTTAGCGTTTAGGTCTGGCTTTTTTTTCTCAGCTATTTCCGCCAACTGAGCGTCAGTGACACTACCAACCTTTGAAACCAAATTTTTACCTGAACCTTTTGGTTTACCTATAGCCTTAAGTAATAAACGTGATGCGGGAGGAGTTTTCAATATAAAATCAAAAGACCTGTCATCATAAACGGAAATTTCTACCGGCACGATATCGCCACGCATCTCTTGTGTTGCTTCATTAAAACGAGTCACAAACTCGCCTATATTTACACCTGCCTGCCCCAAAGCAGGTCCTACAGGAGGGGCTGGATTTGCTGCACCTCCTTGTATTTGTAATTTGAGTTTTTTCTCTACTTTTTTTGCCATATATTTAATACGATAATTTTATTTAAATTTTCTTAACCTGCAAGAAGTCCAATTCGACTGGAGTTTCTCTTCCAAACATGGAAACCATCACTTTGATTTTTCCACGTTCTTCATCGACTTCCCCAACTTTCCCCTCTAGTTCCTTAAACGGACCATCCACTATCATCACCTGCTCATTAACAGAAAGATCTATTTTGTGCTTAACTGTGTCTGAATTCATACGCTTAAAAAGCGAATCAACCTCTTCCTTTCCAAGAGGTACAGGATGTACTCCAGACCCAACAAACCCTGTAACTCGAGGGGTGTTACGCACAACATACCAAGAATCATCCGTTACGGCCATATCTACCAACACATAACCGGGATATATTTTTTCTTCTTCTTCTACACGCTTACCAGCTCGTATTTTTATTTTTTTCTCCGTAGGCACCACTACATCAAAAATACGATCATTCATACCAAGAGACTCGATACGTTGCTTCAAGTTACGCGCTACCGCATTTTCATATCCTGAGTAAGTGTGTATTGCGTACCAGTTACGCTCTGTGTGTGCTTCTTGTTTAGCCATATTAAATATCAATATTTCTTAAAGAATAAATTTCTTAAGTAAAGTTGTAAATGCAAAGTCAAAAAACCCGAGAAATAACGAGGTTAATAGTGATAAAAGAATAACAAGGACGGTAAATATCATTGCCTGTTTTTTAGTAGGCCATGAGACATGTTTCATCTCTGAGCGGGTGTCTTTAAGATATTGTGTAATTCTACTCATATTGTATATGATAATAATCGCCTATAAAAAAACCCCGTTGGGGGTATAAGTACAGCCGTATAATACCGCACACAGACCTTAAGTCAAGTGCCTTTTATTTACCACGTACTTTACCACACTACGCAAGATCTCTACCATCTTATTCTTCTATATTAAGACCTATCGAATCTCGTACGTAATAGAAACATTAGAAAAAATCTTATTTTCACCCTCTGGAATCTGGGGAACAGTCTGGGTAGAGATGTTTTCAAACGACCTATTAAGTCCATACTTAGGATAATATCCATCCTTGGATTCACTAAACGAAATTATACGGACCAGCCCAACCCCAAGATCTTTGGAGAGTTGCTTCGCTTTATTTTTTGCGTCTTCAATTGCCTTTCTACGCGCCTCTATCTTTAGTACTTTTTCATTATCAATCGTAAATTGTAAACCAGATATATTAGACGCTCCACGCCCACCAATCCCAGAAAGTAATTCTCCTGCTTTTTGTGTATCACGCACTTTTACAAAAATACTCTGACGCACTTCAAAACCTATAAGAATTCTTGTTACTACCTTACGCGCAGAATATGTCTCTACCCCCACGCCACCTCCATATTCATAACGAGGGTTTACACTATACACAACAGTCTTGATATCTTTCTCACCAACCCCTTCACGTTCCAAGTACGCAATCATGTCATTAATTTTTCGAGTAGCCACGGTTTGTGCATCTTTTACAGTTTTCCCCTCTTCAACTACAGAAAAAGTAAACGCCGCTATGTTAGGAATCGCAAACACCTCCCCTTCACCCGTAACAGTTACTATATTTGTTGCTGGAACCCCACCACCAATATATTTAAAACCCTTAACAACTCCTATAGATTTAACCGCAAGAAAAATAGCCAAAAGTATCGCCACAAGCAAAATAGCTTTATTGAAATAGTTATTATGAAAACAGCCTGAGATAAAATTTTTGTTAGTTGATTGGTCCATAGTGTTTGAAAATATTATATAAAAGCATTCACTACATATAATATAAGACAAAACAAAATCTACAACCACTTAAAAAATCTGTATTGTGAAATCATTGCATGTATTTTATCAGCACGGTATTATCCACGTAATGAATAGTGTGGTGCTTTATACTCTTGGTAGTGTATTTATCGTTAGTCTTATTTCTCTTATAGGAATTACGACTCTTTCATTAAATACCCGCCTCCTAAATAAAAGTATTTTTATACTTATCAGTATTGCTGTTGGAGCATTATTCACAGATGCCCTGATTAATCTCATACCAGAAACTTATGACAAATTTAAATCTACTCCAGTAGCAACATTTTGGATAATGAGCGGTATTTTTTCATTTTTTATTTTAGAAAAGATTCTAAACTGGCGGCATACGCACAACATAGAAAATATTTACGAAGCGCAACTAGAAAACAAAAACGTGAAAACTTCTCAAAAAATACACCCGTTGGGATTCTTAATACTTTTTTCAGATGGAATCCACAATTTTCTTGATGGAATTATTATAGGAGCAAGTTATTTGATCAGTATAGAAGTGGGTATGGCAACCACTGTTGCTATTATTCTCCACGAAATACCCCAAGAAATTAGTGACTTCGGAATACTACTTCATTCTGGTATGAAAAAGATGCAAGCTCTTTTGCTAAATTTCCTATCAGCCCTTACTGCAGTACTTGGAGCAGTGTTGGCTCTTGCTGTAGGTAATACAAACGAAGCTCTTGTACCTATAGCAACAGCCTTTGCTGCAGGTAGTTTTTTATATATAGCTGGATCAGATCTAGTCCCAGAACTTCACAAAGTAACAAATATTAAAAATTCCATTATACAGTTCGCAGCAATGGTAATTGGCGCAGCAGGTATCTGGATATTGTTTCTCATTTAAGGACACCCGCTCATTAAAATTTGAAAAAATCAGTAGTTAAAAACATTGGAATCTGAAACCTTCACACAGAAACCTCCTAATAAACTTTTATTAAAGTGGGGCACTTTCTTTTTAAGGTAATCTCAGAGCAAGTATTTCAAGCGTTTCACCATTGTCCACTTGAATACCTGTCTGTTTTTATGGTGAAAATATAAAAAAATACAGTTATCCACCACCAGAAGTATTTGTAAGGAGTATAATACAAAATACCTTTATAAAAACTAAGATAACAATTTTGTTATCTTTAATAATTAGTTAATCACCATGACTAAAGTCGCTTCAAAAACACATCAGGTAGCTCCAAAAACTGTTGGGGCAAAATTAAAGAAAAAAACTGTTGAAAAGTCTGCTGAGTATGTCTCTTTTATCCCAAAAATAGAAAAGCGAGACGGAACAATAGTCCAATTTAATTTTGAAAAAATTGTAGCAGCTATTCACAAATCAATGATTGTTTCTGGCGAAGGTTCTGAGGATGAGGCGCGCATGGTGGCGCATAAAGTAGCGGCTGACGTAGTGCGAATAGCCAAAAAATACCGCAATTTCATGCCAACGGTTGAAGGAGCGCAAGATACTGTTGAAAAAGAACTTATACTCTCTGATTATGTAGGTACTGCAAAAGCTTATATCCTCTACAGAAATGAACGCGCAAAACTACGAGAACAAAATATTGAAGTCCCGGAGCATATTAAAAAACTTGTCGAGAAAAGTTCTAAATATTTTAAAAATAATCAACTTGGAGAATTTGTATACCTACGAACATACGCAAGATGGATACCAAAGGAAGGTCGTCGAGAAACTTGGATTGAAACAGTTGATCGATATATTTCTTTCATGAAAGAAAATCTTGCAGATAAACTTTCGTCAGAAGAATATAATGAAATACGTGAAGCAATCTTAAAACAAGAAGCTATGCCTTCTATGAGATTACTTCAGTTTTCAGGAGATCCAGCGCGCCGATGTAACGCCACTGCATACAATTGTTCTTTTGTTGCCCCAACAAAGCTGCAAGATTTTGGTGAGATACTTTATCTTTCCGCTTGTGGATGCGGTGTGGGCTTTGCGGTTGAAAGTCAAAATGTTGGGAAACTCCCACAAGTACAGATACAAACTGGCAAAAAACTTCCTATATATATTATTGAAGATTCTAAGGAAGGATGGGCAGACGCTTTAGTATTTGGACTTAAAACTTGGTTCAACGGCAAAGATGTTGAGTTTGACTATTCAAAAATTCGCCCTGCAGGCGCGCGTCTAAAAACAATGGGTGGTAAAGCTTCTGGACCGGACCCTCTTAAAGCTCTTCTAATATTTACCCGTGAAATCATCCTAAGGCGACAAGGGAAAAGACTTACAAATCTCAACGTGCACGATATTATCTGTAAAATCGGTGAAGCTATTGTGTCAGGCGGTGTACGCCGTACAGCAATGATTTCTCTATCTGACCTAGATGATCAAGAGATGCGTCACGCAAAAGATGGTCAGTTTTTCTACACGAATCCTCAACGTTCCATGGCAAACAATTCTGCTGTCTACACAGAAAAACCTACAAATACAGAGTTCATGGATGAATGGATCTCTCTTATGAAAGCTGGTACTGGTGAACGTGGTATTTTCAATAAAGGAAGTCTTATCTCCCAACTACCTGAAAGACGAATAAAAGTATTGGATAAAAAAGGATATGTTGTTAATAACAGTATTACTGGTGGAATTGGCACCAACCCTTGCGGTGAAATAATCTTACAGTCGAAACAGTTTTGTAATCTTTCTGAAGTGATAGCACGAAGCACAGATACCCTAACTACTCTTAAACGAAAAATCCGTATTGCTACTATATTAGGAACATATCAATCTTCACTTACAAAATTTAATTACGTTTCCAAACAATGGAAAGAAAACTGCGCGTCAGAACGTCTTTTGGGTGTTTCAATCACAGGACAGTGGGACTGCCCTGCTGTACGCAACGCTAAAGCTTTTGAGGAATTAAAAAATGAGGTAATTGAAGTAAATAAAAAATACTCAAAACGATTTGGAACAAACACTTCTACCTGTACCACAGCTGTAAAACCATCTGGTACTGTGTCACAAACAGTAAACTGCGCATCCGGTATGCACGCACGACACTCCCCTTATTACATACGTCGTGTTCGTATTTCAGCAACAGACTCTCTTTTCAAAATGTTGCGTGACCAAGGAGCTCCATTTAGTCCTGAGGTTGGACAAAGTTTGGAAAATGCTAACACTTTCGTTTTAGAATTCCCTGTTAAATCACCAAAAGACTCTATCTATAGCAAAGACCTATCTGCAATTGAACAATTAGAACATTGGAAATTAGTGAAAGTAAATTATACAGAACATAATCCCTCAATCACCATCTCAATTAGAGAAAATGAATGGATAGAAGTTGCTGATTGGCTATACAGAAACTGGAATATACTTGGGGGGCTCTCTTTTCTGCCTAGATCTGAACACGTCTACCAACTAGCTCCTTATGAAGAAATAACAAAAGATCAATACAACGAACTTGTGAAGCGCTTTGAGAATGTTGACTACTCAAAACTTGTTACTTACGAACTACGTGATGAAACTGAAATGAAGCGTGAGCTTGCTTGTGCTGGTGGAACTTGTGAAATAGAAATTTAAAACTATACCAAAAGGTCTCTCTTAATACAGTGGCGCTGACTCATCGGCGCCACTTTTATGTGCTGAAAGACGAGCAAAAGCATACAAAACACTAGACACCCTGTTCATGTATACCTTAATGTACTCATTAATATTCTTTTCTTTTCCAAGACAAATCACTCTACGTTCCGCTCGTCGGGCAAGTGTGCGTGCGTAATCAAAATGTGCAGATAGAGGTGTTGCTCCTGAGATCAAGAAATTCTTAATTGGCGGTAATTTCTGCTCAATTTTATCCACGACCTCTTCAAGCCAAACAACGTGTGTATATTTAATATTCTTATCAGCCCCAGCCAATTCTGCTTGAATAATAAATAAATGCTGTTGAAGCTCTTCACAAAGAGAAACCATATCAGACCTTACCTTAAGACAGTGCGCAAATGCCTTACATACACCTAGATATGAGTTAAGTTCATCAAGAGCCCCCAGTGCTTCGAAAATTGGTGCATCTTTAGATAACCTTTTACAGTCCAATAGATTTGATTCACCGTCATCTCCTTTTCTAGTGTAGAACATATAAAACAATTATATTAACAAATACATTTACTAAATGAATCTGTTGATTTGAATTCTTTGTTGGTTAATATGCGAATTAATGGATTGCTAGAGAACGTTTTTGTACAACTCTAAAAACTTAGAGAGCTGAGAATGCTGTGGCTGTGGTAATTTACTTAATTTAAACCATTCGACTGCATCAAATTTGTGGGGCTCTCCATTGTCTATCTTTTCTTTATCCACCAAAACTTTAAAGTCCAGAGCAATCCAATGGGTTTGATCATCACCATGCTTTCTATGTACATCACGATAGCCGAGAAACTCATAGTTAGTCACATCCGTACAATATTCTTCCTTGATTTCCTTTCGAAGAGTCTCTTCGATAGTATGACCAAATTCCAAACCACCCCCACCGATATCCCAACAGCCATACTCATCACGACAATTGATCCCTCGTTTGCTCATTACAACATTCCCTTGCCCATCATGACAAAAGTACACAACTGTTATACCTGGATAATCTAATCCTTTTTTCATATTAGAAGTATAACCGATGAAAAGTTTTTTTTCATCTTTGTATTTTGAATTCTTTATTGGTTAGTATGCAAACCTTGTACACCTCTTGATTACTACTTTTTTGCAAACTTTTTTAAATATTCGTCTCGACTCATAAACGTTTGGGATCAGCTGTGTCAGTAAAAATAGTCCCGCTAAGATGATCCATTTCATGTTGAATAATTCTTGCTAGCAAATTATCTGCTTTAATTGTAAACTCACTTCCACTTCCATCTAAAGCCCGTATAGTAACTTTTTTAGATCTTTTTACTTTCCCAAATAAATTTGCAAATGCAACACTACCACACCCTTCCCAATCAGAAACTTTATCTTTTGAAGACCAGGCTATTTCAGGATTTATATAAACTCTAAGCTTATTTATATTTTTTATACTTTGCTTCTTGCGTAATCTTGTTTTACGAATCTCGGAAACAAATATCCTTACATCCTCACCAATCTGAGGTGCGGCCATACCAACTAATTCATGATGACGCATCGAATCAACAAGATCTTTGATTATCTTTTGTGTAGCCTTTGACCTTACGTTAGAAACTCTCTTCGCCTTACTCCTGATCAGCTTGTTTCCTACCTGTGTCGTTTTTTTCGCATCATTATCTTGCTTCTTATTAGGGTGCACTGCTCAGTCTCTAGACCTCCCAGCATACTCCCAAAATACAGTCGACATACGTCTCTTTATTTTGGGGTGGCTGACAGGACTTGAACCTGCGACCACTCGGACCACAACCGAGAGCTCTACCAGCTGAGCTACAGCCACCATATTTAATTTAAAACTCTGAACTAACTCATGAGTTTTGTGCCCAGGACTGGAGTTGAACCAGCACGAGATTACTCCCACTACCCCCTCAAGGTAGCGCGTCTACCAATTTCGCCACCTGGGCAAGTGAAGCTATTATGCCCGAAATAACCACCCTCTTCAAGTAAGGCTCTACAAACTTTTGATATTTTACTTGAACATTA
>VAPL010295796.1_pt1 | contig 11609 bp, 13 predicted proteins | sample 3395061 | NCBI WGS metagenome assembly VAPL01 (sample SAMN08290444, study PRJNA428436) | hydrothermal vent metagenome | isolation source: Deep-sea hydrothermal vent chimney 2 | place: Pacific Ocean: Juan De Fuca Ridge | depth 2182 m m
GAAATACGGACACTACACCAACCCGGATTTGTCTTTGGATTCTCAGGATTGGCAGGCTGGTGCCAAATTTAACAAAAACTCATGGTGGCCGACTTGGGGAAAATGGTTGGCAAAAAGATCCGGTAAGAAAGTTTTAGCTCGAAATCCGGGGGGGAATGGCGTAACTCCATTGTGCAAAGCCCCTGGAACGTATGTTTTGGTTCAGGCAAGCAGTTGAAAATATTAAGTTTTGTAAAAAACATGCTGCAGTGCAGCAAAAATATCTTGAAATGCTGCACTGCAGAGATCATATAGCTGTCAGACGCAACGGGATGGTCCCGACACGCGAGGAGATATGACAATGGCAACTGCACAAGATTTCAATTCCACTATTAAAGACATGATGGCTTCATTCCCTGTAGATATGTCCGCTATGAATGACGTATTCAAAAATCAGGCTGCATTTAGCGAAAAACTTTCAAAAGTTGCTCTGGATGCCGCAAAAAAATCCACTGAGATTTCTACAAATTGGACCAAGGATACAATCGCCCGCACCGGCAACGTTACCAAAGCCAAAGAGGATCCAGCGGATTACAGCAAATCAGCAGGCGATTTTGCATCTGCTCAGGCAGAGCTTGTTTCCGAAAACCTGGCGGCTTTCGCTGAAGTTGCTAAAAAAGTTCAGATGGATACCGTGGAACTGCTGTTGGCCGCAGGTAAAGACCTGTCAGAAGACGCGACATCAGCTGTTAAAAAGGCAACTGCCGACGTAACCGCCGCTGCTAAAAAAGCAGGCGCTTCTGTAAAGTAATTTAATAATTTGAGTTCACCGATACCTCCCTGTTGGTGTGACTATACTGGGCGGGCCTATGAACGGTCCGCCCTTTCTTTTTATTCTGCGCTGCACTAGGCTTTGCTGCAATGCCGAATTAAGGGGGTCAACGTGGCCGAAGATAGTGCAAAACTACTGATCAAACGATATGCCAGCCGACGTCTGTATAACACCGAAACAAGTGACTACGTGACGCTGGATGATATCGCTGAATTTATCCGGGCCGGTCGTGACGTTCAAATTATAGATCTGAAAAGTGGCGATGACCTGACACGTCAATATCTGTTGCAAATCATAGCGGAGCACGAAGGGCGGGGTGAAAGTGTATTGCCAATTGAAGTGCTGACCGATCTTGTGCGTGGATATACCAGCGATGTACAATCAGTCGTGCCTGAGTTTCTTGCCGTGTCTTTTGAAATGCTGCGCGATGGTCCAAAAAAAGCAATGGAAAACCTTTCTGGTCCAATGGCTTCTATGCCAGGGTTTGAAGCTATGCAGACCCAACAAGCGGCTTTCTTGAAAGCCATGACAACCGGTTGGGGCGGGAAAGACAGCCCAGACGCTAAAGTAGATAGTTCTGAATCCGAATTAGATGAAATCAAACGCCAGCTCGCAGAGCTGCAATCAAAACTTTCCAAATTATAGACGTACGCAATTTAGCCACTTTTTTGGCCGGCGCGCTGTCGCAAATATACTGAACCCGGAATCTTATGGTAGATACGCGGAAAAAAATCACTCTTTGGGGCATCGAAGTTTTCGTTGCCACTGCTCAAGAGCGCTCAATTTCTGCAGCGGCCCGACGATTGGGCGCCAGCCCGTCTTCTGTTAGCCAACAACTTTCAAATTTAGAAACTTCCCTTGGCGCAGTATTGCTTAATCGCCGGGAACGCCCCGTAAGCTTGACGCCGGCAGGTGAAGCCTTTCGTGCCCGCGCCCAAACTATTTTGAACGAAGCAGCGCAGGCGCAGGCTGAATTGGCCCGTGTCGACCATAAAGTTCTACCACAACTTCGCCTTGGCATGATTGAGGATTTTGATAGTGGCGTTACCCCAATGTTGCTGGCCGATCTTGCCAAGGAAATGCCAACAACACAATTTCTGTTAGAAACGGGCGCCAGCCATGGATTGTTTGATAAGCTGGAAAACCGTGCTTTGGATATGGTGGTTGCCACTGATATGGGTGTCGCTGCCGATTGGATGGAAGTTTTTCCACTTATGGTCGAACCCTTTGTAGCGGTCGCACCCAAAGGGTCAGTTTCTGGTTTGGATGTTGCCGCAGGGCTAATGAATTTACCTCTTATTCAATACACAACACGCCATCATATGGGCCGGGTTATCGCGGACTATCTGGTCCGGCATAACAAAACTTTCACACACAGATTTGAATTGGATAGCTATCACGCGATCATGGCAATGGTGGCCGACGGGGCGGGTTGGACAATATTAACACCCTTGGGTGTTACCCATGCTAAGCGATTTTGCGACGCGGTAGATGTTTTTCCGCTGCCATTTGCCCCTTTATCCCGAAGTATTTCTGGTTTTTCCCGTCGCAATATTCTTGGCGACATGCCATCGACAATCGCATTTCGCCTGCGCCAGCTGTTGCAGGAACGGGTTATTTCGCCACAAATATCCAGGTTGCCTTGGCTAAAGGACAGTTTACGCGTGGCTTAAGTACCAAACTCTAACTCAGGCCCCATTACGTCATTGGCGGCCCCTAAAAGAATACCGGCAATTATGTCTAGATCTGATTTAGTCAGGCGTGCTGGAAGCCGGGTGTCACAGGCCCGCATCAGCATCGCCCTTGTTTTTGGCAATTCGGGTTGAGACCCCAGAAATTCCCAATTCCAAAATGCGCGGGCATTGTCACGCGTTTGCCCAAATATCTGAACACTGATACCTCTTCGAGCGGCGGCATCGGCAAAGTTTGCCGCGTCCGCATCACCAAATCCAACCAGATTGAACTGTATTGAATCCGGGGCGCGCTTTTCTGGTCCAAGTGCTGAAGGAACATCCAACCAAGGCGAGGAATTGAGTAGCCCCGCCACATAATCGTGGTTGCGCCGCCCGTCTGACACTCGCCGGGCAATTTGCTCTAACTGTGGTCGGATCACAGCCGCTGACAAATTAGAAAGGCGGGTGTTATAAAGCGGCAATTTATTCTGCCACTTTGAAAAAGCCTCTTGTAAAACGGGGTGCTTTTTCCAGTTATGTTCATAGGCCCCGGACATGATAACAGCCCGTGCAGCCAGGTCAGCATCATCAGTAATCAGAATTCCACCCTCACCAGCGTTTAGTAGCTTGTAAGATTGGAAAGAAAAGCAACCGATCTTACCAATCGTACCGATATTCCGTCCATGCCACGTCGTGCCTAATGAATGGGCGGCATCCTCAATTACTGGAATGCCCCGTCCGTCAGCAAGTGCCATAATTGCATCCATATCAGATGTATGCCCGCGCATATGGCTAATGATAATGGCGCTTATATTTTCATCTAATTTGGCTTCAAAATCTGCTAAATCAACACGATAATTATTTCCTACTTCCACCAAAACAGGAACACATTCCGCATGAACAATCGCGGATGGTACAGCAGCAAATGTAAAGGCAGGCACTAATACACGGGCGTCACGGGGTAATCCAAGTGACTTAAGTGACAGGAACAAAGCTGCAGAGCAGGAAGAAACAGCAAGCGCATATTTAGTCCCAAAATACCGGGCAAACTCCGCTTCCAGCAATGAAACAGGTGATGCTTCTGTTGATGTATAGCGGAATAAATCGCCCGACAGCAGCAGTCGTTCAATTTCATCCTTCGCTGATTGGGGAATTGGTTCTGCGTCATAGACGTTTGGGGGTAGGGCCATGTCTTCGCCTTTTCCGAATGTATTATTCGGAAAAACTGTAGTTGGTTAATCTTTAGATTGCGAGGTGTTTTTGGAATCCCGGGTGAATCAGCGGATAATCTGCGGTCGAATTCGCAACTTTTGGCGGTTTTCAGCAGGTAAATGGCGATTTAGGCGCCGGTAAGAATATCCAAACAAAGAAATAATGCCCAGAACGATTAATATGAAATAGCCCGCCAAAATTGGATATGGGATAAATGGGTTAAATGTTTTGTCGGCAAAATAACTGGCGTAGTAAAGCGCGTCGCCCTTTTGTTGCCACGCTGGAAAACCAGAAAAATACACCAGCGTGGTTGCATGGAACAAAAATATGGCCTCATTTGTGTAGGCAGGCCATGCCAAGCGTAACATTGTGGGCCAGATAATACGCTTAAATCTGGGCCAGCCGGTCAATCCGTAGGCATCGGCGGCCTCAATATCACCAGAAGGAATACTACGCAGTGCGCCATAGAATATTTCACCTGTATAGGCAGTAGTGTTTAGTATCAGAACGATAATTGCCCCAAGCCAAGCTCGGGTCAGCCAGCGTGTTTCCGCTGTAATTTCCATAAACCAAAGGTTAATTTCTATTCCGACCTTTGGCAGTAAAACAAAAATCTCATATGCCAGAAAGAACTGTATAAAAAGTGGTGAGCCGCGAAATACAAAGATAAACCATTCTGCTGGCTTTCTGATAAGGGGGTTAGCCGAGTTTTTTGCCAATGCAACACCTGTCGCCAAAAAGAACCCGACAAACAATGAAATGAACCCAAAGTAGATATTCCAGATCACCCCGGATCCGATCAGGGTGAACTGTTCACAAAGTGTAAAATCGGATTTTGGTAGCAGTCGCTCGCCATATCCAAGGGACCGTAGCCCGTAGGCTTGAATGGTCTCCAGACAGCTCATTGTGTTGCCTTGCGTTGTTGTGAACCTGCCAATGTCGCCTGACCTCGGGAGAGTCGATGGTTAATTCGGGCCAATACAATTTCGGATACCCGGGTAAGACCCAGATAAAATACCAGCAAACCAAGGAAATATATCAAGCGCCAGTCCGGGTGTGGGTAAGCATAGATGCTTGTCTTTTGCCCCCCAAGTTCGCGCGCCCAGTACACGATGTCTTCTACCCCTAACAAAAACAGCAGAGGTGTCGCTTTGATTAGGATCATCCACAGGTTGGATAACCCCGGTAGTGCGAAAATCCACATTTGTGGTACAATAACTCGCCAGAATGTTTGCCTTCTGGTCATTCCATAGGCTTCAGCTGTTTCCACCTGAGCGCGCGGCACCGCTTGCATAGCACCGCTAAGTACAATTGAAGCAAACGCACCAAAAACAATAGAGAATGTTAGAACGGCAAGTGAAAACCCATAGGCTTCGTGTACCCATTGTGCCGAACTTGATAGCGGTAGCTTTGCCGCCTTACAGACGACAAAATCATTACCCTGGCGTATGGGTTCCTGCCAGTCAGGGCATTTAATTTTATGGCGCATCCATTCCAGCGCCTGATCAAGGGCGATAACGAAGAACAGGAAAAATGCGATATCCGGGACCCCACGGGTAATCGCGGTGTATCCTTTTCCAATCCAGCGTATTGGCGCGATTGTTGAGCGCGAAGCGGTCGCGCCGCAAAAACCGAATAAAAGGGCGATGGGGGCAGTGATGAGCAACAGAAGCATCACAGTTCCAAATGAGGTATAAAACAGCATGTGCTTGCCATTTGTCAGATAACAAACCAGCCAGCTCAGGCCCTCTAGGCCAGACGGTTCACTGCAATAGGAAAACATTAATTTGAACGGCGGGGCCGCGAGCGGCCCCGCCAGATTCTTTAATATGTAGCGATTTCGTCGCCAAACCACTTGACCAACAAGGTGTTCAAGGTGCCATCAGCCTTCATTGAATCGATGGCCGCATTGAATTTGGCTTTCAGTTCGCCGTCGCTTTCACGCAACCCCATGCCAACACCGCCGCCCAGCTGAATTTCTTCGCCGACGAACATAAGCGTACCACCGGATTCAGCTACAATCGGTGCAAGAAAGTCTTTGTCGGCCAAAACAGCATCAGCTTCACCGTTTTTCACCGCAGCAATAGTTTCATCCGGCGTTGCGAATTCAACCAGTGTTGCGCCACTTTCAGCGACATATCCGGCCTGAATTGTTGCGGTTTGCGCTGCGATTACCCCCCCCATAAGGTCGGCACCATCGGAAACTGAGACATACGCGGACGCTGCAGCCGGGATGTAATCTTGTGTGAAATCAATCACTTCATCGCGCTCGTCTGTAATCGACATGCCGGCAATGATGGTGTCATAGTTGCTGGAAACCAGGTTCGGAATAATTGAATCCCATTCATTGGTCACCCATTCGCAACTTAGATTTGCACGTTTACATAACTCATTGCCCAATTCAATTTCGAAACCGTCAACTTCTCCGGAATCGTTAATAAAATTGTACGGAGGATAGGCGCCTTCCGTGCCCATTCGCACGTCTTGGGCGATGGCAAATCCGGCAGTGAACGCCAATGCGACAGTTGCAAGTATTAGTTTTCTCATTTTTTAGCTCCCTAAGTTAACGCTATGTTTAAGCTGGGACAGTCGCGCTTAAAAACTGTCTCAGCCGGTCAGAATTGGGGTTGTTAAAGAACTCAACAGGTGGTCCCTGTTCTTCAATTTTCCCCTGATGAAGGAATATTACATGGTCAGCTACATCCCCGGCAAGTCGCATGTCATGTGTAACAATTATCATTGTGCGCCCCTCGGCCGCCAAATCTTTAATAACTTTCACAACTTCCTGTTCAAGCTCGGGATCAAGTGCAGAGGTCGGTTCGTCAAAAAGCAGCGCTTTTGGTTCCATGCATAACGCACGGGCGATTGCGGCCCGCTGTTGTTGACCGCCAGATAACTGGGCAGGGAAAGCATCGGCTTTTTCGCCGATTCCGACTTTTTCCAACAATTTTCTGCCCCGTTCTTCCGCTTCGTCCCGCGCCAAACCCAAAACCGTAATCGGTGCCTCAGTAACATTTTGCAAAATTGACATATGCGACCAAAGGTTAAACTGCTGAAATACCATGGACAGGTTGGTTCGAATGCGAATTACCTGCGCTTTGTCTGCGGGTCGCCGGTTTATACCCCCACCGCGCCATATCACGGGTTCACCTTCGAACAGGATATCGCCCTGCTGACTGTCTTCCAAAAGATTTGCGCAGCGAAGTAACGTTGATTTTCCTGAACCTGATGAACCAATCAGGGAAATAACATTCCCTTTGGGCGCGACCAAGTCCACACCTTTCAGCACTTCAAGCGCGCCAAAAGATTTGTGCAAATCTCGAATTTCTATAACAGGGGGCGATTTTTCAGTCACGGGCAGGCAGCAATCTTTTTGTTAGTAACCCAGTTGGACTGAATTCTTGATCAATTGCAACGCCCAATTCGGTATCAGTTTGAAACAAGTCTCCTATTTGGCGGCCTCAGGCGCCGATACGACACGGGGCAGGTGGGGTTGGCACCTCAAGATAGGCTTCTTCCGGGATACCGATGATGCCGTTCAATTGCGTTAAATCACGTTCAACAGGGGAAAGACCGGCTATTGCCACTTCAACCGCTGCAAATATGTTTTTGCTGCCTCTTCCCATGGCAGTAATAAATGGCAGCCCCGGTGTAGGCCGAGTTCGTCCAATGACCTTTAATTCACTGGCGCTTTTTTCATAGCGACAAATCAGGTTCCAGGTTATGATATCAGTCGCTGCTATATCAGCCTGGCCATTTGCCACTGCCTGGGCGCTGGCCAGATGGCCGCCGCTGTGTTTTACATTACTGAATGTAAACCCGTTCTCGGCTGCAAAATTTTGCGGCGCGGCCCAGCCGGATTGGGAATCAGGGCCATTATAAGCCAGAACACGGTCCCGATAAGATGCAACGTCGTTGCTATCGTCTTTTCTGGTCACAAATACTGAATAGTAATACCCCGGTTTTGTGTCTGGCAGCCCATAATCGGGCGTCCCAACCAACTGAACTTGTCCATGCAGTTTCGTGCGGTAGGGCATTCCACAGGTTTGGGAAAGTAACAGCTCTTTGCTCTGCCATACGTCCAATAATGGCATATCCCGATCTAGTTTTTCAGGTCCATAACCCAATTCTTGCCGGACCAAAGCCCAGAACGCATCGTTGGCCGCAGCTGTTTCCGGCCAATCGTACATTCCAAGTGAAACGATCAATTCATCTGATCCTGAACCCGGCGTCGAACCAAATTGCTGTCACGATCATTAACGCCCAATAGGTCGGCGACCAATCGCAACAGGGCGTTCTCGGCGCTATCACGCACGCCATCAGCCAAAACAATGCCCCACAAAGCCTCTACAACGCCTTCGCGGTCTACATAGGGGACAGCGTTTTTAATGGCCCGGGTGAATCGCACGGTGTCCGGTGCTTCGGATTCCAAAACTTCAGCGTCAGATCGCAGATCCGATACTTCGTTTGCCTTTAAATCATATCGTTTGGCCACCAATTTATCGATCAACGCGATTTCAACATCAGCATAGTCGCCATCGCTTTTAGCAATTCTAACCAACAAAGCGGTCAGGGCCAGACGGGCGTCACTGTCAGTTAGTGTGGCCGGTTCGGGCTGCGTTAGTTTCTTCAGAAATTCACCAAACATACCCCACATATAGGCTGACAATGAACAGACTAAAAGAGGGTTTGCTAAACCAGACGGGAAACTTCCTTGGCTGCGCGCACGAAATCCTTGAACAATGGGTGGGGATCAAAGGGCTTTGATTTTAACTCGGGGTGAAATTGAACGCCAACAAACCAGGGGTGATCTTTCCATTCAACAATCTCGGGCAACTTGCCATCCGGTGACATGCCCGAGAAAATAAGCCCTTGCTCTTCCAGCTTTTCACGATATTTCGTGTCAACTTCATAACGATGCCGGTGGCGTTCCTCAATGTGGTTCGACCCATATATCTGCTCTACCTTTGAACCCTTGCTCAAACCCGCAGAGTAAGCTCCAAGACGCATGGTTCCGCCTTTGTCATCACCCAATTTTCGGCTAACGGTATGGTTCCCCTGCACCCATTCTTTTAGGTGGTAAATAACTGGGGTAAAACGTTTTTTACCAGATTCGTGATCAAATTCTTCTGATCCGGCATCCGGCAATCCCGCCAGGTTGCGCGCGGCTTCTATCACAGCCATCTGCATGCCAAGGCAGATACCAAGATAGGGTACGTTTTTTTCCCGGGCGAACTGCGCCGCCTTTATTTTCCCTTCAGTCCCGCGCTCACCAAATCCACCGGGTACCAGGATCGCATGAAATCCTACCAGATGGGGCGCTGGATCGATATGTTCGAAAATCTCAGCGTCGACCCACTCAACTTTCACTTTTACACGGTTGGCCATACCGCCATGGGTCAGTGCCTCTTTTATAGATTTATAGGCGTCCTCTAGTTGCGTGTATTTTCCAACAATGGCTACACGCACTTCACCCTCGGCATTGTGAATACGATCTTCTACGTCGTGCCAACGTTGCATATCGGGATCTGGGGCGTCTTCTAGCCCGAACGCTCTTAATACCGCGACATCCAATCCTACGTTATGATAAGCAAGTGGGGCCTCATAGATCGATTTTAGGTCATAGGCGGGGATAACAGATTCCTGACGGACATTGCAGAACAGGCCAATTTTAGCCCGCTCTTTGTCAGGAATGATGTGTTCAGATCGGCAAACCAACACATCAGGGGCAATACCGATGGACCGAAGCTCTTTCACCGAGTGCTGTGTTGGTTTGGTCTTTAATTCACCGGACGCGGCAAGGTAGGGCAGTAATGTCAGATGCATGAAGGCGCAGTCGCCACGGGGTTTGTCCTGAGAGAATTGGCGTATAGCCTCAAAAAACGGCAGTGCTTCAATATCCCCAACCGTACCGCCTATTTCACAAAGCATGAAATCGACTTCTTCCTCACCGATTGAGATGAAATCCTTAATTTCATTAGTGACATGTGGAATAACCTGAATGGTCTTCCCCAAATAATCGCCGCGGCGTTCTTTTTCCAAAACGGTTGAATAGATACGGCCTGAAGATACAGAATCGGTATTTCTGGCCGCAACCCCGGTAAATCTTTCATAATGGCCAAGGTCCAGATCGGTTTCGGCACCGTCATCCGTGACGAAAACCTCGCCGTGTTCAAATGGGCTCATCGTGCCGGGATCGACATTCAGATAAGGGTCAAGTTTGCGCAGGCGAACTGAATAGCCACGGGCCTGCAATATTGCCCCCAATGCCGCGGAAGCCAGGCCCTTGCCAAGCGAAGACACCACACCGCCAGTGATAAAAACGAAACGAGCCATGCGGTGGATTTCCCCCGTGAAAAGTGTCTAAACTGGTGTAAAATGCGGTGCGAATTACCACATCATCACGGGATTTGACTGCTAACAGATTCGTGAGCGCAGCGCAACCGAACCGCAACATGAAGCGGTGGAAAAAATATATTTATCTAATTGTAGTAGGAACCCGGCCTATTCAGCTGGGGGCTGTGTCGGTAGTTCGCTATCTGTTGCCGGAGGCAGCAGCCCCTCACCAGTTGGGGCAACAGGTTCTTCTTGCACAATCGGTGCGACACCCAGTCGATCAACGACAGAACTATTGGCTGAGTTTTTTGCTGAAATCACGGTTAAGGTGATCGAGGTGCCAATAAAAGCGATCGCAAAAGCCCAGGTCAGTTTTCCCAATGCAGTTGCCAGCCCACGCGAAGAAACCGCGCCGCCGCCGCCACCGCCCATGCCAAGCCCGCCGCCTTCGGATCGCTGCAACAAAACAACGCCAATCAAGCAAAGTGCCAGAATAAGGTGAACAATCAGAACAACGTTTTCCATTACGGACCTGTGTGGTTTGAACCAGTGGTATCTAGAACCTTGCTGCCCATGCTGCAACCCCTAAGACGGTGATTATTCGTCACTGTCATCCACATCAAACTGTCCAGCAATTGCCCGACGTACAAAGCTCCAGGACAGCCCAATTCCAAGAATTAATGACAGCGCCAATATTCCCATCCAAACATTCAAAGAAGAATTGTTCAGGGACAGTATACCCTTGTCATATAACACCCATACCAACGCTGCAAAGACCGCAAAAACCAGCACCATTCCAAAGCCGCCAATGGATCTTAAAGTGGCGCGTAAATATATTACATACCCAATAAACAACAGCAGACCCAACAGTACCGTCATGGGAACATTGCTTGAAAAATTATCCGCCGCCCATTTTACATAATTCAATTTGCTCGGATTGAAAGTGGCTGCAATCAGTAGAAAGGCAAAAAGCCAGCGAATTAGAAAACCCATGGAAAACCTCATTTTTTTCCTGAATCGCAAAATTTGCGTGTACATGTCCAGCCCCGTGACGATTTAAAGGTTTAACAGGGGCGAAACTGCCGCTATATCAATGCGGGTTTTGCATTTTCAAAGGACAGATAATGGCCAACGTCGTCGTTGTGGGTGCCCAGTGGGGTGACGAAGGAAAAGGCAAGTTGGTGGACTGGCTGTCGGAACGCGCCGATGTGATCGTGCGCTTTCAGGGTGGGCACAATGCCGGGCACACGCTGGTGATCGATGGCGAAGTGTTCAAACTGGCGGCGCTGCCTTCGGGGATTGTCCGCGGTGGCAAGCTGTCGGTGATCGGCAATGGCGTGGTGCTGGACCCTTGGCACCTGCGTGATGAAATCGCTAAAATCCGCGAACAAGGCGTTGAAATATCACCGAAAAACCTGTTGATCGCGGAAAACTGCGTTCTGATCCTGCCGATTCACGGCGAACTGGATCGGGCCAGGGAAAGCCAAAACTCTGTGGCCAAGATCGGCACCACCGGGCGCGGTATCGGTCCCGCCTATGAGGACAAAGTCGGGCGTCGCGCCATCCGGGTGGCGGAC